>Ga0315336_1000143_pt1 | contig 305959 bp, 298 predicted proteins | sample ASW5metaG_FD_204512 | JGI IMG/M metagenome (GOLD analysis project Ga0315336, IMG submission 204512) | Ammonia-oxidizing marine archaeal communities from Monterey Bay, California, United States - ASW #5 | ecosystem: Environmental > Aquatic > Marine > Intertidal zone | place: USA: California...
GGTGATAACGTGCAGATGGAAGTGGAACTCATCACACCGATTGCGATGGATCCTGAACTTCGGTTCGCGATCCGTGAGGGTGGACGCACCGTCGGCGCTGGTGTCGTAACCGAAATCCTTAAATAAAGATGAGAGAACACATGTACACGTCCTTGGGGCACCAAGTCCAAGTAAAGGGTTGAAATGGCTGAGCGAATTCGGATTCGATTGAAGGCTTTTGATCACTGGGTGGTTGATCAAACTGCCGCGGATATTGTGCGTACAGCACAAACCTCTGGTGCGACAGTCCGAGGGCCTATTCCACTTCCGACTCGTCGGCAGCGCTGGACGGTTCTCCGCTCACCGCACATCGACAAGAAGAGTCGGGAACAGTTTGAAATGAGGACACACAAGAGACTTATTGACATCATCGATAGCCGTCCGCAGACGATTGACGCGCTAACCAAACTCGATCTTCCAGCTGGCGTGGATGTCGAGATCAAGGTCGACTGAGGGAGAGCTATAGATATGCCTGGGTTGATTGGGAAGAAGATTGGTATGACGCGCATCTTCAGTGAAGAAGGGTTTCAGATTCCGGTGACTGTGATCGAAGCCGGTCCGTGCCCTGTTGTTCAGGTAAAATCAGAAAGTGGAGACGGATACCACGCGATTCAGCTCGGGTTCGGTTCGAAGAAGGCGAAGAGAGCGTCGCAGGCAGAAATAGGACATTCTGCGACTGCAGGATTGGAAGCAGCTCCTCGTCTGCTGCGGGAATTCTCAATCGAGGATGGTGCGGAGTATGAGGTAGGCCAAGAGCTTACAGTGGAACAATTTGAAGCAGGTGATCGAGTGAAAGTTACCGGCCGATCTAAGGGACGGGGTTTCCAAGGTGTCGTTAAGAGGCATGGATTTGCCATGCGGCCCGCATCACACGGACACCCAATGTCTCGTATCCCCGGTTCGATGGGTCCCGGGACAGATCCATCCCGGGTTATTAAGGGCAAGAAGCTCCCGGGGCGTATGGGTGGAACCCGCACGACGATAAGAAACCTACAGGTTGTGCGCGTTGATGAAGAAAAAAACCTTCTTTTTGTTAAGGGTGGCGTTCCGGGTGCACGGAATGGCTACGTTCTGGTCTCGAAATGACGGCGATATTCAAAGCCCGTTACTACAAGGCTGACGGTAAGAAAGGCAGGGCTCGAACACTTCCTGCTCCGCTCTTCAATGGTATCGTGAATGAGGGTGTCGTGCATCAGGCAGTAAAGGCCTATCTCGCGAATCAGCGACAGGGTACTGCTGCTGCCAAAACTCGTTCAGATGTCGCTGGTGGTGGTCGAAAGCCTTGGCGTCAGAAGGGCACAGGTCGTGCCCGAGCGGGAACGATCCGATCTCCAATCTGGGCGGGTGGTGGCGTCGCGTTCCCACCCATACCGCATTCTTGGCGCCAACGACTCCCCAAGAAGGTTAAAACGTTGGCGAGGCATTCAGCACTCAATGACAGGGCAGAGAATGACCGGGTGGTAATAGCGGATCTGCCTGATATGGAGTCTCCGAAGACTCGTGATCTCGTTGCGTTTGTAAGTGCCATAGATGTGCCTGGTAAAGTGCTTCTCCTTACTGACGGCGTGAATAAGAACTTATATCTCTCGTCTCGGAATCTCTCCACAGTCTCAGTAGTTCCTTTCGGAGAGGAGTCAGTCTACGACGTCCTTTGGGCGCACACCGTTCTGATTGAGCGGGGTGCGCTAGAGACCAACTCTAGTCTTAAGGAATCTGAAGAGATCGATCTTGAACTCGATTCCTCTAACGAGGGAGGTGACAATGCGTGAGGCTTACGATGTGATTTACGCTCCGGTCATCACCGAGAAGAGTTCCGGTCAGATGGAGTCTTCGAATATCTACACATTCATCGTAAATAAAGACGCCAATAAGATTGAAATTGGTCAGGCAATAGAGAAACTCTGGGACGTGACTGTAAGGGATGTTAGGACCATGAGGTATTCAGGTAAGACGAAACGCTCCCAGATGGCTCAATTGGCTCGCAATGCTGGTACCCCCGGCCGTCGTCCTTCCTTTAAGAAAGCAGTTATACAACTCACGGAAGGCGATCACATTGAGCTTTACGAGGCAGGTTGATCATGGGTATCAAGAAATTTAAGCCGATCACACCTGGCCAACGCACCCGCTCAATCCTTGATAACGAGGTGATCACAAGGAAGGGGCCTGAACGTTCTCTCACTGAGTCGCTAAGCTCCAGTGGCGGCCGCAATCACCATGGTCATATCACTGTCCGCCGCCGAGGAGGTGGGCACAAGCGCAAATACCGCCGGATTGACTTCAAGAGAAACAAGTTGGATGTGTCGGGTGTGGTGGCTCACATTGAATATGACCCCAACCGTTCCGCGAATATCGCATTGATACATTACGCTGACGGAGACAAGCGCTACATCCTGCACCCCAAGGGACTCAAGGTCGGCGATCGGATTGTGGCAGGACCAACTGCAGATATACTTGTTGGCTCTGCGATGCCGCTTGAACTCGTGCCGCTTGGTACTTCTGTTCACAACGTTGAACTCAAGTCTGGGAAGGGTGGCCAGCTCGCGAGGTCGGCAGGTGCTTCTGTTCAGGTCGTAGCTAAGGAGGGAGCTTTCGTAACGGTGCGTCTTCCGTCCACTGAAGTAAGGCGTATCAGAAAAGAGTGTATGGCTACGATCGGTGAAGTTGGAAATTCCGACCATGAATTGACCGTGATTGGGAAAGCGGGTGCCAATCGTTGGAGGGGTAAGCGTCCTAAGGTTCGAGGTGTTGCGATGAACCCTGTTGACCATCCCCTAGGAGGTGGCGAGGGTCGTGCCTCAGGCGGGCGTCCTCCTGTATCCCCCTGGGGTAAACCGGAGGGTCGCAAGACTCGCAACAAGAAAAAGGAATCAACTAAATATATCGTGCGCGGTCGCAAGCGCGGTAAAGCAACAAAGTAGGAGTAATGTATGCCTCGTAGTGTAAAGAAGGGCCCGTTCATTAATGAGAAGCTTCTTCTCCGTGTTCAGGTAATGAATGCTCGGAATGAGAAGAAGGTCATAAAGACGTGGTCCCGTGCATCTACCATCTCTCCGGAATTTGTGGGACACACATTGGCTGTCCACAACGGCAACAAATTCATCCCTGTGTTCATGACGGAGAACATGGTTGGACACAAGCTCGGTGAGTTCGCACCAACACGACTATTCCGTGGACATGGTGGCAGATTTGCCGACAAGCGGTCTGGGCCAAGATAAGAGTTATGAAAGCTAGAGCGATAGCGAGATACGTCAGGATGAGCCCTCGAAAGGTCAGGCTGGTTGTTGACCAGATCCGAGGGAAATCTGTGAATGAAGCGTACGGGATTCTCCAATATTCAAAGAAGGGAGCCGCTGAGCCGGTGGGGAAGACTCTCCGCTCCGCGGTAGCAAACGCACAGGTCAAGTCACAGGATGGTGGCATTTTGGTTGACATTGATGATTTAATGGTTCGTCAAGCATATGTCGACGAGGGTCCTACCCTACGTCGTTGGCGTGCGCGTGCTCAGGGCAGGGCTTCGCCGATCCGCAAGCGTACGAGCCACATCACAGTGGTTGTCGACACAAAGGAAGTTTAGGAGATATGGGACAAAAGGTTCACCCAACTGGGTTTAGGCTCGGAATCGTCAAGGACTGGACATCTCGCTGGTACGCCGAACGAGATTTCCCCCGCCTACTCAAGGAAGATGAGACGATCCGGCAGTATCTGCGACGGCGGTTAGCCCATGCTGCATTAGCTCGTGTGGATATCGAACGGAAACCCAGCAAGATCGTGGTCACCCTCCATACTGCTAGGCCTGGGGTTGTGATCGGCAAGCGTGGGGCCGAGGTCGATAAGTTACGCGAAGAACTGGCGATGCTCACTAATGCAGAGATTTCTGTTAACGTCGAGGAAATAAAACGCCCCGAAGTGAACGCGTATCTCGTTGCGGAAAACGTTGCACATCAGCTTCGTCAGAGAATCTCATTCCGACGTGCCATGAAACGTGCCGTTCAAGCTGCTGTTCGTTCTGGTGCCAAGGGAATAAGGATCCAATGTGCCGGTCGTTTGGGTGGAGCTGAGATTGCCAGGACTGAAGGTTACAACGAGGGTAGAGTTCCCCTGCATACGTTGCGAGCAGATATCGACTATGCACAGGTGCCGGCGTTCACAACCTATGGATGCGTCGGTGTGAAATGCTGGATCTTCAGTGGTGAAGTCGTGGAAGATCGCCGAGGGCGCACCTACTCCACAGGGAGCTCATAGGGATGCTGTCACCAAAGCGAGTAAAGCACCGGAAGACCCATAAAGGTCGGATGCGAGGTATGGCTCATCGGGGCAGTAAGGTCTCTTTCGGTGAATATGGACTACAGGCACTTGAGCCAACCTGGATATCTAATCGTCAGATTGAATCAGCCCGTGTCGCAATGACCCGCCATATCAAGCGCGGGGGCAAGGTTTGGATTCGAATTTTCCCGGATAAACCGATTACGCAGAAGCCCGCCGAGACCCGAATGGGGAAGGGGAAGGGTCACCCCGAGGGTTGGGTCGCGGTGGTCAAGCCGGGACGCATCATGTTCGAGCTAGAGGGAGTCGACGAAACGACTGCGCAACGTGCAATGGAACTCGCAGCGGCCAAGCTCCCCATCAAGTGCCGTTTCGTGGCACGCGACCGGCAACTGTAGGAGAAGAGAATGAAAGCTGAAGAAATCCGTGACTGGGACGAGATCGAAATTGAAGCTCGGCTCAAGGAGTTGAGGGAAGAGCAATTCAAGCTGCGATTTCAGCTTTCGATGATGGAGCTCGAAAACCCCAATCTTTGCCGTCAGGTCAGACGCGATATCGCCAGGCTTGAGACGGTTAAAAAGGAACGCGAATTGACCGCCACAGAGTCCAACCAAATAACGGAAGACGCATGAGCGAGGAAGCTAAGGGTGATAATGGCATGGAACACGTAGAGGACACAGCTAGCCCTGCTGACTCTGACTCTGCAGAGTCCCCTTCAGTGGAGATAGCTGTTAGTAATGACCGTGGCCACAGAAAGGAACGAACGGGTGTCGTTATTGGAGATAGGGCGGACAAAACAATTACAGTGATGGTAGAACGACGCTTCTCCCATCCTCTTTATGGGAAGGGTGTGAAGCGCAATAAACGGTATCATGTCCACGATGAGAGCAACGCTTGCAGAGTTGGGGATATAGTGCGGATCGTTGAGACCCGACCTTTATCGAAGACGAAACGCTGGCGCTTGCTTGAGACACTTGGGCGAAAGGCCTAAGGGTAAGAGAGAGGAACTGAGTCATGATCCAACAGGAGTCAATCCTAAAAATCACCGACAACACGGGTGCGAAATCAGCGCTTTGCATCAGGGTTCTGGGTGGTTCGAAACGCAGATATGCGGGGGTTGGAGATGTGATCGTTGCAACCATAAAGGATGCAATACCGAATGCCGTAATAAAAAAAGGTGAGGTAGTGGAAGCTGTTGTGGTGCGGACTGCCAAGGAGACAAGACGTAAGGATGGCAGCTATATCCGATTTGAGGACAATGCAGCAGTGCTCATCAACCAACAGGGCGAGCCCCGTGGTACCCGTATCTTTGGTCCCGTCGGGCGCGAGCTACGTGAAAAGAAATACATGAAAATTGTTTCCCTGGCTCCTGAGGTGCTCTGATGCCCAGTACGAAATGTCAGATCATGAAGGGAGATAGGGTCCGTGTCATTCGCGGTAATGATCGTGAAACAGAAGGGAATGTTCTCGAGGTGATCAAAGATACCGGACAAGTTCGTGTCGAAGGTGTGAACATGCGTAAGCGCCACACACGGCCTAGTGAGGCGAATCCTGATGGTGGCATTATCAGCTTTGAGGCCCCGATAAATATTTCAAATGTGATGCTAATCGACCCAGCAACAGATGAGCCAAGTAGGGTTCGGGTTCGGGTAGAGGAAGATGGAACTAAAGAGAGGATTGCGGTCAAGAGCGGCAATCCCATCCCACGGCCACAATAACTTTGCTCTTGAGTATCTAGGCAGATCATGGAACCGCGTCTAAAGACTCACTACGAGAATCATGTCCGCCCCAAACTCCTCGAGGAATTTGGGTTCGTGAACCCACATCAGATTCCTAGGGTGGTTAAGGTAGTATTGAATGTTGGAGTAGGAGATGCATCACGAGATCACAAGTTACTCGAGAGTGCAATTGATGAGCTGGGCATCATCTCCGGCCAAAAACCACTTATGAATCGAGCCCGTAAATCAATCTCGAACTTTCAGCTCCGAGAAGGGATGCCTGTAGGAGCTTCAGTAACTTTACGGCGGGAGAAGATGTGGTTCTTCCTAGATCGTCTGATTAATACGACAATTCCTCGTATTAGAGATTTTAGAGGACTTAAATCGCGCTCGTTTGACGGTCGTGGTAACTACACCATGGGAATCCTTGAACAGATTGTTTTCCCTGAAATTAATTATGACAATGTGCGAAAGATCCATGGTATGGATATTACTGTGGTGACATCTACAAATGACGATGCTGAGGGACGTGCCCTGCTACGTGAGCTGGGCTTCCCTTTCCGCGGGACTGTACCGGTTCAGATCGGTGCAACTGCTTAAATAGAGAGAACTCCGAATGGCCAGAAAGGCGCTCATTGAAAAGACAAAGCGGACCCCAAAATTTGGGGTCCGGCAACGTAATCGTTGTCAACGATGCGGTAGACCGCGTGCTTTTCTCCGCAAGTTCGGGATATGTAGAATTTGTTTCCGAGAAATGGCACTTCGGGGGGAGATCCCCGGTGTCCGCAAATCGAGTTGGTAAGGGAGTATCAATAAGATGATGACCGATCCTATCGCGGACCTGCTGACACGCATCCGGAATGCAGGACAGGCAGCGCACAAGTGGGTGGATGTACCTGTATCTAAAATGAAGATCGAGATCGTAAAGCTATTACAGGAGAGTCATTTCGTTCACGGACATAAAGTGCTTGCTGATGGCCGTTTTGGAGTGTTGCGCATTTACCTTAAATACCATGAAAACAAGCCGGTCATCCGCCACCTTGAACGCATCTCGCGACCGGGCCGACGGCACTACGTCAGTAAAGATGAAATCCCTCGTGTTAGGAATGGTCTTGGGATGGCCATCCTCTCAACATCAACGGGAATGCTATCTGATCGCACCGCTCGCCAGCAGGGTGTAGGTGGTGAAGTCTTGGCGCTCGTCTGGTAGAGCGGAAACGAGAGAGAACGAAACCATGTCACGTATCGGGAAGATGCCTGTTTCACTCCCTAAGGGAGTCGAGACCACTGAAGTGGAAGGCACGCTAAGCGTTAAGGGACCGAAAGGGTCACTAACCATAGAAGTTCACCCGGATATGAAGATCGTAATAGAGGATGACGAACTACGTGTCGAGCGACCCTCAGATCAGAAGGAACACAGGGCCTTGCACGGGCTTACACGTTCACTAATCCAAAATATGGTAACCGGGGTAACCCATGGATTCACTAAGACACTTGAGATCATCGGTGTCGGTTATCGCGCTGACCCCAAGGCTAGTGGGATAACGCTTAACTTGGGGTACAGTCACTCCATCGACTATGTACCGGATAATGGGATAACGCTCGAGTGCCCAAATCAGACAACAATTGTAGTGCAGGGTATAGATAAGCAAAAAGTCGGACAGGCCGCAGCTGAGATCCGTTCGTTCCGGCCCCCTGAGCCTTACAAGGGAAAGGGCATCCGTTACAAGGGAGAACATGTGCGACGCAAGGCCGGTAAGACAGCTGGAGCGGGCGTATGATTAAGCAGAGTAAGCTTAGGAAAAGCAGAAGTCTCCAACGCATGCGTAGGCACCACCGCGTGCGAGACAAGATCAGAGGCACGGCGCAACGCCCTCGCCTGGTTGTGTTTCGCTCACTCAAGAACATTGAAGGACAGCTTATCAATGACGATCTTGGTCGCACATTGGTTGGTCTCTCCACACTATCGGAAGAACTCACGGGGTTTAGCGCAGAGAGTAAGAATCCGCGAGTTGAGCATGCGCATGCAGCTGGAAAATTACTGGCTGAGCACGCCATAAAGCAGGGAATCGACACCGTGGTTTTCGATCGCGGTGGATACAAATACCATGGTCGGGTGAAGGCTTTTGCCGAGGGTGCCCGTGAGGGAGGTCTGAAGTTCTGATGCCGAGGGATTCAAGAAAGAAAAAACCAAACAGGAATCGAGAAAGTGATCTCGTTGAGAATGTCATTTTTATCAATCGGGTCGCAAAAGTCGTGAAGGGTGGTAGGAGGTTCTCTTTTTCTGCCCTTGTCTCGGTTGGAGACAAAAAGGGGAATGTTGGGATTGCGCTTGCAAAGGCGAATGAAGTTGCTGAGGCGATCCGAAAATCATTTGAGAAAGCTCGCAGGAACATGGTGAAAGTACCTATCCAGAATGGGACACTCCCGCACGAGATCATCGGTCGCTGGGGGGCTGGGAAAGTTCTTTTGCGTCCAGCAGCTCCTGGTACAGGTGTGATCGCGGGAGGTCCAGTGCGTGCGGTGCTTGAGGCTGCGGGAGTGAGTGATGTTCTCACCAAGAGTCTCGGTACAAACAACCCGATTAACGTTGTACGAGCAACTATGAACGGTTTAAGTGAGTTAGTCACAGCCGAACAGGCAGCTGAAGAGCGTGGAGTACCAGTTGAGGCTCTTGGGGTGGTCCACCGTGGCTAAAAAGAAGAAGACCAGCCTGAAAATCACGCAAACACGTAGTGGTATAGGGCGTCAGGGCAAACATCGTCGTACCCTTAGAGCATTAGGGATCAAACGCCATCAACAGAGTGTGGTTCACGAAGATTCACCCGCCATCAGAGGTATGATTAGTCAAATCTCCTTTATGGTGGATGTACATGAGGTAGAGGGTTAATACATGGCAGAGCTACACGATCTTACTCCGAACTCAGGTTCAAGCCGGAATCGTAAACGTGTTGGGCGGGGGCCTGGGTCAGGTTGGGGCAAGACTTCCGGACGGGGTCAAAAAGGTCAGAAATCGAGATCCGGTGGTCGGATTCGAAGAGATTTTGAGGGTGGCCAGATGCCTCTTGCGAGGCGGATCCCCAAGCGAGGCTTCAAGAATTTTAACCGTGTTGAATATCAGGTTGTGAATATTCGGGACCTCGAACGTTGTGACGGAGACATCAATCCTGATTCTCTAAGGCAAGCAGGTCTGATTAGATCTCTTCGAAAACCGGTCAAGATTCTTGGTCAGGGGGAGGTCGATCAGGCTTTCTCGGTTACGGCGCACAAATGCAGCCACAGTGCCAAGACAAAGATTGAGGCTGCAGGTGGCAGTGTCTCACTGATCACGGCAGGTGTGGAGGAAGCTTCGTAGCGTGGCGACTCCTGCGAAGAACGTAGCCGGTCTCTTCCGTGCTCCAGAGCTCAAGGAGAAGATCCTCTTCACCTTGTTTATCCTCCTCATCTATCGGCTCGGATCCCACATTACGGTTCCTAGTTTGGATGTCGGTGCTCTACGCCAGCAGTTCGGTCAACTCCAGGACACCTTCTTCGGCATCTACGACATGTTTGTTGGGGGAGGGTTATCCCGTGCGACAATCTTGGCACTCGGGATTATGCCCTACATCTCGGCGAGTATCATGTTTCAATTGCTCGCAGCGGTTTGGCCAACGGTTGAGAAGCTCCAAAAAGAGGGTGAAGAGGGCCGTAAGAAGCTGACTCAGTGGACTCGGTATACTACAGTCGTCCTGTCTGCTGCTCAGGCTTACGGTTATTCCTCCTTTCTCCAAGCGATTCCGGGCGCGGTTACTAGCCCGGGTTTCTTATTCACATTCACGACGGTTACGACACTTACGGTCGGCGCAATTTTCGTAATGTGGCTCGGAGAGCAGATCACCGAGCATGGGATTGGTAATGGCATGTCTCTGATGATCTTTTTCTCGATCATCCAGACTTTCCCTGCAGCTGTTGTACGTACTTGGGAATCATTCCGGCTCGGAGAGATCGGTGCTTTTTCACTTGTCGCTCTCGTGGCGGTAGTCGTAGGTGTAACAGCAGGGGTGGTGGCCATGACCCTGGCGGCCCGAAAGATCCCGGTTCAGATCCCACGGAAGGTTGTCGGACGTGGGCGTATCCGTGAAGGTCAAAAGAGCTTTATCCCACTGCGTGTAAACTCTGCAGGTGTGATGCCAATCATTTTTGCTCAGTCCTTCATTGTGGTTCCAGGAACGGCAGCAGCATTTGTGGATTGGGAGTGGATGACTGTTATCAATGAAATTTTCGCTCCCCAAACCTGGGGGTACTATATCACCTACGGGTCCCTGATTGTTTTTTTCACATACTTTTATACGGCAATCATATTCAATCCAATTGACCTGGCTGAGAACCTAAAGAAGCAAGGTGGATTCATTCCAGGTGTGAAGCCGGGCGCTCGTACTGCAGAATACATTGATCGAGTACTTACTCGTGTGACACTACCCGGTTCTTTCTACCTTGCGGGTATAGCGCTCGTGCCCTTTTGGATTTTTGATGCTTTCAATATCACGACCTTCTTTTTCGGTGGCACGAGCCTCCTGATTGTCGTAGGAGTTGGGCTCGACACAGTCCAGCAAGCCCAGCAGCATCTGATGCTTCGCCACTATGATGGCTTTATGAAGAAGGGTCGAGTGAAGATGCGTGGCCGCCAACGGTATATGTGATGGTTGTTATCCTCCTGGGCCCACCGGGCGTAGGGAAGGGCACTCAGGCGGTACGACTCATCGATTCTGTTGGGGGCGAGCACATATCGACGGGCGATCTTTTACGTGAAGCTTGCCGGGATGGCACTGATTTGGGCCTAGAGGCTCAAGGGTTCATGGATAAGGGCGAACTAGTGCCCGACTTATTGATCTTGGATTTAATCCGAGATCATTTAAGCACCACGGATTCTGAAACGAGTATAGTATTCGATGGATTTCCTCGGACGATTGCTCAAGCTGAGGGTCTGGACGGTGTCCTTTTGGACGTCGCGCGTGGAGTAAGTGAAGTAGTCGTTTTCGAGGCACCGGAGGATGAACTCATCAAACGTCTGAGTGGTCGACGTAGCTGCACCGATTGCGGGGCGGTCTTTAACCTGCACTTCGACCCTCCAACGAGTGAGGGTGAGTGTGGACGTTGTGGCGGGCCGCTGGTTCAGCGTTCGGACGATCAACCGGATACAGTCAAAAACCGTCTGAGAGTATACGAGAGCCAGACAACTCCATTGATAAAGCACTACAGTTCACACCCGGCGTCATTGAAACATGTGTCAGCCGTGCAACCCGTAAATGACGTTCAGTTGGCATTCCGCGCTGCACTTGGAATGGGTTAACCGTGTGATCCACTTACGAACGCCAGAAGAGGTTGAAATGATCGCACGTGGGGGCAAGATCATTGCCAGCCTTTTTCACGAGGTAGCTCCTCTCGTGATTCCAGGGGTATCAACAGCTGATTTAGACCTGTTCTGCGATGAATACATCTTATCACATGATGGTGCCGTTCCGGCTTTTAAAGGTCTCTACGGCTTCCCGGGGAGTGTCTGTACCTCGGTGAATGAGGAGGTAGTGCATGGGATCCCTAGTGCGAGCCGGATACTGGTTTCGGGAGACATTGTGTCGATAGATGTTGGAGTACGTCTTGCCGGATGGTGCTCTGATTCTGCTTGGACATTTGTAGTTGGTGAAGTGGGTAATAAAGCACACAGTTTGCTTAAGACCACTGAGAAGGCTCTCAGGTTTGCGATCAATGCTGCAAGGCCGGGAAACCATGTGGGGGATATAGGTACGGCGGTGATCGCTGCTGTGGAGGGTGAGGATTGCAAGATCGTCCGTGATCTGGTTGGTCACGGAGTGGGTCGGGAAGTGCATGAGGAACCACAAGTTCCGAATATTGGTCGCCCGGGACATGGCCCGTTGCTCCGGGAAGGGATGGTACTCGCTATAGAGCCTATGCTTTCTGCTGGTTCTCCGGAAATCCGCACGCTGGATGATGGTTGGACGGTAATAACCGCAGATAAGGCCCTCTCGGCACACTTCGAGCACACGGTGGCGGTAACAGCGCAGGGACCAAAGGTTCTCACGACCCTAGAGTCCTCATTTCATGCAGTTTCTACCACCACCACCACCGCTTGAAGCTCTACAAAAGCCTTATTACATTTTATAGCTCTGCTAGAAATGATTCAGGAGATGTCATAATTGAAGGTACGAAGCAGCGTTAAGCCTATCTGTGAACACTGCAAGGTGGTCCGGCGAAAGGGCGTGGTGCGAATTATCTGTTCTAGGGATCCTAAGCATAAACAGCGTCAAGGTTAGAGATTAATGGCTCGTATTGCTGGAGTGGATCTCCCTCGTGGAAAGAGGATTGAGGTTGCACTTACCTATGTATATGGGATAGGTGATACTCGGGCCAAGCAGATTATTACTGAGTGTGGTGTTGACGCTGATCTCCGGACGCAAGATCTGTCAGATGACGATGTGAACCTTCTCCGGCGTCAGATTGAGGGCAACTATAAGGTGGAAGGTACGCTCCGTACCGAGACGTCTATGAACATCAAGCGCCTAATGGATATTGGGTGCTATCGGGGACTACGTCACCGGCGTGGACTTCCGGTTCGTGGCCAAAGAACAAAGACTAATGCTCGCACTCACAAAGGCTCTCGGAGGGCGATCACCGGAAAGAAGAAAGCACCCAGGAAATAGATAGCTTTACTCATTCGACGCATGCAGTGCATGCGTATCACTTGATGTGGTCCCAACGGATACAGCAACCCCGTTTTGCCGCATCCATAGCGTGGAAATAAGAAATTGGCAAAGCCAAAAAAAGTTGTTGAAGCTGAAGGCATCGCTCATATAAAGGCGACCTTCAACAATACGATCATTACTATCACAGACAACGCAGGCAATGCGGTGGTTTGGGCTAGTGCTGGTACTGCCGGTTTCAAGGGATCAAAGAAGTCGACCCCGTTTGCGGCAACCATTGCCGCTGAGAAGGTTGGACGAGAGGCGCTAGGGCTTGGTGTCAAACGTTTGGATGTCCGCGTGCAGGGACCTGGGTCGGGTCGTGAATCAGCGATTCAGGCGCTCGCTGCTGCAGGTCTACAGATCAAATCAATCGAGGACATTACGCCGTTACCGCATAACGGCTGCCGGCCTCCGAAGAAGCGTCGAGTCTAGGGAGGCTAGCGACGATATGTCTCGTTATACCGGACCAGTTTGTAGACTCTGCCGCCGAGAGGGTCAGAAGCTCTTTCTTAAGGGCCAGAAGTGCTACACTGAGAAATGCCCAGTCGAGCGTCGACAGTATCCCCCAGGCCAGCACGGACCTGCACACGCAAGGCGACGCAAGCAGTCGGACTACGCCGTTCAGCTGCGAGAAAAACAAAAAGTCAAACGGATATATGGACTACACGAGAAGCAATTTCGGAATCTTTTTGAACGTGCTGCTAATATTTCAGGTATTACAGGGGACAACCTGATCATTGCACTGGAAACAAGATTAGACAATGTCGTATTCCGTATGGGTTTTGCTACGAGCAGGAGCCAGGCACGCCAACTAATTCGCCATCGTCACGTGGAGGTTAATGGGCGGCTTGTTGATATTCCGAGTTTCCGGGTATCAGCTGGTGACGAGATAGCAATCAAGCCCAAGTCCAAAGAAATCATACCAATCCAGGAAAGTCTCGAGGCAAGAACACGACCCACGCTTCTCGAGTGGCTTGCTCTGGATGAGAAGGCGCGGGTAGGGCGGATGATCCGACAACCGACACGTGGTGACATTCCGCTCGCGGCCCAAGAGCAATTAATTGTAGAGCTCTATTCGAAGTAATCCTACGTCGGATCATTGATTCCGACTCAAGTAAGGCTGTTTAGGAGGATATAGTGGACCTAGATCTCACTGGCTTGGTACTCCCTGAGCGTATTGAGCAGATCGAGGGTGTTGAGGACCCTGACCGTTCGGCTCAGTTCATGGTCGAGCCGCTTGAGCGGGGCTTTGGACATACCCTGGGCAATTCAGTACGCCGTGTATTGCTCTCTTCACTGAGAGGGGCGGCAGTATGGGGTTTTCGTATCGACGGAGTTCTGCATGAACATCAAACGATTGGTGGTGTGATAGAGGATGTCCACCAGGTAATCCAGAACCTGAAGTCACTGATCGTGACTTTGGATGATGATGTGGATGAAGCAGTTCTGCAGATACAAGTCGACAAGGCTGGTGTTGTGACTGCGGGAGATATTATGCCAACCTCTGGAGCCACTGTCATGGATCCAGGCCATCATCTTTTCACTCTTCAGGAAGACCGCACGCTCCATGTCCAGCTTTACGTCAATAAAGGCCGTGGTTTTGTGCTTGCAGATCAGCACCCTGTTCCGCCGGAAGCCCCAGTGGACCTCGTCCGTATCGATTCGATCTATAATCCTGTGAGGAGGGCCAACTTCTCTGTGGAGGAAACAAGGGTTGGCCAACGAACAGATTTTGATCGACTCACGCTGAACATAGAGACCGATGGCTCGTTAGATCCGTCAAGCGCAGTTGCTTATGCGGCTGAACTGGTTAGGAAACACCTAGAGTACATGCTTTATTTCAGCGAAGGTGGCATTCCTGAAGTTACTCCTCCGGGATCGGTTGCGGTTTCAGAGAATCAGCAGGCTCTACTTGAGAGTTTGATCGAAGAACTTGCTGAACTTTCTGTACGTTCTCGTAATTCTTTGCATAAGGAGAATATCCTTACATTGGCGGATCTAGTGCAGTCATCAGAAGATGATATGCTGCAAATTGAGAATTTTGGTAAGAAATCTCTCAAAGAGATCTCAGATTTCTTGGAAAAGAGGGAGCTGGGATTTGGTATGAAGCTTGAGCAAGGGGAAGACGGCCGCCTCTTTTTCTTGGATGCGGAGGGTGAGACCGCAGGAACTGAGAACGGTTAGTTATGCGACACAGGAAAAAAGGACGAAAGCTCCAGCGAACAGCGAGTCACCGACGAGCTATGTTGCGGAACTTGGCGACTTCGCTTTTTCGACATGAGCGTATCGAGACAACCACTGCTAAGGCTAAAGAGCTAAGACCTTATGCTGAGCGCTTAATTACTCTCGCCCGCCGCGGTGATTTGCACGCGAGGCGTTTGGTGGCTCGGAAGATCCAAGATCGAGAGGTTTTAGGGAAATTGTTCGATGAAATTTCTTCCCGATACGCTGAGCGCCCCGGCGGTTATACCCGAATTCTAAAGCTGGGTAACCGTAAAGGTGATGCAGCTGAGATATCGCTTATCGAATTGGTTAATTAGTTTGGCTCATGAAATAATGGGGACACCTCAACCGTACAGGACGACGGATATGGCTGACAACACTTCCCGACGGGGTGCTGCTGACTTGGGCATGCTTCTAATGGTAGTTGCATTCCTTGTTATTGGTGCATTCATGTACTACCTCAACGTCCGGGCCGCTGAAGAGCGGGCGCTCGATATCGTCGAGGAGAGTGATACAGCAGATGAGATGGAGGTTGCAACCACTGTTGCTGCTACTGACCTAGAGGTTGATGCAGGCCCATTTGAGGGGCGGCTGATACGGGTATCAGGGCTAAACGTAGCCAGTATGCTTGGTACACAGGGCTTCTGGCTTGAACTTCCGAATGGGCAACCATTCCTCATTTCAATGTCTGAAGAGGTTAAGGCAGAGGGTGTGGCCGTTACCATGGGTGAGCGGGCGACTGTGACCGGTGTCGTCCATGCCGTAAATGATTCTGCCTTGAACGTATGGACTGCAGCAGGAACGATCGATGAAGGTTCCCGTTTGGCAGCTGAGTTTGCGATGCACTACTTGGAATCAACGGAAGTTGTTGTAGCTGACACGACCAGTGGGGAAGGGAATACCAGCGGTAATTAGGTGGTCCGTGCTGTTTAACGCAGAATTAGATCGGTAACTAAGGTAATATGGCTAGAATTTGCTATGTGTGTGGCAAGGGTCCCGCTACTGGGAACAACGTTAGCCACGCTCACAATAAGACACGCCGCCGGTGGCTCCCGAACCTCCAGACGGTAAAGATTGTCGATGAGAGTGGCACTCGTCGTCGTGTCCGCGTATGCACACGCTGCATTTCGGCCGGCAAGATCGCAAGAGCTCCAGCTATGGTTGCTGGCGAATAAGCTCTGAAAGCTGAGTTTGCTAGTTCCGCGAGAATCAGTGTTGGTAGCGCCCGATTGTTCTTCCTCTGATGTATCTTACAACTTCTGCTGTCGGGTGAGTGCTCCCCCCCTAATAGTACATGGGTGCTTTTTTGAATGGTGACTATGAAACCTACATCTAATGAACTAGAGCTTATGACGTTCGGTGTTATCGGGCTCGGCTATGTGGGGCTGCCCTTGTGCATAGAAGCTGCTGGTAGTGGTGCGTTCAAGGTCATCGGGTTCGATGTGAGTGAAAAAGTTGTGGAAAGTGTCAACTCGGGATGTTCGCACATTCAAGATTTGACCGATGATCAAGTGGCGTCACTGAGAAAACTTGGTCTGATTGAGGCAACGTGTGACATGAGCCGGTTAGCTGAATGTGATGCGATCTCGATCTGTGTTCCTACCCCACTCTCCAAAACTCGTGATCCTGATGTTTCCTACGTGGAAGCGGCATCTGAAGCAGTAGCAGATGCGCTGCGCCCCGGCCAACTCATCGTACTAGAGTCGACCACTTATCCCGGCACAACTCGTGAGGTTATGCAGCCGAAGCTTGAAAACACTGGGCTAAAAGCTGGGGAAGATTTTTTTCTCTGCTTTTCTCCTGAGAGAGTTGATCCTGGGAATAAGGTCTGGACGACAAAAAACACGCCTAAGATTATTGGAGGGCTCACAGAGGCCTGTGGGGATGTTGGGGAGGGCTTCTACCAAAAATTCATCGACAAAGTCATTCGAGTTTCTTCCGTTGAAGCCGCCGAATTGACCAAGATCCTAGAAAACACTTTTCGGGCAGTTAATATCGGTCTAGTGAACGAACTCGCACTTATCTCTAACCGACTTGAGGTGGATGTTTGGGAAGTTATAGATGCTGCTGCCACAAAGCCTTTCGGGTTTATGAAGTTTATACCCGGACCAGGACTTGGAGGGCACTGCATCCCGGTGGATCCACACTATCTGTCTTGGAAAATGAGGACACTTAACTACAAGACGCGCTTTATCGATCTTGCATCAGAGATCAATGCCGAAATGCCATTTTTCGTGTTGGATAAAGTGCGGGAAGTTCTCAACCGTACTCATCAGCCCCTTAATGGATCAAGTATTCTTCTTCTTGGTATCGCTTATAAGAGCAACATCGGTGACACCCGTGAGTCACCTGCATTGGACGTGATGAGGTTGCTTCAGAAGGACGGTGCGAACGTAAAGTATCATGATCCGTATGTGCCAAACTTGGTTGATGAAAGTGTAGCGATGGCCTCAGAAGCTCTGACGGATGAAGTATTTCGGTGGGCGGATGTGGTCGTCATCCTGACTGATCATACTGACGTTGACTACGGACGAATCTTTGAACAGGCTAAGACACTAGTTGATACCCGACACGCAACATCGAGGGCAGGTGTGAATAATATAGACGGAGGGGACAGCTGGATCGTGAAGGGCTAGAAGGCTCCTCAACCAGTGTCTTTTAAGTATCCCGTGATATTAGCTTCAGCGAGTGTTGGTAGCGCCCGATCTTTGGGAGAGAGAATCGGGTCGGAGATTGGCCAAGAGATCCCGATCTTAGGGTCGTCCCATCTGATCCCTGAATCAGCGTGGGGATCGTATTCTCGAGTCACTTTATAGGTAATATCAGCTCCGAACTCACTCAACACTACGTATCCATGAGCAAACCCAGGCGGAATCCACAATTGAATCGGTTCATCCGATGTCATTTGGATTCCAACCCACTTGCTGAATGTGGTGGACTCCCTTCGAAGATCGACCGCGACGTCAAAGATTTTACCGCGCACGACACGGACAAGCTTGCCCTGAGGCTTGGGTTCAATCTGGAAATGGAGCCCTCGCAACACCCGGTGCTCAGAGCGGACGAAGTTGTCCTGTACGAATTCGACGTCAAGATGGGCGAAGGCACTACGCTTGTATGTCTCTGTGAAATAACCACGTTCATCCCTATGTCGAGTAGTTCGGATCAACATGACGTCGGGGATTGTCAGCGGGGTGAAATCTACGGTCATGACCAGGGTATGTATGGTTTATTCGTCTAGAAACCAACCGAAAGTGTCTCAGAATTCCCGGCTGGGCAACGTTGCGACAGAGGTCCCTTACCTGGGTATAATGAAGTGAAGTGTGTGATCACAGGAGCTGGCGGTCTTCTAGGGTCTGCACTCTCACGAGTTATGATTGCCCGGGGCATCGAATGTTTGGGGCTTGGGAAGTCTGATCTTGATGTGACTGATACTGATGCTGTGAGCCATACTCTACAGAAACAAAACCCTGATGTCGTGTTCCATTGTGCCGCATTCACTGCTGTCGACAGAGCTGAATCTGAGCAGTCTTCGGCATTCTCCGTAAACAGGGATGGTGCTCGGAGTGTTGCGTTGGCCTGCGGGGAAATGGCGGCACGGATGGTGTTCTTCAGCACTGACTATGTTTTCAGTGGTGCTAAGCAAGCTTCCTACTCGCCGTGTGATGAACCCGACCCGATTTCCTCGTATGGAAGAAGCAAGCTTGCTGGTGAGACTGAGATACTGGCTTCAGGGGTCGAGGCATTATTAATTCGAACGAGTTGGTTATATGGGTCCGGCGGACAGAATTTTCTGCGGGCCATTGTCAAACGTGCTCAGGAAGGTAAGACACTTAGGTTGGTGGACGACCAAATAGGCAGTCCTACTTGGACGATGTGCCTTGCGGAAGCGGCGCTGGATCTAGTCGGCGGTAGTGCATCCGGTATCTACCATGTAACCAATGCCGGCCAGGCAAGTTGGTACGAACTTGGAAGGGAAGCCTTATCTATTTGCCGTATTGAAGGAGAGATTGAGCCGATTTCAACTGAAGATTGGGGAGCACCCGCGCCTCGGCCTCAATGCTCTGTGCTTGACTCGAGCAAAGCTGAGATGGCCCTTGGGCGCAGCATGTCTCCGTGGAGGGAAGCATTAAAGAGATTCCTCGATGAGGAGTTTGAATGAAAGGTGTCGTTCTTGCGGGTGGCCTTGGGACCCGCCTCTTACCGATGACGCGGGTGACCAACAAGCATCTGTTGCAGGTTTACGATCGACCGATGATTTGTTACCCAATTCAACAGCTTGTTACCTGCGGAATTGAAGATATTCTGGTGGTCACAGGAGGTGATAATGCTGGTGACTTTCTTGAACTATTGGGAGATGGTGAGAAGTTTGGGATCAAGAATCTGAATTATGCTTATCAAGATGGTGAAGGAGGAATTGCCGAGGCACTTGGGCTAGCTAAAGACTTCTCGGCTGGTGAGCCACTGGTGGTACTTCTCGGCGACAACCTCTTCCAAGATTCACTCGCGCAAGCCATTGAACTCTACTCCCAAGGAACAGGAGCAATGATTCTCCTTAAAGAGGTTGAGGATCCAAAAAGATTCGGTGTTGCGATGATTGAGAATGGGAGAGTAGTAGAGATTGTTGAGAAACCAAGAATCCCTCCGAGCAGCTTTGCTGTGACCGGATGCTACTTTTTTGATTTCCGAGTCTTCGAGATTATCGGTGGGCTTGAGCCCTCGGCTCGCGGCGAGCTTGAGATCACAGATGTGAACAACAAGTACATTGGGTGGGGAGAGATGAGGCATCATGTGCTGGAGGGATGGTGGACTGATGCCGGTACGATTGAGTCACTCTTTCGTGCTAGTGAACTTGTAGGAGAGGATCGTGGCAACCCTGTATTGCGCGGAATAAGCATGGAGCCGGACAACTGGAGCCGGCACACTACCGAGTGAGATATCTTGTTACAGGTGGAGCGGGGTTCATAGGGTCTAACTTTGTCCGATTCCTACTCCGAGAAAGGCCAGATACCGAGATCGTCAACCTAGACGCGCTGTCTTATGCGGGGAATCGAAACAACATTGCAGATATTATGGATGACCCGAGACATGTTTTCATCCATGGAGATATATGTGACCCAGACACGGTTGCTGGAGCGATCGAGGGCATCGATGTAGTAGTCAATCTTGCGGCGGAAACGCATGTCGATCGCTCCATTCACTCCGACACGCACTTCGTGCGGACCAATGTCCTCGGTACAGCGGCTCTGCTTGCTGCTGCTGTCTCATCTGATGTAGTGCGATTCATTCAGGTCTCTACTGATGAGGTTTATGGAGAGTTGCTTTGGGTAGATCCGGATGACCGAGTTTCTTCCACACTAAGGTTTACCGAGGATACTCCTTTAGCTCCCCGTTCTCCGTACTCAGCCAGCAAGGCTGCGGCAGATCACCTGACCTTGGCATATCACGTAACCCATGGACTTGATGTGATTGTCACGCGCTGCTCAAATAACTATGGGTCCAACCAGCACCCTGAGAAACTCATTCCTCTCATGATCACTCGCGCACTCCAGGAATTACCTCTCCCACTTTATGGGGACGGACTAAATGTGAGGGATTGGATCCATGTTAGAGATCATTGCCGCGGACTCCTTGCGGCTACAGAGTACGGTAAGCCGGGAAGGGTTTATAACTTAGGTGGTGATACGGAACGCACTAATGTCAGTGTTGTCAAAGAAATTCTAGGGATTCTGGATCGTCCTGCAGATCTAATCCAGTATGTCCAAGACCGTCCTGGGCATGACCGGCGCTACGCGATTAATTCTTCTCGTGCCCGATCTGAGCTTGGTTGGGAACCGTTAACCGACTTCGCTTCTGGGCTCCGGGATACAGTAGATTGGTATGCCACGAATCAGGACTGGTGGGAGAATCTTGATTCTACTGACTAGATACCCTGGATTCTCTAATCCGGTCGATATTCGAGACGAATTGAGGTGCCATTTCCCAGACTGATTCTCACCAGTATGGTGTGTTTAATTACCGATGAACACGACGTAGATTGTTGCGAATGCAGAAAGACTGGCGAGTGTGCCGCTGAGGGCGGAATTCCAGTCGAAACCTGATCCAGGTGCTTCGCTCTTTAGGGGGACAGTGATTCTGCTCCCAGGTTCGATAGGTGGGCTGTTCTTAAACAACCATAAAGTTTTCTTTACAGTTGATCGTTGGCCATTCATGTACTCAACACTTACTCGTCCTGCGTCCGCATCGTATATGTATCCTCCGGCATTCTCGATGACTTCACTTAAGTTCATCCCCTCTCTGTAGCGCATACGCGATTGGAACGCGACGGCCCCCTCAACCAGAATCGTCGGATCGTAAACTGGGATTGTGATCACATCTTCATTCGCAAGGACAAGGTCCTCTTCCAGATTTCCGTTTAGTGCGCTCACAAAGTTTGTTCCGACAGGGGTGCCCTCCCGTGTGACACGCCCTCCTTGGGGATATGCTTCCTCTGTAAGTCCGCCAGCTCGGCTAATAACAGACGTCAGTCTCTCATCGTTTCTCTGAAGGACATAGGCGCCTGGGCGCAGAACTTCTCCGGTGATATTGACGTGGCGCACGGTCTCGTAGTTTGGCAACTTTCTTATGTAAACCTCATAACCGGCCCCTAGCGGAGTATCCGCTGCGGTTGTTGTAGGCAGGCTTGATGCTTCGGGCCAAGTCACTGAAGAGTCGGGGTAAGGAAGATCCACAGAAAGGGATACAGAGCTGGAATAACTGAGAAAACCATCCGAGGTTTGGTTGAAAGAGGGTTCCACAACCTCTGCTTCCCACGGGATTGCTCCTCTCTGGAATCCACCAGCTTGAAGGATTAGGTCGTTAGCGGTCATTTCATTTTGAAACGGGTAACGGCCAGGTTCTAGGACATAGCCAAATATGCTAACGGAATCGGGGACAAGCAGGCTGTCTTGACCGAAAAGTGTCACTCGGTCGAACTCCTCTAGGGTTACTTCTGAGGCAGAACCTAGTTGTGTCTGGATTAACGAGCGTTGGCCGGTATCTTGATTGATTCTGGAGATGTGAATGATGGATGGGAGGCGGTCAGGACGAACTCCTCCGGCAGTTTCCAAGAGATCAGAAAGTGTCTGCTCCGGTTTCAACTGGTAAATACCGGGTGACCAGACTGCCCCTGCCACTTCCGCCCAGTTTCTCACGAAATTCGGCGGAAGATAATGATCTTCCTCACATACGAGGACGTCGGGTGCCAATTCGTCCTGGACGTCAGGTGCCAATTCGTCTTCGTCACAGAGTTTTGGATAGGGGGTTCCCACTCTATGAATCCTTACGCTATCACCTGGGAACATTTCGAATGAATGGGCACCTTCTGCTTCGACATTGGTATTCGTGGGAAAATCAAGCAGGACACGTTCTAAGCCAACTTGCCGTTGCTCTGGTGGCATCCTTCTATCCACTGTACCAATCCTGGTCGCGTCAGGACTAAGGCCTCCAGCGAACTTGAGAAGATCAGCAGCTGTTTCTCCCTTAAGCATTTCGAAGATTGCTTCGCGGAGAACTTCCCCTGTGAGAATGACTTGGTTTTCAACCGGAGGCACAAAAATTAGGTCTCCATTCTCAAGGCGAATGTCGCCAGAAGAAGTGCCGTCAACGAAATAGGAATAGAGATCAAATTCACCCAGGTTAGTCTGTCCTCGCTCTACTCTCACTTTCCTCAGACTTCCTATGTCCGTAGGTCCACCGGCTGCGTGAAGAGCTTCTAGCAGACTAGCCACTGAGCTAAGCGGATATCGATTTGGTTTCTCGACTTCTCCGGAGACATAGACTGCGATGGTCCTCAGGGCCCCGAGCGACAGATCAAAATGAGTAGTCGCGTCGCCACCACGACTGACGCCGGAGTACACTTCACTTAACCGGTCGTAAAGGCGATTCTCAAGATCAGCCATAGTGAGGCCTGAAACTGATACCTGACCGATATCGGGGATCAAGATCATCCCACTTCGGTTAACATCAAGTCTATAGGTCGCTTCAACGTCACCCGTGATCAACAAGATGACCTCGTCACCCGGACCAAGTCGGTAGTCAGATCCCACTGCTCCATTCTCAAGTTGCCGAAATTGAAACGAAGTAGTTCTCTCGAAAAAGCTCTTCCCGAACACCGGTAGCGTTTCTCCTTCAAGAGAATCCAATAGGGCGGTCAACATCTCCAAAGAATCAAAGGCGGACAAAGGTGCGGCGAGGGCGAGCCCACCCTCAGGGGAAACCCCCACATCACGCAGAAGGATCCCAAGGCCGCTAAGGGCTGTCGTTACTTCTGCTCCCCCCTCGGTCGGTGCATCTCCCACTCCCTCCATCATATCGAAATATGGATCTACTAAGGTGGGGTCATAACCCGCACGTAGTAGTTGCTCACGAGCCTGTTCACGTGAGAGTCCAGAATCACGTAGACTCCGCACAATCTCCTCAGGAGTCGAAGCATCGGTCATGGCACGGATCTGTTGCTGCCCTGTAGTATTCTGCTGTGCAAACAAGCTGGCGGGATTAAGGCTAAAGCTAAACAGACACCCTAACGCCCCTAAAAGGACGACAAGCGAAGTAGGTCCCAGACGCTGATATTGATGGGCTAAAAGATCCATAGTTACTGACAGGATTGAGTTTTTGAGGGTTTGAAGGCTAACGATGTTACTTTTGATGCAGGAAATGTACCACCAGAGTGCCAAGTTTGTGCAGAGGAACCGGTTGGGTACGCTAAATAACAAACTTGTCGTAGGCGGTGAAAAGATATGATTCTAGCTTTTCTAAAATATAGATGATGGTGGAGTTCTTGGTGAAGTCGAGTCGGCTTATCAGGTTACAAGGATTATGTTGGGAACTCGGCTAGTCAGGATTCATCAATAAGGCTGGGGAGTAGTTGATCGCTTCGAAAAGCTCTACGTCGCACGAATTGCCCAATAGTTGATCTAACCGGACGCCCCCCTTCATGCTCAAAGCTGCAGTAAAAACTTTCCTCGGTTCTCGACACAAACGGGAAGCCAAGAAGCTTCAGCCGCTGATCGATGAGATCAACGAGATCTACGATGGGTTGTCGAACCTATCTGACGAAATGCTTTGTGCTAAGACAACGGAGTTCAAGGAGCGTATCCATACGGCAACATCCCAGCTTAAGGATGAGATTGCAGGCCTGCGCGAGGAAAAGGCACAATCTGAAGATGCCATCGATCGAGAGCGTCTTTCCTTACAACTCGGTGAACTAGATCAAGATCTGCTGGATACGATGGAGGATGCTCTAGAGGAGATACTTCCCGAGGCGTTCGCAGTCGTAAAGGATGCCTGTCGTCGACTGCTAAAAAGAGAGATCACCGTCACAGGTCAGAAAATGACGTGGGACATGATTCCCTATGACGTCCAGTTGATCGGAGCGATTATCCTCCATCGAGGGATTGTGGCTGAAATGGCGACAGGTGAGGGAAAGACGCTTGTCGCAACGATGCCGCTCTACCTGAATGCGCTCGCTGGGAGGGGGGCTCATCTGGTAACGGTCAACTCATACCTCGCGCAACGTGATGCCGAATGGATGGGTACGGTCTTCCGTTTCTTAGGCCTCACGGTTGACGTGATCGATCGTTATGAACCGGGGTCCCCGGAACGGCGGGGGGCGTACCAAGCCGACATCACTTACGGGACCAACAATGAGTTCGGCTTCGATTACCTGCGCGATAACATGGTCCATAAGCTAGAACAGCGTGTACAGAGAGAGCATGCGTATGCGATCATCGATGAGGTCGACTCTATCCTCATCGATGAAGCCCGGACCCCACTCATCATTTCGGGACCTGTGGGGCGTGATACATCCACCCCATTCAAGCAGTACAACCAGCTTATCAGCAGTCTCTACAAGAAACAGCTCCGTATAACGAACGATCTGGTAAGTGGAGCCCAGAAACACCTTGCTGCTGAAGAACAATTCGAGGCGGGCGAAAAGCTGCTTGCGGTGAAGCGAGGTACACCTAGGCATCGAAAGTTCATGAAACTCATGGCGGATGACCCGTCACTTCAGACACTCGTCAACAAGGTGGAAGCCGACTACATGCGAGAGAAGCGGCTACATGAGATTGATGAGTTGCTCTACTTCGCAATGGATGAGAAAGGGCACAACGTCCATCTGTCCGATCGCGGACTCGACGAGCTATCACCGAACGATCCCGAGGCATTCACAGTCCCTGATCTCTCGGCTGTGATCGGGGAGGTTGAGGCAAGCGAGACGCTCTCGACTGACGACAAGCGCGAACAGATTCAAGGTTTCGAAGCTGAGTATGCAGCCAAAAGCCAGAAAATCCATGTGATCCACCAGCTACTAAAAGCCTACACGCTCTTTCACAAGGATGAGAAGTACATCATCGGTGACAACGGGGAAGTGGTGATCGTTGATGAATTCACAGGTCGCCAGATGGCTGGTCGGCGATGGAGCGACGGGCTCCACCAGGCAGTTGAGGCAAAAGAAGGAGTAGAGATCCGTGGTGAGACTCAAACTCTCGCCACAGTGACAATCCAAAATTATTTCCGCATGTTCGACAAGCTGGCTGGAATGACAGGCACAGCAGAGACAGAGGAGACCGAGTTCCATCAGATCTACGGGTTGGACGTGTTGGTCATTCCAACGAACCGGCCGGTAGTTCGTGATGATCGTAACGATCTGATCTTTCGCACCAAACGCGAGAAGTACAACGCACTGATGGATGAGATCCAACGGCTAAATAAGATGGATCTCCCGGTGCTGGTAGGTACAACCAACGTTGATATCTCCGAGACGTTCTCACGTATGCTCAAACGACGTGGGGTTCCCCATCAAGTCCTCAACGCCAAGCATCACAAGAGTGAGTCTGACGTGGTCCGGGATGCAGGCCAGCCTGGTGCTGTAACGATCGCCACGAACATGGCGGGGCGGGGGACTGATATTAAGCTTGGTTCCGGCATTACAGAGGCCCGGACGATTGGGTGGCTTACAGAGCACGGGACAGAGCTCGAAGAAGCCATTCCTGTCGACCCAGTCCGCGCTGAGCAAATGAAGCTCGACAAAGTATTTAAAGATGCTGAAAAGAACGGTGTTTCAGTATCAGAAATGATTCGCCGAGGTTGGGCGGACGATGATGTGCTAGAAGATGGTGGACTTCAGATACTCGGTTCTGAGCGTCACGATTCGCGAAGGATTGATCGGCAGCTACGTGGGCGATCCGGTCGTCAGGGCGATCCCGGGACCTCGCAGTTCTACCTTTCGCTCGAAGACGACCTGTTCCGCCTATTCGGTGGAGAACGCATTGCGGGCGTGATGGATAAGATGGGCGCAGGGGAAGGCGAGGTGATCACGCACGGCCTCGTGACCAAGTCCATCGAGCGTGCTCAAAGGAAAGTCGAGATCAACAACTTCGAAGCCCGTAAGCGCTTGCTCGACTACGACGATGTGATGAACCAGCAGCGAGAGGTCATCTATGATCTCCGGCTCTTTGCACTTGAGGGTGGTGAGGACCTGAAGGGCGAGATTTGGGAAATGATCGAACATGCAACTCACGACCTGATCGATGAATACGCGCCACCGGAAGAACCTGAAGAATCGTGGGACCTAGCCGGATTGCGCCGCCGGATCCTGCTTGACTCCTTCGTCATGGTTAAAGAGCTGCCGGAAGAGAACGACCCAGAGCTTGAGCATGAGAGCCACGAAATTGAACAATGGGTGACCGGAGCACTCAGAGAGTCCTTCCTCAAGAAGGTCGAGAGCCTAGGTGAGCACCAGGAGCAAGTCTCCGGCTTTATCATGCTCTCGGTTATCGATGATAAGTGGAAAGACCACCTGTATGATCTCGATCATCTGAAGGCCTCGATCAGCTTCCGGGGCTGGGGTCAAAAAGATCCGCTTGTCGAGTATAAGAAGGAGGCCTACGAGATGTTCGTCGATCTCATGGCTGACATTCAAAAGACCGTGTCGAATTACTTCTTCCGTGCCCAGTTTGGTCCCCCACAACCAAAACGCAGAGTTCCCCAGCGATTGGCCTATTCCGGTCCTTCTGACTCGCCAGGAACTCGTGCGGCTCAACAAGCTCGTAGGGAGCCGGTCCCAGCCGGTGTTGGCGGAAGAGATGAGTTAGGGATGTCTTCTAGGGCAAGCGTAGGTGGCGGCGCCAGTGCGGGTGCGCCGGATCCTAGACGACTAGCTACGAACAGGGGAGAGCAAGAAGCGCGCAAGCCAATCAAGGTGGATAAGCAACCGGGGCGCAATGACCCGTGTCCATGCGGTAGTGGGAAGAAGTACAAAAAGTGTCATGGGCGGTGAGATATACTGGCCCTACGAGTGGAGTAGGGAGCCACAGCTGAATTACCAAGGACGTCATCAGTGACGGACTTCTGCATCAATGGTCGGTTTCTAACTCAACCCATCTCAGGGGTTCAGCGTGTAGCACGCCAACTTTGTCGTGCCTTAGCCCGGAATCCTGCCAAAGATTCGTTTTCTCTGGTGATTCCCCCTGGTGCTGAAGCTGAAGCTGACCGAATCGGACTCCCGTTTGAGATCACGGGTGGAGCAGCTGACGCGCCCTTAGGTGGAGTTCTTTGGGAAAATAGGGCGCTCGCAAAGGCCGCTCGTGGTCGCTACCTCATCAATCTGACAAACCGGTTTCCGTTAGCATTAAAGAGGGGAGCCGTGCTCATACATGATGCGCACGTATTCGATCTCCCCTCGACGTACAAGCCCGTTTTTGGGTTTTTTTACCGTAGCTTATACCGGTTGGCAGTCACTCGTGGCCTGGACCTCGTCACTGTGTCTGAATTTTCTCGTGCACGTCTTTCCCAGGCGTTGGGAATCGACTCAGATAGGTGGACCATAATCAAGAGTGGTATCGATCATATCTTGGAACCAGAGCCCGACTTCTCGGTGTTACAGAGGTTTGGGCTGGTGCCGGAGGGGTATCTCCTGACCGTTGGTGCTCTTTCCGGGCACAAGAACCTAGCAGCATTGAAATTGTTGGCCCGTGCCTTGGCTGAGCAGGGGCGTGAGTTGGTCGCTGTTGGGGATATGTCTCCTGCGGTCTATGCTGGCGCTGATCTTGGGGAAGGACTGAAGCATGTTGGACAGGTGGACGATGGTGCCCTGCGAGCATTAATGGAAAATGCCAGGTGTTTTGTGTTTCCCTCCCAATATGAAGGCTTTGGTCTCCCACCTCTCGAAGCTATGGCTCTGGGATGTCCAGTCGCCACCAGTGATATAGCTCCGCTTCGAGAAGCGTGTGGAGAAGCGTGCATATTTTTTGATCCAGATGATCCAGAGGACATAGCTGAGCGAGTGCTGGCCTTATCAAACGATGCGGCTCAGAGGATTCACTTAGGGAATGCCGGCCGAGAGGTCACCAGGAACTTGACTTGGGACCATAGTGCAAAGAAGTGGCTAGATCTTCTTTCCGTTGCTTCGAAGTCCTCGAGAGTTCTCCGGTCGAATAGTCATAGCACATGACCAAGTCACAGGATGATAAGACCGGAGAGGCTCTTAATAAGGGTTTCTTAAGGCGATTCCAGGGCGAGCTTGCTGGGGATGCAGCAGCACTTTCTGTCGCGCATGTTTTGGGTCTCGTGGTCCCTTTTCTCACAATTCCCTATCTAGCGCGTGTTCTTCGGCCAGAGGGGTTTGGACTTCTGCTATTTGCGCAGTCGTTTGGTCTGTGGCTTGTGCTAGTGATTGAATTCGGATTCGACCTATCTGGAACTCGGATAGTTTCTCGGATCAGGGAAGATCCTACTCGTCTCGCAGAGGTGGTCCTCGGGGTCCAGAGTGCGAAGATTCTAGCCCTCCTACTTACCATTCCGCTTGCCGCTATAGCCTTTATTGTTGTACCCCTGTTCCGTGAGAATCCAGCATATCTTCTATGGGGGTTCCTCTTTGCAGGCGCTCGAGGGTTGAGTCCCAACTGGTATTTTTTTGGTCAGGAGAGAATGATTGCTCCCGCATTTCTGGAAACTGGTGGGAAGGTAATCGCTGCTATTGGAGTGTTTCTTGTAGTGAAGATTCCAGAAGATGGCTGGCGAGTGCTGGCTCTGCAGGCTTTGGGGATGAGTGCGGCCGTAGCATATATGACCGGATGGATGCACAGCGAAGTTTCTTGGGTGCGGCCCAGCCTTAGAGCAGGATTTCATATGCTGAAGAAATCATCAGGTATCTTTGCCTTTAGGGGTTCTTCCGGACTTTATATGCAGGCGAATGCTTTCATTTTAGGCCTTATAACAAATCCAGGTGTGGTTGGGCTCTTCGGTGGAGCAGAGAGGATTATCCGCGCAGGGATCAGTCTTCTACAGCCACTCTCTCAGGCATTTTTCCCTAGACTTAGCCATTCTGCGGTCAAGGACCTGGAGGAAGCAGGGCGCCTACTCGCGCTCAGCTTAGTATGGATCGGAGGTCTGAGTTTCATCATGGGGGCGGCTTCCTTCTTGGCTGCACCTGTCCTAGTGAACATTCTTTTGGGACCAGGCTATGAGAGTGCTGTGCCAATCCTTCGGGCGTTGTCCGTGCTAGTGCCGATAATCGGTGTGGGCACGGTATTTGGCATCCAATGGGCTATCCCCTGGGGATTTGAGTTACCGTTTTCCGGACTCGTTGTGTTGGCAGGGGCTCTGAATCTGGTTTTGGCCTTTCTGCTGGTGCCACAGTTCGGAGGTATGGGAATGGTCTTGTCAGTGGTCACCGCAGAAGCTCTTGTCGCGTGTGGTTTGGTTGTGTTGTTTCTTCGAAAAGGCGGCTCGCTTTGGCCTCTCCGCATAGCTTCAACAGAGACCATTCACGAGCACTCATGATGTCTGACGCCCATATTGTTCTCTCGGTGTATAACGGCAGCCAGTTTGTCGGTGAGCAGATCCGGAGCATCCAGGATCAGACGTTCCGGGATTGGCATCTTTGGATTCGAGACGATGGTTCAACCGACAGGACCTTTCCAGTTCTCGAAGAGATCGCTGCATCTGACCCCCGCATCTTTTTGCACCCCTGCGATGGTCGGCAGCTCGGCGTGAGTGGCGGGTTCTCTTGGCTGCTTGAGCGACTTCCCGATGAAGCTCAGCATGTATTTTGTTGTGATGCAGACGATGTCTGGTTACCGGGCAAGATGGAGCAATCCATGACCGCGCTCCTTCTCGAGGAAGCTGGGGAATCTGGGCCCGTTTTGGTGCACACCGACCTGCGGGTAACGGACTCAAAGCTTCAGGTCCTGGACCAATCTCTCTGGCACTATCTTGAGATTTCTCCTGAGCCAGTAACACTCCAGCGCTTAGTCGTCGAGAACGTAGCAACTGGTCCAACGATCTTGATGAACCGAGATCTTCTAGAGAAAGTTTGTCCCATCCCGGATAACGTTCCCCATCACGACTGGTGGATTACACTGGTAGCTGCAGCGTTTGGCAGGATTGTTGCACTGCCTGAGGCTACGGTCCTCTATCGGCGGCATTCGGAAAACCATACCGGCGAGTATACCAACATGAGAAATGGCCTCCGGAAGTGGACTTGGAAAATCTTGGGGGCACCCGGGCGCACGAGCGAACTACGTCGATGGTTGGCAGCCAGTGCAAGGCAGGCGGAGATGTTCTTGAATCGATTTGAAAGCGAACTTCCCCAAGAGGCGCAGGTCATGCTTAAGGAATACGCGGAGATACCGCGTCTCGGACTGTTCAAGCGGAAGCTTCGAGTTTTTCGGTGGCGGGCTTTACCAGATCACGGGATCATAAGGAACCTCGGTCTCTTGCTGAGAGCCTAGGGGGGCACCAGGCTCATGCTTAAGGCCAGCGAGCTTTCCTCAAGTTCCAATGTGGCTCTGGGTTCTTGGGAAGGTTGGAACACAATCTCCAGGGTACTTCTCGTATTGTGGATTGCTCTACTTGCGGTGGACCGTATCGACTTCCTCGGTGGGGAAGGTGCGTTCATTCTCACTCCCTTCTTGATCCTTACGCCGCTCCTCCTGGTATTTGAGGGATTTCGGGTCCTCGAAAGCCGTGTGAGGCTCCAGCTTCAGCGTGAGGGCAGAGTTTATCTCGTACTCGTGCTGTTCTTCCTATCGATTGTCCTGATCTCAACCCTCTTAGCTCAAGACCCTCTGATGTCTGCCAAGCGATCGGCCCTTCTATCGTTTCTGGGTATCGGTACGTTTGCTGTTGCAGTGACAGTGTCTGGTCGAAAGGACTCGAGACGGACTTTAGTGGCTGGCGCGAAGCTGGGGCTCATTATCGCGATCGTGTTTGGTGTGCTAGAGGTATTCACCTTCATATCAAGCTTGTCCGAGCCTTTCCGATTCGGCTTCCTTACCGTCGACCTCTGGCCGCATACCTACTACGGCATCGTTCCACGGATTTCAGGTCAGGTGATGGATGCGAACCGTGGCGGACTCCTTATGGTGTTCTACCTCTTTATCCTGCTTAGGTGGGATCGTCCTGGGTTTAGGCGATGGGGTTGGCTGACGCTTGGGGGCATGTTCATTCTTCTTAGCCTTTCTCGGTCGGCAATTCTTGCGGGGTTTATTACTGTCTTCCTGATCTGGAGTGAGGGTCGGAAGTTCCGGGTGAATCGGCGAGCGGTACTTGCCGTCCTGATAGGATTGGTTGTCTCATCCGGATGGCTGATGGCAAGTAGCTCCACCAGGTCTTCCATAGTTCGAGGCCTTGAGCCTCTCGCGCAGCGCCTGTCCCCCACTGAAGCCTCCACCCAGGAGCACTTTTTACTGTTAGGCCGAGGCGTGGAAGAAGGAGCAGAGTCAGTGAAGCGTGCTATGATTGGCATGGGTTATGGGAATTCCTACATGGAACTCCAGGACGTTTTTCCTGGGAACAAGTATGGAAATTTCCACTCACTTTACGTGACGATGTTGGCGGAATCCGGTGTTTTTGCACTGATTCTGTCACTAATCCTCCTCGGTTACCCGTTGGGACTGCCAGGGGCCTGGCGCCCCCTTGCCGCGGGGTTTGTGGCTTTCAATATTTTTTATCAGACTCTGGCTGAGCCTCTGTTCTGGTTTGCTCTTGCCATGGCTTGGCTTACGGTGCAGCAGAGGGACCGTGCCGAATCAGTCAGCCGAACATGACCAGAACTGGACTACTCCTTGTCCTGGTCATTCTCCTTTCAGCTTGTGCTGCGTGGATCACTGATATCCTAGACTTCGGGTCCCTGAAAGTTCAGACGGTGACGCGTTCTGGGGCCCCTGTCAGTGGATCAGAATTGATTCTCTACAACGATCTTCAGGTTATGGGTGTGGGCTTCACCAATTCTGCTGGAATTTACCGCTTCGATATCGTCCCCGATCAACCCTCCGGAGTCCACAACGAACCGCCTGATGGACACATGAGACCCGAAGACGTAGTTGGTGGATCGTCTACAGCATATGTGGAGAACATCACCATGAAAGAGGGTGATGAGCAAAGTATAAGCTTTACTCTTGTAAGGGTTGGTTCTGGCCGAATCGACGTCTCTGTCAGGGATACGAACGGGGCACCAATCGAAAGCACCAAAGTAGTCTTATATGGTCCAGAGGGGACGTTATCCGAGAAAATCACCGAATCATCGGGTGTGGCGTCTTTCGACCCGGTCAGCTTTGGAAACCGTGCTATTCGCGTTGTCCCTCCGAGAGCATATCTGGATTCAGATGGAGGATTTTTCTTTCAACACGGAATCCTGATTGACGAGGATTGGACGGAAGAGGTGAGCTTCATTTTGGAGAAATGCTTGGGCACGGTTCAGGGCAGTGTACAGGATGTTTCCGGAGCCCCGGTAATGGAGCACACGGTCCGCCTCTATTCTTCGACGTCGACTCTGGAGTTGAAGGATACCGGAGCCGACGGAGTCGCTGTATTTGATTCAATCCCTTGCGGGAATAGGGGGCTCTCGCTGGTAGAGACCCCCGGTTGGTCGTTCGAAGAAGGCCGGGGCCGGAGCTTCCATGACGGAATCTTCGTGTCTCGGGGAAGCGATCAAACATTTTCGTTCATTGTCGAACCCTGTCGTGGCACGGTTCGGGGCAGTGTACAGGATGTTTCCGGAGCCCCGGTAGTGGAGCACACGGTCCGCCTCTATTCTTCGATGTCGACCTTGGAGTTGAAGGATACTGGAGTTGACGGAGTCGCTGTATTTGATTCAATCCCCTGCGGGGATAGGGGGCTCTCGCTGGTAGAGACCCCTGGTTGGTTATTCGAGGAAGGTCGAGGTCTGAGCTTCTTCGACGGAATCTCCGTAACTGACCAGAGCGATCAGACGTTCTCGTTCACTGTCGAACCCTGTCGTGGCACGGTTCGGGGCAGTGTGCAGGATGTTTCTGGAGTTCCAGTTACAGGACACCCAATCCGCCTCTATTCTTCGACGTCGACCTTGGAGTTAAAGGATACCGGAGCCGACGGAGTCGCTGTATTCGATTCGATACTCTGTGGGAATCTTGGGATTACTCTGCTACAGAGCCCGGGTTGGATTTTCGAGGAAGGTCGAGGTCTGAGCTTCTTCGACGGAATCTCCGTAACTGACCAGAGTGACCAGGGATTCTCGTTCACTGTCGAATCGTGCTCCGGTGAGGTTGGTATTCTCGTAGAGGACCAGAACAGTGATCCCGTAAGTGGAGCATTACTCGAACTCTACGCGGCAGATCGAACTTGGGATCAAGATATTACAGGTGCAGACGGAGCCCTGACATTCACTGGTGCTTGTGGAATGGAGGTTGGAGTGAAAGTCACTGCGCCCGCTGGATATACAGTACAGCAGGGGCGAGGTTTTTCCTTCTTCGATGGCCTTAACCCGGAACCGGGTGGTCGGATCGAAGTAGTCTTCCGCTTACAGTCTTCCTGAGCTCTTGCTCGGCATCACCAGACATCACGGACAAAAGCCGCACCCAACCCCAGTGCAAGCCCTAGGATGATTGCCAGGAGAAGATTGACCAAAGGTCTGGGAAACTCTGGCTCATCTTCAGGAGCCACAATTCCTATATCGACAACCCGAACTCCTTCATCCCGAATTGCATCTTGAACCTCGGCTATGCGTAGTTGGCCTTCTAGAAGCGTCAAGGCTTCACCCAGAACAAGGCGGTCACGGAAGAGTCGAAGGTACTCCATCTCTCGTTCAGGGAACTCCTCAAGTTCACGCGAGATGTTCTCGAGTGACCCATCCACGGATACTAAGTGGTTATCCAGGCTTTCAAGGTAATTAGTACCCACTTGGAACAACTGGCCTTCTAGTTCCTCGATGCGATCCGTAAGCTGACGTACATCCCGATTCTCTTCTTGACGAAGTACCAGTAGCGCCGATCGTTCATTCTCTAACTCCAAGAGCCCCATTAACAAATCTTGGATCGCTTGGTTGGAAATAAGCGTCGGGAAAGTCGCGAGTTGTCTGTAGGCTCCAGGGTCGACCTCAGATGGTCCTTTACCACTTGCTCTCAACTCGATCAAGGCTAGAAGCTGTGAGAGAGAGGATCGCTCCACATCTATCCCGTCCCGCTGGATCAAGATCTCTGCATAACGCCGCACCTGTTGTGTGGCTTCTTCCTCAGGAGCCACAATACGGTTTTCCTCCTGGTAGGCTCGAAGTGCTTCTTCCGCTGAAGTGAGCCGGTTGGAGTAATCCTCTACCTCCTCACGAAGTTCCATGACCGTATAAAGGGCCTCGGAATGCTCGGTATCCGTCTTGTATGCTGTATATTCGGCCACCAGACTATTCACCGTAGCGGCAGCCATCTCTCGGTCAGGGATCGTGTGGGATATTTCTATCAGACGTGAGCCGCCCTCCTGACGTCGGATATCCAGATCATCACGAAGTTCATCTACTGCCTGATAGCGTAGAAGGATGTCTATTCGGATCTTGGGGGGGGGATCCTCGAGCAGATCTGAGGCAAGACGTAGCCGGTAGCCTTCGATTTCGAGGATATCACTGATTCGGATAGGATCCAGGTCCCGGGCAGGCTTCCGGGGCTCTTTGAGCTTCACTGAGTAACTTTCTTCGCCCTGATGTCTAAGTGTGAGCCTGCCCTCCCACTCCTCGTCACCAACTGACAGAACTTCCAACACTTTCCTGCGGATTCCGGCTGGCTTCTTGACCTCCACTGTCAGAGTCAGCGAATCGACAACGGCTTCGGTGAGACGCCAACTTCGGAGAACTCCTACCTCGGACTCGAGTTCGTCCCGGCCGAATCCGAGTAGGTCGGCACCAGGGATATCCCCAAGTTGCTGAGCCATACCCATATCAGCTTGCTGATCAATGATCCGGAGTACGGCAGTACTCTGGTATAGTGGGGCTGCAACGAAGGTCCAAGTGAGCACGAGTGCGATCACTGATCCCCATACTGTTCCCACGAGGAGCCAGCGCCGAGAAACACTGAGGATCAACTCCTTTAGGGTCATGCTGTCGCCATGGTGACCCGTAGGGTTTCCTTCGCTGTCGGTCGCTTTGTTCACCGCCATAAGGTTTTGGCCAGAGTAACGGAGATGGAGGTATTCGCTACGTCCACTCCTTCTGCTCGCCCTGATACTGGATCAGGGATAAAGGTCTGGAACAGATAATTGATACGAACACCGTGGGAAATGTCCATAAAAAGTCCCCATCCGGAAACCTCTACTCCACCCCTGGCCCCCCAAAACATAGACACATCCTCCCGTCCCCAACGCTTTACAGCAGACGTGAGCCAAGCAGCCGTATCCCATCGGATCCGGCCTGCGAATACGCCAGTGCTCCAGTTAGAGGCTAGACGATCCAAGGCTAGCCACTGACTGGATGCACCGGGTCCGATACCCGAACCTATAACCTGTCCCTTATGTGTATAGCCGTGCGGTACAACCTGGCTCGCGTAGCTACTGAAAGGTGTCTGGTGACGAAAAGTGCTGCTGGGCTCGAGATTCGTGATTTCCAACTGAGCTCTGAGGCGGGCATTCTGGCTAGATGCTTGAACCCACTGGAAGCCTGCAGTATATCCGGACGAGTGTTGAGGAAACTCTAAGAAATCTCTAAACGAAGCTGGTTCCTCAAACCGTGCCCACTCCCCGTAAATTTCTAGCCCGTGAGGAGCAAAGACCCATCGACCGAAGAGAACAGAGATCTGGTCACGCTTAGACTGATTTTCCAGACTCAAGGTTTCCCTGTTTGGTGTACCCACACTTTGGACTGCGTGGAACGCGGCTCTCGACTTAGACCTGCCTTTTACAACAGGTGCAAAAACTGTGCGGGCCGCTCCAAGGGTCAAGCCCGGATCAAAGGAAGGCTGAAATGTTATTACGATTCCATTCAGCGTACGGTAGTCATTTGTGTCATCAAGATCGAAAAAATCTGATTCCTGCAAGCGCCCTAGTATCCATAGACCCTCGAATGCTCCAAGCTTTGTACGAATTGGTTCTTTTGTGTGGAGGAAGGCCCTTGGAACTCCAGCTGCTTGATTGCTCATCAAGATGCCGTTCCTCAAGCCCGGTCCCCACCAAGCGTTCTCCGTCGACAAGCCAAAGGCTAGAGGCCCGGCATCAATCCTGATACTGCTCTGTCCCCAGTCAATCGCATCCAGTGGCTTGTCTCCGAACCGAATTGGATTGTCCATGGACTGCGGAGCAGGGTGAAATGGGTTTGCGTACAGGTTCCGTGTCGGAACTGCGTCAAGAGGATAAGGGATGAAGTGGAATGACTGATTCTCTTGGTAAATAAACTGGGGTGCGAGTAGCAGTGTGATTGGCCCCAGCTGAGTTCTAACTCCTACTGTGATGAGCCGGTTCCAGCCCCTCCCAGCCCATAGTGGCCCATCATTGAACGAGAATGGAAGATCAGAATTACTAATCCCACGAATCTCGGGGGCGAGTAAGGTTATTGACCAAAGAGTGTCCTCATTGAGCATTCTTCTCAGGAGGCTTGAGGACGTGCGGAACAGATATCCATCCGTGCTAGCTTGGCCTAATAACTGTGCAGTCCTTAGCTGGTCTTCAGCATGACTGGCAAGGGTGGGTAGGCCTACTAGCGTGAGCTGTTGACCGAGAACAGGGGTTGATAAGATCCCTGTGGGGATGAGTGCTAATGTGATACACAACCCGGCTGTGACCCTAATCGAGTTGAATGTCATTCTAATCTGACAACTTCCCAAGGTTTGACGCCTCCGGTACGATAGGACTTCCCCTGGTCACTAGAAATTCTAACACCTGTATTAGCTTGCGGATCCTCCAAGCCCAAACGTCATTGAACCAAAGCGAGTTACTTGGTAGTGCCAGCCCCTGCTATTTCTCTGGGGTTCCTCTGCACCTGATTGCTCTATTCATCGTTAGTTTCGCTATTGGTTCCGCGAACACTGCGTCGGCACAATATTCCGTATGGGGCGTTCGGGAAGGACTCCCAGTGGGTAGTGAAGCGGAACGATACTTGAGAGTTTTACAGCTGACTGGATCGGCGGCGCTCCATCCTTGGACCATTCGTGGGCTAATGTCGCACGAGGTCTCGAAGATCCTGCCGCAGGGTACAGACCATCCCTGGGAAAACAGTGTAGATTTCCAGTTCGATCCACCTGGAGGTCTCGACATAGGGTGGGCGTCCCCGCGGGTGAGCTTCCACTCAAATTCTAGCTATCCTTTCGGAGAGAATGATGGGGGAGTTTGGGTGGGCAGAGGATTAACAGTCCTCGTTGAGGGTGGTGCTTTTATGCGCCTAGGCCCCTTACATCTAAGGGTAGCTCCCCAGGGATTCTGGGCTGAAAATGCTTGGTTTGATTTGGCTGAGAATGGCCATCTTGAGGAGGGAGCTAACTGGGATTACCGCCAACCGACTGAGATAGACCGGCCCCAACGTTTTGGAGAGAAAGCGTATGCCCGCTTGGGCCTTGGATCATCCATGCTACAATTGGCGCTTCCCCAAATAACTTTAGGTGTCTCAGGAGCAGGACAGCAGTGGGGTCCAGCTCTACATTATCCACTTCTCTTAGGGAATAATGCGGGTGGCTTCGCTCACGTTTTTGGTCAAACATCCACCCCTGTGGATCTGTGGGCCGTGCGAGTACATGGCCGCTACATATTCGGTTGGCCGGAACAATCCGACTTCTCGTCGACCTCAACTCAAGATCATCATCGGATCGTGACCGGGATTATTGTAACCCTCTTGCCTCGTGGCCTCCCTGGGTTGGAGTTGGGTGCAGCCCGGTTCATGCACACCCTATCCATGGGCGATGGATTCGGAGTACGAGACATTTTCCGTGTGTTTAGTGGGGTGACTAACAGTTTCATGAGTGGCGAGAATATTTTTCTTGAGAACCAACTTGCCTCATTGTTCTTTCGTTGGGCATTTCCCGCCGCCGGCATAGAGATATTTGGTGAATTGATTAAGGATGATTTCACTCGGGATTTGAGGCACATAATTGAAGAGCCTGATGACATGATGGGCAGAGTTATTGGACTCCAGAAGGTTTGGTCTAGGGACAACGGTGGACTGGTAGTCTTCCGAAGCGAGGTGGTAAACTCGTCAGTCCACCATTCAGAGCGTTTCGACCGGCTTCGGCGTGGTGGTCTGCCGTTGCCTCTCTACTATAATCATGGGGTGAGACAGGGGCATACACAGTTGGGCCAACTTCTTGGCTCTCCTACTGCATATGGCGGAGCTGGCTGGACGGTTGGGGTGGACCTGTACAACAATCACGGTCGTTGGACAGCCGATATTTCTCGCACGCTCCGAACGGACTTCTCAGCAATCCATGGTGGAACCAATGGACCCGGGATAAACGACGTAATTTATTCCCTTAAGATGGAAGCAGTGCGCTTCCGTGAAGGTGTTGAGTGGGGAATCACCTTTTCCCCATCTCTTAACCTCAACCGAAACCTAATAGAGAAAAATGATCTCTTTAATATGTCGATAGGGCTATCGGTTCGAGGGCTTCCTTGGTGAAGCCTCTACCCTCCACCTGTAGTGAGTATCGCAACTGCGATACTGGCCAAGGAGAGCACCGCAGAAGCAATAAAGGTGCTGTTTCGGTCAAGCCACCCACGCCTGCCGATAAAGAGCTGATCACCTGATCTTATTCCTAGTTCAGCCAGCCCTTGTTCAGCTACGATACCATCGAGAAGGATCACTCCATCCCGAACAATTCGCATATTTGAGATGTCACCTTCAGATGTTACTCCACCCGCGAGGGAGATTGCTCCGGCTAGGTTATCATTTGTCGGGTGCACGTTGTAGCGTCCGGGAAGGTTTACTTGACCTAGTACGTAGACGCTGCGAAACGGGGTGAGTTCGATTGAAGGATTACGGAGATCCCTGAGGTAGTCTTGCATGAGATCGTCTCTGACGATGTTCCATGCTCTATCACTTACTTGAAGCTTACCTAGGAGGGGTAAGACCAGTGTTCCATCTTGATCAATCTGAAAGTCACCGCTGAGGTCCAGTTCCCTCCAGACTACAATCCGGAGAATGTCCCCAGGCATAAGGCGTAACTCTTCTGGGTCCTGCACAGACTGTGTCTCCGCTGGGGCAGGCGCCGCAGCTAAGATCAGCAAGATAAAGAGATATTTGATTAGGCTCATGTTTTCTCAGCTAAAGTGATGAGCTCACTGAAAACTAACGTTGGATGACCCCCGAAGGTCAATGAGTTTACTTTGACTTGTGTTTGCGGCATGGGTCAGTCCCGTTAGCTGTTCAAATCTACTCTAAATATTATTCTGGACATGGATTCAGACTTTGATTTCTTGATTGTCGGTGCGGGCTTTTCAGGTCTGGTACTGGCGGAGCGGCTCTCCACGCAACTGGGTCGGTCCTCACTTGTAGTGGAGAAGCGGGACCACATCGGAGGGAACGCTTACGATTACTGCGATTCTGCAGGTGTCCGGGTACACAAGTATGGACCACACTATTTCCGCACCAATTCCGACCGGGTAGTGCAGTACCTGAGTCAGTTTACTGAATGGCATAGCATTGAGTATGAACTCAGGAGTTTTACTGAGGGGAAGTTTTGGCACTTTCCTATCAATCTGAATACGTTCGAACAACTCGTCGGTCGGTCGAGTACCACAGGTGAATTTGAGAAGTGGTTGAAAGATCAAAGGGTACCGATTGAGAATCCTCAGAACTCAGAAGAGGTCATAACCTCACAGGTAGGATGGGACCTGTATCGGCGGTTCTACGAGGGCTACACGCTTAAACAGTGGAGACGCCATCCTAGAGAACTTGCATCCTCGGTTTGTGGACGGGTTCCGATCCGTACTAATCGCGATGATCGATATCTCAGCGAGGCATTTCAGGCTCTGCCGAGCGACGGCTATACCAACATGTTTCATCGGCTTCTTGAAGCGGCGGGCGAGAAAGTCACGATCCAGCTTAACACGAATTTTGAGGAGATCCGGAACAGTGTTTCATTTCGGCATCTCATTTATACTGGGCCCATAGATGCCTACTTTGAGCATTCTTTAGGTGAGTTGCCGTACCGTTCGCTCCGCTTCGAGTTCGAGTCTTTTTCGGCCGACCAATTAGTAGAACGGGAACGAGAGCATGGAAAACCGGGGTTTTGGCAACCCTTTTTGCAAGTGAACTACCCTAATGACCATGATTTCACGCGCATCGTGGAGATCAAGCACGCTACCGGACAGGAGTGCGAGAATAGCACGATCGTCAGAGAATATCCGGAGAACTTTGGTCCAGGAACAGAGCCTTACTATCCCATCCCAACTAAAAGCTCTGAGGAGCTGTACAGAAGATATAGGCAGCTAGCCTCTGCCGAGGAAAACGTCAGCTTTGTAGGCAGATTGGCCCGCTACCGATACTACAACATGGATCAAGTCGTCGCGATGGCACTCAAGGAACTTGAAAAAATTGTCGAACGATATGGGTCAGCTTGAATTATCAAGTTTCCCCATACCCTTCAAGATCGCGCGACTCCGTTCCCGATCTCTTCTGAAAGCGTAACCAAGCCAGAGAATTATCCGCGTTATGTAGAAGCGAGCCAGGAACGGAAGGTATTGCCCTAAAGAAGCGTGCTTCTTCATAACCCGGCGTCGGTTACAATCGCGCTGACGAATCTGGAAAGGTGAAGGGGGGGTGTCAGAGGGTGGGCAGTGATGGAGTAAACGGGCACTGGGTTGGTAATACATCTCGTATCCAGCTTGTCCCATACGAAGTGAGAGATCTGCATCTTCTACATACGCAAGAAAATCCTCATCGAACCCCTTTAATTCGCTCAATGCCTCCGAAGAGAGGAGGCAACAAGCTCCTGTCATGAAGGTAACCGGGAGAATCGTTTCCGCCCCGTCAATTTGATCTAGATCCCCTTCTCGCCAGTGAAGCCCCAGTCCCCGAAGCCACGAAAATTCTCCGCCTGCATACCAGATTTGATCCGGTCGATCATAATAGAGAATCTTAGGAACCACCCCACCGACTTTACCGTGCCCATTCTCGGCGGCATCCACGAGTCTACCCACGGCCTCTGGTTCTATGACCGTGTCGTTATTCAATATGAGTACGTAGTCCGGGTCATCCTTCAGAGCCCTCTCAATACCCCGGTTGTTGCCCCCGGTGTAGCCCAGATTATTACCCGTCTGGAGGAATTCAATATTCGGGAACGATTCTCTCAGTTGTTCATAAGAATTATCTGTAGATCCGTTATCTACCAGGAGAATCCTGAGAGCGCGGTAGTCGGACGCCAGGAGAGAGCGCAGACAATCGGCTGTCAAGGCTTCATCACACCAGTTCAAGACAATTGCAGTGACAGTCGGAATACCCATTACGTTTCCCATAGGGTTTTCAAGCTGGACTGTATAGACAGGATGATCTGTGGCTTAGTTTGGTAGTGCAAGAACTGAATTATTTGGGGGAAAGATAGATAATGGGAGGAAAACTTTGTCAGAGACACGTGAAGTGGGCAAGGCCGGTCAGCAAGCTGATAAAGAAGAGTGATACACCCTAGTTATTCATTCCAGACGTGCTTAGGGATACCCTTTTGGCAGATTCATGAACTCTAATACCCTCGACGGCTGGCTCTGATTGGTGGCTCTGTGCTAGAACACTTGAGAGTAGCTTTGGTACACGAATGGCTAATCTCTTGGGGTGGTTCTGAGAGTGTTCTTCTCTCTCTGGCTCGGTTATTCCCACAGGCACCAATCTTTACTGCTGTGCACAAGCCGGATGCTCGTGTTCGTGAGATCTTTGTTGAGAGAGATATCCGCCCGAGCCTCTTACAGGTGATTCCTCAAGTGAAGAAGCTCTATCGTGGAACACTCCCACTAATGCCGTGGGCATTCCAACGCATGGATTTTTCCGAGTTCGATCTTGTGATCTCCAGCAGCCATGCATTTGCGAAATCAATCCGAGTGCCTGCTAATGCTATCCATCTCTGCTACTGCCACACCCCTCCCCGCTACTTGTGGGACCTATATGATACATACAATGCAGGTATTCTAGGGGCCCTGCGCGGTCCAATCTTAGCCCGTCTGCGGCATAAGGACCGAGAAGTAGCGCGACACGTCGATAAGTTCGTAGCGAACTCCAGCTATGTAGCAGGCCGAATTTCACGGTCTTACGGTCGCAACTCCACCGTCATCTATCCCCCGGTAGATGTAGATCTATTCACACTCAGTGATGCTAGAAAAGAGCACTATTTAGCGGGGGGAAGATTGGTTCATTATAAGCGATTTGATAGGGCTATTCACGCCGCTAATCGGCAAGGTTTTCCGTTGGTCATTTTCGGTAACGGCCCGGATAGGGCTCGTTTAATGAGGCTAGCTGGCCCGACCGTAGATTTCGTTGGCTCTGTATCAGCGGAACAACTTGCTAGCCTGATACATCGGAGCCGGGCATTTCTGTTCCCAGGGATTGAAGATTTTGGTATTCTGCCTGTGGAGATTCAGGCCGGCGGATGTCCTGTTATCGCTCTTGCGGAGGGTGGTGCGCTCGAGACAGTACGGCATCGCGAGACTGGCTTGCTTTACGAAACTGATTCAGTCGAGGGTCTACTTGGTGCTATCCATGAATTCGAGAACACAGCCTTCGATCCGAAAGCTTGCAGAAACCATGCCCTAAAATTCAGCCGCAATCGTTTTGAAGAAGAGATGACTGACACTATTAGTGGAGTCCTTAATGAGCATTGAGCACTCCGAACTCAGATTCAAAGAGACATTGACGAAGTAGACATTCATCTTCAGCCTAACTTAGGTTGTCTGAGAATTACTGAGAGATCATATTTCTCCTCTTCTTTTTCCTACCTGAGTGAGTTGTCTTGATGTCCGTCATATCATGAAACGAGCCTTTGATATTTTGGCAGCGAGTGTCATGCTTGCTCTCGCGTTACCGCTCTGCCTGTTCATTGCAGTTGCTATAATGCTCACTTCGAAGGGTTCGGTATTCTTTACACAATCCAGATGGGGCCGTAATGGAGTATTGTTCCGTTGTCTTAAGTTCCGGACCATGGTAACAAATGCGGAGAGTTGGCTACTGGAAGACCATGCTTTACGCAAAATGCATAGGGTTAACGGGTTTAAGCTCGGTCTTGATCAAGATCCAAGGATCACGTTGGTAGGGCAGATTCTTCGGACTACCTACCTTGACGAACTCCCGCAATTGATCAATGTCATCCGCGGTGATATGTCGCTGGTCGGCCCGAGACCTATCGTAGAACTGGAGCTAGACTGGTACGGTGACCAAAAAACGGAATACCTGAGTGTAAGACCCGGAGTTTTCGGTGAGTGGACAGCTCAGGGGCGACGAAGAGCGGACTACCCAGATCGTACGTTAGTGGAACTGAGTTATGTTCGAGAAGCAACTTTACTCAGGGATATAATAGTCTTGTCGAGGCATTTACCAGTTCTTGTATTCGGACTGGCCGAGGGGGTTTGGTTTGTCTGGATAAGGGCCATAAAATGGATTCGAGGCTGGGTTCGCCGGGATGTAGTCGATACTGAAGATACGCAGGATGCAGAGTCTCAATACCATGGATTTCCCACGAAGGATGGGGGTGATGCTAAGGCTCTAGATTCTCAAGAAGTCATATCGGAGAGCGCCGTAGCATAGGCATTCCCGTTATGGCACGACGAACCTGAGTTACTAAAGACAGGTGATCGATTGGTGCGCCTGACGGAAAATCTTGATCAGGGGCCATCCATTCTGCATTCTTCAACCATGCCCTTGGCAACTAGAGTCAGAAGCTTGACGGTGAATGGAGATAGAGAGTGCTCCACCCTGGTAGCACTCTGGAAAGTAATGCTATGCCCTTGCTTCCCGTCCTAAAACGGAAGCCCACGATTAGTGGTCTCCCTCGCTCGCTCGCTCGGGCCCTGGAGGCTTATGCGGACCGGCTAGACGTTGACGCGATTCGTGACGCTTACGAACTAGCACTTGAAGCGCATGCGGGTCAGGTTCGGGCGTCGGGGTCAGAGTACATCAGCCATCCGATCGAGGTGGCCACGATCCTCGCCGAACTGAAGCTCGACTCCGACTCCGTTATTGCAGGACTGATCCACGATGCGGTTGAGGACACAGTGATTTCTCTGGCGGATGTCGAGAATCGCTTCGGCAAGGGAGTTGGCACCATCGTAGACGGTATCACCAAGTTGGGGAGAGTACGCTTCCGGTCCGCCACGGAACGACAAGTGGAGAACTACCGGAAGATGCTCCTCTCTATGGCAGAGGACGCGCGGGTTATCCTCGTGAAACTAGCCGACCGACTGCACAACATGCGTACTCTCGAGCATTTACCAGAGGACCGACGTAAGAGGATCGCTCTCGAAACGCGGGAAATTTATGCACCGCTTGCTCACCGACTGGGGATGGCAGCGGTCAGCTGGGAACTCGAAGACCTCGCATTCAAGTTCCTAGAACCTGAGATATACCGGGATCTAATCAAGAAAATCAAACGCCGCCGCAAAGAGCGTGAACGGCATATCCTTGAGATACAAAGACCGCTCGAAGAGTCACTCGTCCACGCCGATATTGTAGCTGAGGTAATGGGTCGACCCAAACACCTTTGGTCAATCCACCGTAAGATTACGAGCCGGGGGACACCGTATGAGGAGATATACGATCTCATGGCCATGCGGGTGATTACTGATACCGTCCAGAACTGCTACGCCGCGTTAGGTGTCATCCACAGCAAATGGACACCGGTACCGGAACGATTTCACGACTATATCGCCACACCCAAGTCGAACATGTACCGTTCCCTACATACCGCAGTTTTCGGGCCGTCCGGCCGTACGTACGAGATCCAGATTCGCACCCAGGAGATGCACAGTACGGCCGAGTATGGAATCGCTGCGCACTGGAGATACAAGGAAGGTGAAGCAGAGAAGAGAGGTTTGAGTGAGGTAGATGAAGCATTGACTTGGTTTCGCCAGGTTCTTGAATGGCAGCAGGACACCGCGGAGCCAGAGGAGTTCATGGAATTCCTCCGCATGGATCTTTTCCGGGGTGAAATTTTCGTGTTCACACCAGAAGGTGAAGTCAGAGCTCTCCCCAAAGGTGCAACCCCGATTGATTTCGCTTATACGGTCCACACCGAAGTGGGCCATCAATGCTCTAGTGCGAGGGTAAACGGACGTATCATTCCCCTCTCTCGTGAACTCCATAATGGGGACACCGTGGAGATTATCACGAACTCTAAGCAGCGTCCGAATCGAGACTGGCTTACGTTCGTGAAGACATCTCGGGCACGAACCCGCATTCGGCAGTGGATTCGGCACGAAGAGTTTGACTCAGCGATCAAGATCGGGAAGGATCTCCTGAAACGTACTCTCAAGAAGGCGAAACTGTTGCTGCCTGAGAAACAGGATGAGCTTCTTGGAGTCAAGGCTGCCCTGGGTTACCAAGATTTTGATCAAGTATACGCGGCGTTAGGAAGAGGTGATCTGGGCCCCACTCGAGTCATGCAACAGCTTTACCCTGACTATAATCCGAGCGAAGCTTCGAAAGAATCTCCGACGGCATGGGAGCGCTTGGCGACACGACTCCGGATCTCGGACCGAGGTGTCCGAATCCAAGGAATGGACAACCTTATGGTTCAATATTCCCGATGTTGTCAGCCAGTGCCGGGCGACCCAGTGATTGGCTACATCACTCGTGGTAGAGGTGTGTCGATTCACCGAAACGACTGCCCTAACATACTCCAGCTCTCACGGGATCCGGAGCGGCGGGTTGATATCGAATGGGCAACAGAGAAAGATGATCGCTTCTTTGTGAAGCTGTATATGCAGGGCACGGATCGAAGAGGCTTGCTCTCCGATGTCGCCAAGGCGATTACTAATACCGGCACCGACATCTCGAATGCAGATATGCGAACTACGGACGGAGGGATGTCGGGAGAGTTCTTGGTCGAGGTCAGAGACCTCTCTCACCTCGAGAAGGTGAAACGCTCTATCGGGAGCGTGAAAGGAGTGATTGATGTGGAGCGGAAAGAGCACTTCGAAAACGAAGATTTTGGCTGGGCGTAATGCGTTGATTACAGTTATTCCAGCGCGACAATGTTCAGATGTTATTCGATATACCTGTGATTCGCTAACGGATAATTGGAATGACACGTTAGTCCAAGACCAGAGATTCGGATGCGGTGTGGCCTGCAATTTCTGATGTTGAATGCGCCTTCTGTTCTTGTTGTAGGTACAGGATCCGTCGGGTCCCGTCATATCAACAACCTCCAAGCTCTAGGTGCGAAGGTAAGTGCTTACCGGTATCGCGATGAACTTAGGAATGACTTTGCGCTGCATCACCCAGGTGTGATGCTCTACTCGGATCTAGACGAGGCTCTTTCTGCTGATGTGGAAGCAGTAGTTGTCGCAAATCGGACCGACCAGCACATGCGCGTGGCCCTTCGTGCGGCGAAGGCCGACAAGCACCTATTCATTGAAAAACCACTTAGTCATGACTACGTGGGCTGCCAAGAGCTGTTTTCGCTCGTAGAACAGAAGAATCTCAAGGTTGAGATGGGCTTCATGCTTCGAAGGCATCCCAATCTCATGTGGATTGAGCAGGCGCTTACCTCTGGCGCTATCGGTAAAGTTTACACGGCCTGTGCAAGAGTTGGGCAATATCTGCCAGATTGGCGTCCGGCCGGGGACTATCGCGAAACCTATAGCGCGATCAAGGATTGGGGCGGAGGTGCTGTACTAGACTTAACTCACGAGTTGGACTACTTGGTCTGGTGGTTCGGACAGGTTGCTGACGTGGCGGCGAATGCGCCAAAACTTTCGGATTTGGAGATAAACGTTGAGGACGTGGCCCAGATCCTTCTCCGATTCGAGACGGGGGTCCTAGCTCAGGTCCAGATGGATTACCTTCGCAAGAGGTATCACAGAAGTGTCGAGGTCGTTGGTAGCGAGGGAACCCTCAGCTGGGACTATAACACGGGGTCAGTGCATCTTCTGACCCGGGACGCCGAGACACTCATGGATCAAATCCCCACCGGGTTCGAGCGCAATCACATGTTCCTAGATCACATGTGTTGCTTCCTTGAAAGAATTGTGGGAGATGGCCGAGTTCGAGCTATATCAGATCTCTCTGATGGCGGACACGTGCTAAAAATTGCGATGGCTGCTCACCGCTCGCATCAACTCAGACGCTTCGTCTCACCAATTGAAATAGGGACTTCGGATGTGGCTTCGATTGGACCGTCGACGCCATGAGTGCCGCAGGAGCTATCTTAGGAGTGATTGCAGCTAGGGGTGGCTCGAAAGGTTTACCTAATAAGAATATCCTCCCTTTGCTAGGGAAGCCCCTTATTCAATGGTCCGTTGAGCACGCGATCGAATGCGCTGAGATTACGCGAGTTGTGGTATCAACTGACTCTACTAGCATTGCCGATGTCGCTAGATCGGCGGGTGCAGAGGTTCCATTTCTACGTCCGGCGTCGTTGGCTGGGGATGAGGTCGGTAAGTTTCAAGTCTGGAAGCACGCACTGCTGCAGTGTGAGGAAGTCTATGGAGAGTCCTACGATTGTCTGGTAGATCTAGATTGTAGTAATCCATTGCGTGACGTAGTCGATATATCAGCTGCGATCGAGCAGTTCCGCGAGTCTCAGGGGCGTGGAGTCGATGCGGTTTTCTCCGTCTGTGAAGCGAGGAAGAACCCTTACTTCAATCTTGTTGAGCGTGATAGGGATGGTGCACTAAGGATTTCAAAGAAAGCCTCGTCAGGAGTTCTCAGCCGGCAGGAAGCTCCTCAGGTATACGATCACGTCGCGAGCATTTATGTTTTGGACCCCCAGTTCATTCGGTCCTCGCAGCACCTTCTCGACGGGCACGCAGAAGGGTACTATATCGACGTCGAGAAAAGGTTTGATATCGACGATCACCTGGATTTCCGTATCGTCGAGATGCTCATGCGCGACAGAATAAGGGAGGACTAATGGAGCGAGACCTTCTCGATATTTCTGGGAAACGGGTACTCCTTGTCGGTGCGACGGGAGTGCTCGGAAGAGCATTTGCGACAGAGTTGAGTGATCGAGGAGCTTCACTCGTGCTGGCGGATCAGGCTGAGTCAGATGTTCTAGCCTTTTCGAAGAGCTTGGGCAGAGAGGTGGAAGGTGTGGTCTTAGACCTGAGCGACGAACCTTCCGTTGTGGCTGGAGTGAGTCGAGCAGGGGAGGTGTTGGGTGGCTTTGACGCGGTCGTGAACAACGCTGCTATCACGAGCGAAGGACTCCTACGGGCCGGTGATCCTTCCGCCCCTTTTGAGTCGTACCCAACTGAGCTGTTCCGGATGGCGCTTGAAGTCAATCTTGTGGGGACATTCCTGGTCGCACGGGAGGTCGGTCGGCAGATGAAGGCCGCCGGGAAGGGAGGAACTGTGATCAACGTATCCAGCACTTACGGCGTTGTCGCTCCAGACCACCGCATATACCGTGGACTACCTCTTTCCTCCCCTGCAGGCTACGCAGCAAGCAAGGCTGGAGTTATCGGTCTGACTCGCTGGCTGGCCAGTTGGTGGGGGGATGAAGGAATTCGCGTCAATTGTATAGTTCCTGGAGGGGTTTTTAACGACCACGATGAGCGCTTTACTGAGGCCTATGGTAACAGAGTACCTCTGGGAAGGATGGCCGAGCGTGAGGAGTTGACGGGTATGTTGGTGTACCTGGTATCTGACGCCTCGAGTTACTGCACCGGGCAAAGCTATCTAGTGGACGGGGGGCTCACAGCATGGTGATCCGACATAAACTTCGCCCCATGTCTAGGTGGTGAACCATTACGGGAGGTAACCACTCTTCAAGGTGATGAGAGATCTATGATGGACACTTTTGAGATAGCAGGCCGGAAGATTGGGGAGGATCACCCACCGTTCGTGATGGCTGAGGTGGGAATTAATCACGAGGGTGATTTCGATAAGGCAATCCAGATGGTCGATGCAGCAGCAGAAGCAGGGGCTGACTGTGTGAAGTTTCAGTGCCACATCACTGAGGCTGAGATGATCCCGACGGATATGAAACCTGGTGATATCTCTGACGAGAGCCTTTGGGATATCATCAAAAGGTGTGAACTAACAGAAGATGAGGAAAACCAAGTCAAGTCTTACTGCAAGGAGCAGGACATCCTCTACCTTTGTACACCATTCTCTAGAGAAGCCGCTGACCGTCTGAATAAGATGAACGTTAGCGCGTTCAAGATTGGCTCTGGGGAGTGCAATAATGTACCCCTTTTGGAGCACATCGCCCGGATGCGAAAGCCAGTAATCCTATCGACTGGGATGAATGAACTGACGTCTGTTCAGCGGTCAGTCACTATTTTTCAGAAATATGACTGCCCGGTAATGGTGACTCACTGCACATCTATGTATCCGACACCCTATGAGCAAGTGCGCTTAGGTGCTATCCCACAACTTCAGGAGGCGCTGGGAGTGCCAGTCGGTCTGAGCGATCACTCCCTTGGGATCTATACCTGCTTGGGCGCTGTAGCACTTGGGGCGTGCTTACTTGAAAAACACTTCACGATCTCTAGGGACTGGCCTGGACCCGACACACCCATATCCATTGAACCTGATGAACTCAATGAGTTGGTTCAGGGTGCTAGAGCTATCTGGATGGCACGGGGTGGAGGGAAGACAATTCTTCCGGAAGAGCAGCCAGTTATAGACTTTGCCTATGCTAGTATTGTCACCATCAAACCTATTTCCCGGGGGGAGTTCTTGTCTCTGGAGAACATATGGGCAAAACGTCCCGGCACAGGGCAGTTCCATGCAATGCAGTTGGAAGAAATAGTAGGGCGCCAAGCAGCTCGGAATATTCCTGGAGACGTGCAACTTACGTCTGAGGACCTCATATAGAGGCCAATGTCGATCCCACCCCAAGTTGAGGATTGGGCTTCTGGCCATCGGTTCTGTGTCACTGGCGGTTGCGGTGTGCTAGGCTCACGACTCGCTGAACTATTAGTTTCACTCGGCTCCGCCGAGGTGGTTGTCTTTGATGTAACCACTCCCACATCTCAGGATCGGAATGCAGGTATTCGCTACGTGCAGGGCAGTATCCTTGACAGCGAAGACCTCCGAGCTGTCGTTGATGGTTGTCATATGGTTTTCCATCTTGCTGCCCTGACTGACGTTGAGCGTTCCCATGACGAACTCGAGCGCTTTTTTGAAGTGAACGTGCAGGGCAGTGTTCGCGTCGGACATGCATGTCGAAATGCTGGTGTCCATCGGATCATTTATGCCTCTACAAGTCATGTTTACGGGTTGCCAGAAGAGTCGCCTATTCGCGAAGAACACCCACTTCGCCCGCGATCACCCTATGCTGCAAGTAAAGTTGCCGGGGAGGCAGCGATGTGGGGCTTCGCGTTGGGTGCAGAGGGGTCTTCCGACATCCTCCGATTGGCGAACCTCTACGACGCACGATCCAAACCCAACACTGTGGTCGGTAGAATGCTAAGTGCCGTAACTTTAGGAGAACCCATAAGGGTAAAGAGTTTCAATCCACTACGGGGCTTCCTAATGGCTGAAGAGGCGGCTGAGGCTTTTGTCCGGGTTGCCGCTCAGCGGGCTGATCGTGGAGAGTACAGGATCTTTAACGTGTCGAGTGGTGAGCGATACTCAATCGGGGAAGTGGCTCAAGCATTAGCACAGATCGCTCGAGACTTAGGTCTTGGAGACTTTGCCCCAGACGAGACCGATGGAATGGATTACTCGGACCGAGATGAGATCGTGCTCGATAGCCAGAGACTCTTTGAATGTGTGGGCTGGCTTCCTACTACAACACTGCAAGAGGGACTTCGACGCTGCCTGATTGAGCGGCTCGCTACCAACAGAGAAAGGTCAGAGCTTAATGGCTAGAAGGGTTGCTGTATTTACGGGGAACCGGGCGGAATATGGCCTTCAGTTCCCGATTATCCAGGCTATTTCAGAGGATCCGAGGTTTGAGTACTATCTCCTTGTCTCCGGTGCACATCTCGACGAAGCTTTCGGCCGAACCCAGGAGGAGATAGAGGCTGATGGGTTCCACGTCTATCAAGAGGTCAAGCTGGAGATGGAAAAGGATACGCTTTACGCCACGGCGAGGGCCATCGCAACAGGTATCCTCAGCCTCAGCCAGATACTTGAAGATTTACGACCGGACCTACTTATAGTTTACGCAGACCGGTTCGAGGCATTTTCTGCCGTAATCACTGGAACACAGATGGGTATCCCGACGGCACATATCGAGGGTGGCGATATTACGGAGGGAGGGGCTTTGGATGATTCGGTCCGACATGCAATGACTAAGTTGGCCCACCTCCATTTCACCACAAATGAAGAAGCTGCTGCAAGAGTGCGGGCACTTGGGGAGGAAGATTGGCGAGTATTCAACGTTGGCTTCCCAGCTATCGACCTCATTACACGAGGTATGCTAGCGAGTCCGAAAGAGCTTGAAGAGAGATTTGGGATTGATTGCCAACAGCCATTGATCGTATGTACCCAACATTCAATCGCGACTGAGTTTGAGAAGGCTCCAGAGCAGGTGAGCCCCACTCTGGAGGCGTTAGAAATTCTTGCGGAAGATGGCTGTCAGGTGATCATCACCTACCCTAACAACGATGCCGGGGGGCGTCGGATCATCCGTGAAATAGAAGCACTAGCGAGTCGCAGGGTCCCTGGGATCCAAGTGCACAAGAGTGTGGGTCGCTATGCATATCTCGGACTCTTAAACCTTTGCGGAAAAGCTGGCCGAGGTGTTTGTGTCGGAAACTCTTCTAGTGGCATCAAGGAAACACCTGCGTTTGGCTGTCCCACGGTGGATATTGGGCCTAGACAACAGGGGAGACTTAGGGCGGAAAACGTGCTTGAGGTCGGTTACGATCGACAAAGTATCATAGAGGCCATTAAGAGAGCTTTGTGGGACGAAGAGTTCCGAGATCTTTGTCGGAATTCTAAGAATCCTTACGGTGTAGGTGATGCTGGGACTAAGATTGCCGAGGTCCTAGCCACGGTGGAACTGGATTCTCGCCTTATCCAAAAGCGGTGCACGATCTAAATAGATGCCAAGAAACTCATCCTTGATCTCCTAACGGAGTCAGCTGCCTGCGTATGAACCAAGAACTCGAGAGCTACTTTATTCCACCTAGTTGGACTGTTAGGGAAGCTACAGATCAGATAAACGAAAACCGGGACGGTATCGCTCTAGTAGTTGATTCTGAGAGAGTACTCCTCGGTACTCTGACGGACGGGGATGTGCGTCGAGCAATTCTTCGCGATGTCTCCCTCTCTGATACTGTTCAAGAGATTATGTGCAGACATCCGTTAACAGTACCAATCGGTACTGCCCCTGCGGATGCTCTCCAAGTCATGGAGCAGCATCGCTTACGGCATATTCCAGTCTTGGACGGGGACGGGCGGGTGCTCGACCTAATACATGTGGGAGATTTCCTAGAGTCACCCAACCGTTTCTCAACAGCGGTGATAATGGTGGGTGGTAAAGGTAAGCGGTTGCACCCCATTACCCAGTCGACCCCTAAGTCTATGGTTGCTGTCGCTGAGCGACCTGTTCTTGAGCACGTCATCCAGCAGGTGGTCTCGGCGGGTGTCGAACACGTGTATCTCTCAGTGAACTACATGGCGAACGTCATTGAAGATCACTTCGGGGATGGAGAACGCCTTGGTGTACGCATTGAGTATCTTAGAGAAGAGGAAGCGCTCGGAACGGGTGGCTCCCTGCGGCTTCTCCCTCACCCACCTAGCGGTCCATTCTTGGTGATGAATGGAGACGTCCTCACGACCGCTGATCTTGCCCAGCTATTCACCTTCCATACTGCCCACCGTAGCGTAATGACGATCGCTGCAGCTGAATATCGGCTTAAGGTGCCCTATGGGACGCTTCGCCTTGGCAACCATCACCTACTTGGACTCGAAGAGAAACCTGAGTACTCTTTTCACTGCAATGCGGGAATCTATGCAATAGAACCGGAAGTTCTGGGTTTCCTTCCGACAGCAGGTCCTTGTGATATGACCACGATCAGTGACCGGCTTCTCGAAAACGGGCTTCCGGTAAGTGTATTCCCGATCTATGAGCGTTGGATTGATATTGGCAACCCGGCTGACCTGGAGCGTGCACGCGAGGTGTTCTCCGCCGACTCGCCGATCAAACCAGTGGGGCTTCCAAAATGAAATTGGACATAAGCGGACGGTCGGTCCTAGTGACGGGCTCAGATGGATTTATTGGGAGTCACCTTGTCGAGAGGCTCGTTCGTGAGGGCGCTCGTGTTCGCTGCTTTGTGCTCTATAATTCGTTAGGCACCAAGGGGTGGCTGGATTCGTGCTCTGAGGAGGTAGTGGCAGAGCTAGAAATTTTTCCAGGGGATGTGAGAGATGCCAGACGAGTTTCAGAGGCGGTCAAAGAACAGGATCTCGTCTTCCATTTGGCGAGCCTCATAGCAATCCCGTATAGCTACATAGCTCCGGAAAGTTATGTACAGACAAACATAGGTGGAGCTCTCAACGTTCTTAACGCATGCCGAGATCATGGTGTATCCAAATTAATCCACACTTCGACTAGTGAAGTATATGGGACTGCAGTATATACCCCCATCGACGAGAGCCATCCGCTCCAAGCACAATCCCCCTATTCGGCATCGAAGATAGGCGCGGACATGCTTGCACGAAGCTACCACGATTCTTTTGGGTTACCTGTTGTGATTGCACGTCCCTTCAATACTTACGGCCCTCGCCAGTCAGCACGTTCGGTGATTCCCACTATCATTAGCCAGCTATTATCAGGTGCTGAGTTCTTGCGACTAGGTTCCCTGCTACCCATCCGCGACTTCAATTTTGTCGCGGATACAGTAGCTGGATTGCTACACCTTTCTACTGTTGAGGCATGTGGGGAGGTGATCAACCTTGGCTCTGGCCGAGAAATTGCGATTGGAGAACTTGCAAGAATGATTATGAGCCTTGTCGATAGGGAAGTCGAGATAGTGATGGATGAAGATCGGTTGAGACCTGAAGCGAGCGAAGTGGACAGACTGCTCTGCGATGGCTCGAAGGCTCGCCAATTTGGTTGGGAGCCACTGTACTCCCTCGAACAGGGTCTCGGAGAGACGGTGCTGTGGATGCGAGAGAATACAGGCCGCTATGAGCCTGACCTCTATGCAGTATAGAAGTACAGTCCTTGAGCACTCCCTCTAATACTCAATCCTGGTGGTTCTCGGGTTATATCAGGATGGCGACTCAACCCCTGAACTCAATCAAGTTCTAGTCAGGGTCTGACCTGGAGCCTCGACCATTGAACACTGAAACCTACTCTGTCTTGACGGACTTTCCGGGTGCATCCCTGGGTCTATTCAACATAGTGGGGAACCAGATTTCAGCGGAGTTACGACGTGAAGCAGTGCTCCCTGCCGATGGCTTTCTCCACGATTACAATCGTCATTTCTGCTTTGGTCTTCGGAATCATTCTGAGGTATATCTAGACCTTGAGGTATCCATTAACGGGGGCACCCAGGACCTTCTCTCCGGCAAGGATATCTTACTTTTTACGTCTGGTGATCTCGTAGACGACTTTGAGCAGACCTCGCTCGAAGGTGCGACTGACTACAGTCGATCCCACTGGTTTGAGATAGGGGTGCCCGCGGGAGAGACGGTATACGTAGCAAACTATATGTTTCGTCCGCCAGAAATTCTTGAACGGCGTTTGGACCGCTTGGCGGAGTTGGGTGCGGCACTCCGTATTGTATACGGACAGACCGTAGAGGGTCGTCCTCTGGTAAGCTACTCCTACGATAAGGGTGATTTGCCCTGGATTCTGATCACCTCGGGCTTCCATCCCACTGAAGCGGACTCTTTGGGAACCGAAGCAGTAATGGACTTGCTTGCTAGTAATGAAAAATTGAATCTGCTGGCCTCATTTAATGTCCTTATTGTACCCATAGTCAATCCGGACGGATTCTACAGAGGATTCAATGCCTGTAACGCTCATGAGATCAACTTCTATTGGACCTTCCTTGAGGAGGATCGAAAGGTCTGTCCGGAGGCTTACCACTTATGGCGGCTGATCAAGCGTCATGAGCCGGTACTGTATTTTGACTTTCATGCTTACACCTTCCAAGGTCCGGGTAAGCATCCCGGCCCCTATCTCAAGCCTCTGGTTTTTTATAGAACCCAGCGGTTGCGGAAGGTCGTTAGGCGCATAACCGAGAAACTTCTCAAGGGTTCAAACGGGCATGGGATGTGGGGGGTACTCACATATACTCCATCAACACTTGCATCTAAGATTACCAAGCGTTTCAACACGATCACATACGCGAAATACCATCTTCGGTTAAGGGATGGAGCAGCTTACAACAAGCAGCGAGCAGCGGATGTGGTCCTAGAGGCAGCCAACATTCTCAGGGAAGAGTTCAAGGATCCACGGTGCCTGCTAACTTCCCGACTTGGATTGCGAAGGCATGATCCTATTCGGGCGATCGGAAGTCGTATGACTGAGTTTTGGGGCCTGAAAATTAAGCCGGTTCTCCGAAGGCAGAAGCGTCGGATGTTTTCATGAGCGTAATGACAACAAAGACAGACCGACTGATTGATCGAGATTGGCCCATAGACCCTAGTAATCCGAAGGCGTACGTCCTAGACCGGAGGCTTAAGAAGACACGTATGTCTAGGGCCTCGTGGGAGCTCCAGGTTCAAGCGCTGAATCATCTTTTTGGGACCTACACGGGGCAAAACGCTTCGATATTAGAGGTGGCATGTGGGACCGGATTCACTCTTCTAGAGTTGGCAAATTGCGGTTTCAGGACCGTAGGATTGGAGTTCGATCCAGCGCTCTGTAGGCTTGTTGACGAGGCTGCTAGTACGTTTACGCTTTCCACCAGGGCCATCGCAGCTGACGCATGTAAGATCCCGGTCGCTTCGGGGACATTTGATGCTGTATATTCGCAATCCTTCTTCGAGCATGTCTATGACGTTGATCTCGCGATCCGAGAACAGATCCGCGTAATTCGTGATGGGGGCGTCATCCTGATCTCGGATGGAAATTTGATGAATCCCAAAGTCCTGTTCGACCTATTGGTCCGGTATCCGATCCGGACCAAGGGCAAGCATGGTGGACTCAAGTGGCTCTTTAATAAAGGTAAGATTTACGAAAACCTGTACGGGTACCTTGCACTGGGCCGGGATGAAGACGTGAAAACTGTGCGCTGGTGGACAAGGAAACTTTCTGAGTTTCCAGAACTCAGAATATTGGAAGCGCGCACCTCCGCCGCAGACACCCACCCCTGGCTTCCTCGCTTTTTTCAGCCATTTGTAGGTGCATGTCATATCGTTGCCTGCAAGGAGGGCTAAGGATTGGGATGTGTGCTACACCACTCGTAGAGGTTTTCATCCAATAAACTGATCGAGTACCTGCGAGAGGCTTCCAGGGTTTTCCTCATATGACTAAGTCAGGCTGTTAGGAATCTCGTCGTGATAGTTTCTAGACTGGTGGTTTCTGGATCGGCATTCTCTCGCTTCTATATAGACTCACGGGTGAGGAGCGCTATTACGGCGGCTATTGTTGGGGTATCGTGGATCGAGGAGTGGATTGATAGATAGGACTAGGCGTCCGATCTTTCCTTTGCCGTTTGCAAGCCCGTGGAGAGGTCAGATCGTTGGGCCGCGGGATTGACCTAGAGCTAGGAGGGCGAATTGGTGTACATCCTTGCGGAGATAGGCTCCACTCATGACGGAAGCCTTGGTATCGCCTGCAATAGCGTAAAGGCAGCAGCAGCAGTGGGCTCGGATGGGGTGAAGTTCCAGACCCACATTGCTGATGCTGAGTCGATACGAGACGCACCCCCTCCCCCGTTCTTTGATGCGGAACCCCGTTTTGACTACTTCACTCGTACTGGTTTCTCAGAGCCTGAGTGGATAGCAGTCAGGGATTCATGTAAGGCGGCCGGCGTGGATTTTTTGTCGTCTCCATTCTCCGTTGAGGCTGTAGATCTACTTGAGAGGGTGGGTGTCACTAAGTACAAGATTCCGTCAGGGGAAGTAACGAACTTGCCACTTATCAAGAGAGTGGTAGCCACGGGGAAGCCGATCTTTCTCTCATCTGGGATGAGTGACTGGAAAGAACTAGATTTGGCGGTAGAGACTGCACTTCAAGGTGCGTCTGAGGTGACTCTTCTGCAGTGCACATCCAAGTACCCTTGTCCGTACGAAGATGTTGGCTTGAATGTTCTGACGGAGTTCAGAGAACGATATGGTTTACCCGTGGGCCTGTCTGATCATACCAACACGAACTACGCTGCACTAGCTGCGGTCACCCTAGGAGCTGTGGTGATCGAAAAACACTTTACCCTAAGTCAGAATCTGTATGGGAGTGACGCTGAACACTCTATAGAACCAGACGTCTTCCGTGAACTTGTGCAGGGTATCCGTGCTATTGAGACCATGCTAGCCACTGATGTAGACAAGTCGGATATAGAGACTTTTGGTGAGATGAAAAGAGTCTTTGAGAAGAGTATTGTGGCGGCATTGAACATTGAGGCGGGTGCATTGATTACGCGGGAGATGCTTGCTTTCAAGAAGCCCGGTACCGGAATGTCTCCCGCTGAGCTAGAAAGCGTGGTAGGGGCTCAGGCTGCTAGGGCGCTTCCTGTAGACACACTAATTTCCAAGGCAGATTTAGAGTCACCATCCCAGTAGATTAACCCGCATTCCATTTGGAGGGCACGTGAGACGCGTTTGTGTTTTTGTGGGAAGCCGCGCGAACTACACAAGCATTAAGACTGTAATGAGAGAGTTGAAAGTTCGACCAGATATAGAACTCATTACAGTAGTCGGAGCATCAGCGCTGCTGAGCCGCTATGGAAGAGTGGTAGATTACATCGAAAGTGACGGCTTCAAGATTGATCACCGAATCCATATGATCGTTGAGGGAGAGACCCTTTCTACGATGACTCAGTCCACTGGGTTTGGGCTCATTGGAATGGCCAGGATTCTCGAAGAAGAGAAACCAGACTTCCTTGTCGTGGTGGGTGATCGTTTTGAGATTGCCGCCGCCGCGATCGCCGGAGCCTACATGAACATTCCCGTAGCCCATACGATGGGCGGTGAGGTGACCGGTACCATCGACGAGAGCATTCGCCATGCTGTGACAAAACTGTCGCACGTTCACTTTCCTGCTAATCAGGAGAGCGCAGAGCGAATCATCCGTATGGGAGAGAGAAAAGAAACAGTTTTCAACGTTGGCTGCCCGCGTATTGATCTTGTCTCCGAGATCATTAGCGGTCCACCGTTGAGTGAGGAAGACTTTCAGGGCTACCGTGGCGTCGGAGTAGAAATCGACTGGACGGAACCGTTCCTGCTAGTGTTGCAGCATCCCGTCACCACTGAATACGGTAGCGGTCGGCAGCAGGTGACGGAGACCCTGGCTGCACTTGAGCGTTTGGGTATGCCCACCATCATGCTTTGGCCGAACGTGGATGCTGGATCTGAGGATATTGCAAAGGGCATCCGCACCTTCAGGGAGCAAAATGCGCCGGATTGGTTGGAATTGTTTGTAAACCTTCCTCACGAAGCTTATCTAAAGCTTATGGCGAGCACGGCATGCCTAATTGGCAACTCGAGTAGTGCTATAAGAGAAGGTGCATTTATAGGCACCCCGGCCGTGAATATCGGCTCGCGACAACGATATCGTCAGAGAGGCCAGAATATCCTGGACGTCGAATACGGTAGGGATGAGATCGCGGCCGCAATAGCACGTCAGATAGAGAATGGACATTATGAGCGGGAAACGATTTATGGCGATGGGAACGCCGCCGAAAAAATCGCGGATGTCTTAGGCAAGGTTGATGTGGACATCCAGAAGTGGTTGGCATATTGAGCGACCAAATAAAAGAATATTTAGGCGTCATCCCAGCGCGTGGCGGGTCAAGGGCTATCCCCCGAAAGAACCTCTGGCCACTGTGTGGCCGACCATTGATCGAGTATACGTTTGACGCGGCACTAAACAGTACGCGGTTAACACGCATCATCTTGTCTACCGACGACGAGGAGATTGCTGAAGTAGGCAGACAAGCCGGAGTCGAAGTTCCGTTCATGCGGCCAACGCAACTGGCTTCTGATGAAGCTCCTACGCTCCCCGTGGTGCAGCACCTAATCAGTGAGTTGGTCGCGAGAGAAGAATATATGCCAGATGCGGTAGTGGTTCTCCAGCCTACTTCACCACTTAGGCGCGCTGATCATATTGATGAAGCCTTATCGATCCTGGAGTCTCAGGACTGCGACTCCGTTGTGAGCATCGTCGATGTACCTCATCAGTTTCACCCCGTTAGTGTTATGAAAATTGAGGATGGCTACTTGGTCCCTTTTCTTCCTGGTGAAGGCGTCAATGTACTGAGACGCCAGGATAAGTCAGAGGTCGTTGCCCGCAATGGTGCGGCAATCTATGCGACTAAGAGTTCGGTGATTATGCGGGACTCGCTATTCGGTGACTCTTGCTGTCCTCTTCGGATGTTGCCTGAGGACTCCGTGGACATTGACTCAATGTCTGATATGCTGATTGCGGAAGCACTCATACGAAATCGGGCCTTCTAGCCATGGCTATACCACGTATTCGGACTGTAGTTCGCCAACGACTTGTCAAATTCTTGGCCGGTATGTCGGAGCACAGGGGAGTGAAGACACTTATCCGGATTCATGATCGCATATATTTCTTTCTACTACAGGTGATAAAAGCTACAGAACTGGGGTACCACCCTAAGCATCGAGTAACCGACCTCCACAAGTTTTTCGTAGATGCCGTGGAGTCCGACTGGCACGTGTTGGATGTCGGGTGTGCATATGGGCACATTCCCTGTGCTGTTGCTGCCAAGGCTGCACATGTTACCGCGATCGACATCAGGCCGGAGGCCATCGAACGGGCTCGGACCGAATTCCCAAAGGACAACATCGACTACGTGTGTGCGAACTTCTTTGAGTACCAACTAGATCGCTCATTCGACATTGTGATCGCCTCAAATGTTTTGGAGCATATCCAAGACAGAGAGACATTTCTCAGGAAATGCGCGAGTTATGCATCTCGCATTGCTATCAGAGTACCTGCGATTGATAGAGACTGGATGATACCGTATAAACAAGAGCTTGGTCTCGAATGGAGGCTCCACCCGGACCATGAACTTGAGTATACTGAGGAGGTTCTCGCAGCCGAGTTACGAAACGCAGGTTACGAAGAACTGAGGCTAAGACAGCGATTTGGAGCTGTGCATTGTACGGCCAGACTCCGAACTAAGTGACCATTCCCCGACCCGAATCAAGTCGGGTTACTCCATCGAGGTGATTGATTGAAGATTTCCAGATCTCAGTTTGATGAAAACTACTGGCCGGTCGATATGGAAAAGCTTCGACCTAGTGGCGCGTATCAGAAGATGAAGGAAATACGTTCCGAGAGAATGGCGGTTTATCAGGACGCTGACGGATCTGTACGGCCGGAATTGCTTGAAGAAAGGACCTGTCCGATCTGCGATGCAGAATCACACAGAGAGTTGTTCCACAAAGAGGGATATAGATTTGTTGAGTGCCTCGAATGCAGGCTGATTTTTGTCGCGCCAGTGCTCAAGCTTGAGGAAGTTCGTGAGTTGTACGAGCACCAGAGTTACTCGGATATCGTTAAGGCACTCATGGACGAGAGCAGTGTCTATAGACGTGAGCGGTTTGGATCTGAGCGCGTTGAGATCATTAACCGCTGGACTCCAGGCGACGGGAGGCGCAAAGTCCTTGATGTGGGTTGTGCCACGGGGTTTTTCCTTGAGGCGGCACGGGATGCTGGTTGGGATGCTTATGGGGTAGAGGCAAATCCTTATGCAGTGGAGTACGCCCGCAAGAACGGTCTTGACGTGCGAAACGAAATGATTGAGGACACGAGTTTTCCCTCCAAATCATTTGATGCCATCACCCTGTTCGAGGTTATTGAGCACGTTTCCGATCCTATGGCCATTCTGCGCAAGACGTGTGATCTACTCCGGCCTAATGGTATTGCCTACATATATACGCCGAACTTTGATTGTGCAGAACGACTCATTATGGGTACGGAAGCGCACTTCGTGTGGGGTTCAAATCACCTTACATACTTTACTCCAGAGACCCTGGCCCTGGCATTTGAGCGAGCTGGGTTCGAGGTACTACACTGGGAGACACAGGGCCTGGATTTCGAAGATATTCTCTGGCACTACGAAAATCATGGAGAGTACGATACGCGGTTTCTCAGGAACTTCCGTCACGAACTCCAATTCTTGAGTAATGCGGGAGGTTGGGGAAAGAACCTACGGATGTACGCGCGTTGTCCGGAGTGAGATGAACGCTTTCTTCGTGACCCAGAGCGGGTCGCTAGACTTGCTGCACGGCCTCATGGAGAGGTTGGCAGGGCCGCTTGAACTTGATCGGACAGGTTTCTTCGTCACGGACTCCTTATTCTTCAGACGTTTCGCGTCTGGACGAACTGGCCTGGCAGAAAGCAAGGATGTCCTGAAAGAGTGGGAACTCATGGCGGAGGCTCTAGCTAGGCGTGAACCGCTCGCCAAGGATCGAATTCTCCTTGAGAGCTTGGATGAGCGCAGCGGACGTCCATCTGTGGTTTGGGAAGCGTTATTCTGTGATCGGAGACTCATGCTCGGGAACCTTTGTAGATGGCGTCCAGACTACGTACCGCGCTTTAATCATGAGGAACTCATTCGTATCGCCGCCCGCCTGGTTGGTGCTACAGAAGATGCATTTGATCGTATCCAACCTGACGCTCTCTTCTCACTCGTACCCGTGAGTTTTGGGGAATACCTGATCTGGGCCGTGGCGAAGGCACGGGGGATTCCGAGTTTCTATCTTACACCTACTAAGATCGAGAATCGGATGTTCTGGGCGGACCACTTTTTCGGACAAGCGACTACGGTTGTTGACCGCTTCCACACTCTTCAGCAAGGCGCTGTTTTTTCTGATTCCGTTGGTGAGGCGCAGGCGTATCTAGCAACTGCGACGAGGGATGGCCCTCAGTATGAGGGGATGATTCCCGTTCCTGGAACAATCAGGACTCAGAGAAAGGCTAGGAGACGGCCATTACTCAAACGGCTAAAGGGACTCTTAAGGGCTGAGCTTGAGTACCGGTGTACCGCTCAAGGAGACAACCATATACCAGGGTTCTTGCTTCCAGCATGGCACAGTCGGGTGATAATCCCGCTAAGGGCAAGAGCTCACGCAGTCAAATTACGTAGAGAATACTTGAGCGCACGCGACCTTCCCAATGCCAATTATGTGTTCTTTCCGCTGAATTCGGAGCCGGAGATTTCACTGTCTATTCAGAGTAAGCCTTACGTTAACCAAATCGAAGCAGTTCGAAGTGTGGCTAGGAGTCTTCCTATTGGAATGGAGCTTTTCGTCAAGGAGCATCCGAGGTCAATCGGATATCGATCTCTCGCCTATTACCGCAAGCTTCTACGAATCCCCAATGTGAGACTAGTAGATCCCAGCGTTGAGTCACCTAAGGTAATTGAGCACTCCCAGATGGTAATTTCCGTCTGGTCCTTTGTGGGCTTTGAGGCGTTATTAAGTAAGATACCAGTCATAGTGCTAGGAACTCCTAGTTTTACCATGCTTCCCAACTCGATGGTTAGGGCGATTTCAGACATCAATACTCTGCCGAGGCATGTCTCCGAACTCCTAAAAGGCTACCAGTTCGATCAGGAAGCCCTAGAGAACTACGTGGCGGCGTGCATCGACTGCTCCGTCCCTATTGATTTCTACAGCCTGTTTCTTGGTAAGAAAGACCGATTAATGGGTAGCGATGTAGTTAGATCAGAAGCTCATAGTGAGGAGTGGGCTCGGCAAATGGGATTGCTGGTCGACTATACGGTCTCCTCTGTTAATGAACAGTTGAGGTGCGGGTTAGAATCTAACTCACGCATCATAGGTGACTCTAACTAAGCATGTTTGGGAAGAGGATCAGAGAATGATCGAAGCAAGTTGCTATGTATGTGGATCTAAGGACAAGGCGGAGATCGTCCGTCAAGAATTCCGCGATGGATACCTCGCCCTTGTGGACGAGTGCCTCAATGAGGTACCTCGGTCCATTGTTGCTTGTCGCAGATGCGGGTTTGCGTTTCATGACCCAACGCTTACCGATAGTGAGATCACGGTAATGTATGAGAAATATCGTGATGTCGACTTTCGTGGAGAAACGCCAGACGCGTACTTCGACAGGATCACCAGCCTACCGATTGAGGAGAGTCTTAATTACAAGAAAACTATGGAGATGAACGCCGTCTTTCCGAAGCATCTACCGAACAAGACACGGCGTGCCATCTACGATGTGGGTGCTGGAGGTGGTGTATTCTTGAATACATTTCTTGAGTACGCTGATGGAGAATGGGAGGGCTATGGCGTTGAGCCTACCCCTTCTTACGCTGAATTGGCAGGGCGGCGCTTGGGCATCCCTGTAAAGTCAGGAATGTATGAATCGGGGCTGTTCGACCGAACCTTTGACTTCATCACACTGATTAAGGTTCTTGAGCACGTGCCTGACCCTATTGGCTTCTTGATGGATTTACGGAGCGACCTTAAGGATGATGGTATCCTCTATGTGGAGGTACCTAATGCTCTAGAGATCGCATCCCTTCCTTCCGATCATGACCAGCTTCAATATACCCATCTTTTCTTCTATTCGACCCCAATCTTCGAGTATTTTATCCGGCGCGCGGGATTCAAGGCCGTTTTGACCAGGGTCGACCAGAACCCTGAGGGTGATTGCGATACGATCGCATACCTAAAAAAGACTTGTCCAGATGAGAGCACACCTGATTACCCCATTGTGCCTTATGAGACGATGCTGATGCTTGGAAACAACTCGTCGCCGATCAAGTAGCGCAATTTCGAAATTAGACCAGAATTCGGTAAATACACACTAGGAAAGCCGGTCCCAAGAAATGAAAGCATCCGTCATCATTAGGACGAAGAACGAAGAACGCTGGATCGAGAGTTGTCTACATGCTGTATTCGACCAGAGTTATCAGGACTTTGAGGTAGTTCTGGTGGACAACTGCAGCACTGACAAGACGGTAGAGCGTGCACAACAGTTCAATTTAACTGTGGTATCGATCGATGGGTATCTTCCGGGACGTGCCCTCAACGAAGGGATTAAACACGCTAGCGGGGAGATCCTAGTCTTCCTGTCCGCTCACTGTATTCCTGCCGACTCTGAATGGCTGGCATCCCTCATCCGGAACTTCAATGATCCTCAGATGGCGGGCGTCTATGGGCGTCAGCAGCCGATGGCGTACAGTACTGATCTAGATAAAAGGGACCTTGTGACGGTTTTCGGCCTGGATCGCCGGGTCCAAGAGAAAGATAGCTTTTTCCATAATGCCAACAGTGCTATTCGGAGGGATCTATGGTTAGAGGTCCCGTTCGACGACCAGGTGAAACATATTGAGGATCGGATCTGGGCGAAGGAGATGCTGGCTCGTGGCCACACCATCATCTATGAGCCTGATGCTAGCGTCTATCACCACCACGGGATAAACCAAGGAGCTGACCTCGAGAGGTGCCGAGCGATCGTCCGCATCTTGGAGCAGATTGAGGAAGTGGAATCACGCCCGTCCTCTGTGGAATCTCATGACACGACCGTGGTAATTCCGATCAAGGGTGAGGTAAATTGGATGGCAGGGCGTCCTCTGCTCCACTACACCCTCGAGGTGGCTAACGCAGCAGACTGCGTTAATGAGGTAGTAGTTGCTACTGACAATCCTGACTTGGCTGAAATTGCTGAATCCGGTGGTGCAAGCCGCGTTCTGATGCGGCCACCTGAACTCTCTGAGGAGTTTGTAGGAGTAGACGCAGTTCTCCAATATGCGGTCAATGAGCTTGAGGCACAGGGGTTATTCAGTTCAATCGTGCTTCTTATGGAGGAAACCTATCCCTTCCGTCCTGAGGGTTTGATTGATCATCTGATCGGCCATCTCGTGCAGAACGGATATGATAGCGTTATCCCAGCATTCGTTGAATATAGATCAGTGTGGCAGAAAGAAGATGGTGTTCTCCACAGAATTGACGAGGGCTTCTTGTCACGAACTTTCAAGGAGCCGGTCTACGTTGGGATACGAGGCTTGGGTTTTGCCACTCGCCCAATGCTTGTTCGGGAGGGGAACCCTGTGGGAGTCGAAGTCGGTCTGATTGAAGTTTCGGATCCAATGGCAGCTGTCGAGGTTAGGGACACTGCCGGAATCAAGCGTGCAGAAGCTCTTCTAGCTGCTACCTCCGGTCACGAAGACATAGGAAGTGGTGAGCGGTCGTGAAGAGGTCGGTTACAGGGACGCGAATCCCAACTATGACTCAAGAAGAGAAGAAGGAGCCTGCTCGGATCTTGATCCTTGCACGAACTGGATTCTCATTCCGTTATCTGGTCCAATCTGATGTCCTGCGTACCCTAGTAGCTGGTGGTGCTAACGCGGTGGTTCTTAGCACTCATGCTGACGAGTCGATGCTTGAGGAAGTTGGTCCGCCTGGAAGCGTGCGGATCATGAAATACAATGATAGTGAGATTTATGGGTACATGATGTCGTCACGGATCCAATCCTTTTTCTTTTGGGTGCGCCTTCTCACGCTTGCCGGACAACCTAGCGTTGTGCTCAAGTTCTACGCCCGGGAATTGAAGACTTTCGGGGACAAAGCTGGTTTCCTAAGACGTATTTTTGTGACCCCGGCCGTATTACTAGTGGCAGCCGGTGCATCTCGCTGGCGTTCCTTTCGACGAATCCTAATCGCCTGCGAGGAGCGCCTTTTTCCTGGAGCTTTCCATGATGAACTTTTCGAAGAGTACCGACCAGATCTCGTTATCGTTCCAAGCATGGGAAACCTTAAAGGCGAGCATTTCCTACTGCGAGCAGCTCGAAGGTACGGTGTGAAATCGGTGAGTGTAGTGTTGAGCTGGGATAATTCTACTACGCGAGGTCTTCCGGGGGGGAAGATCGACCACGTGGTTGCGTGGACTCCGCATATGCGCCGGGAACTCGTCGACGGGATGGATATTGAGCCGTCCAAGGTATTTGTCGGTGGAGTCGCACACTTCGATCGGCATGTTCATCTTCAAAGAGAGGGTCCTGGGCGAACAGAGTGGTTCGAGGATCGGGGGCTTGATCCTGATCGCGAACTAATCTGTTTCGGGACTATGTCGCCGACCCGTTGGCAAACGAATACTGACATCATTGAGATTCTTGGCGAAGCGATAGAGAAAGGACGCTTTGTACGCCCCTGCCAACTTCTTGTTCGCGTCCATCCCATATACTTCCTGAAGAGGAAGGGTAGTCAGAAGTTTGACGATACCCTGGAACACTTTCGGCGGATTGATCAAACTTCCAGCAACATCTTTTTTGACTATCCGGAGATGCTTTCGGAGGAATCCCTCCATATGGCAGACAAAGATATGCACTCCCTCGGGAGTGCCCTCAAGCATTCGGATGTCCTTGTCAGCTTTTTTTCAACGCTGAACCTTGAGGCCTCAATCTTTGACACGCCGTGTGTCAACATTGGGTTCAATGGCTTCGCCGAAAGTGGTACAGTTCCATTTTCTAGGGATATAGAGCAGGTGGTCGAGTTTGACCATATTCAGAGGTTACTTTCCTACAATGCCACGCCAATAGCGAACTCTTCAGAGGACCTCATCGAAAAGATTAATGCGTACCTTATTGACCCGGGCCTCCATAGGGAAGAACGCCGTCGGCTGCGCGACTCTGAGTGTGGTCCTAATCTCGGAACTGCAGGTGAGAGCCTCGGCAGGTTCTTGCTTGGCCTGGCCGAAGATAACCCACAAGAAGGCTCGATGTCCTCTGCCCAGCAGGCTTAATTGTCTCAATCCCGTTTCGTTTAAGTGGCGAACCAAGACTCAGGACAACGTGTGAAGGTTCTAGCAATCATCAGTGCCCGTGGGGGATCCAAGGGTGTTCCGCGGAAGAACATGAAGATGCTTGGTGGGCATCCTCTGGTGACTCATATGATTCGGGCGGCCCAGCAAGCGAAGCTTGTTGACCGACTCATTGTGTCAACGGATGATGAAGAGATAGCCGATTGCGCAAGGAGTGAGGGTGCCGACGTTCCCTTTATGAGGAATCATGAATTGGGAGGAGATCGTATCCCGCTGGTGGAGGTTACCAAGGATGGTATGGAGCAAATGGACGATTTGGGTTACCGGGCAGACGTAATTGTTCAACTTTCCCCGACTTGTCCGTTTGTAGGACCGAGCCGTATCGATGAGTCGATTGAGATGGTGCGAGGCGGGGCGGATTCAGCTGTCAGCGTTAAGCGTATCGAGCATGAACATCCATATCGTGCTAAGGTAATTGAGGATGATGGGTACTTCCGGAGCTTCGTGACGGACGTCGATGTAGAGATGAAGTACCAGTCACGCCAAGATCTCCCTGAGCTTTACTGCACTTGTGGCGCTATCTATACGAGGCGGCGCGAGTTACTCAAGCATTGGAGAGGAGATTTTGCGTTTGGAGACCGCCCATTTCCAGTGATTCTCAATGAGATTGAGGCAATCAATATCGATACTCCTCTAGATTTCATTCTCGCGGATTTTATCCTGAAAGAGCAGAATCGCTTGGAGGATGAGGGGATGATACCGAGACTGGTATGGCCCTAGGTATGTGTCCGTTAGTTCTAGAAGAGCATTCTCACGAGCAGTGATTGTTTTGATTGGCTGTAGGTTCAGATGATCTAAACTAGTCTTTAAGGTTGATTTTTTATGGAAAAAGAAGAAGGGAAGTATCTGGACGTTGCCTACAGTTATTCTGAAAAACCAAAGTCAGAATATCCAAGACTGTTGATGCAGCATCTTCTACATGATGTATTGAACATAAGAAGTGGTACTGTGGTAGATGTTGGGTCGGGTCGTGGTGACCAATTAGAGGCGATTAAAGGGCTGGGGTTTGATACAATTGGCTTAGACCGAGAAAGGCCATTTAATGAGGAGTTGGAGTTCTATAGTTGTGATATTACAAAGGATGTGTTTCCTATTCCTGATGGGATAGCCGACGTAGTATTCTGCAAATCAGTGGTTGAGCATCTTTATCTATTTCAAATGGAACATTTTTTTTCTGAGATCAAGAGGGTTTGTAAATCGGGCGGGTATATATTGGTTAGTACCCCAGATTGGGAATACAATTCAAGAGAGTATTATCAAGAGTTTACTCACTGTACCCCATTCACATTACGATCAATGAGACATTGCTTGGAGATTCATGGATTCACGGAGGTTTCAACATATAGCCTGATTCCGCTTCCTCCCACTTGGAACAGTACTGCTCTACGCTGGTTCAGTGACCTTATCAATCTTTTGTCACCGCCCAAGCGATGGGGTAAATGGTGTAAATGGAGTCAGGAACGCCAAATCATTGCTTGGGGCCAGGTATTTAAATGAGGTAGGTTTAGATGATCATGATATCTTGTGCTCGTGATCATCTGAACTCGTCCAGATTCTTCGCTGGTGCCTTGTTCTTCTTCACTCCGGATTAAGATCGGTTGATAGCTTTCTTCGTCAGAAAATTTAATGACGTCGATCATCTGGTTCCTGTGATTGAGGATTTGGTCACGGAAGAAGGTGTGCCAGTATTGGTGTTCAGTTTGAACCCAGATTACGGTGTGAACGATAATTTTCTCCTCCGATACTTGAGGGATGAGCGAGGATTGGAGATCCAGTCACCCTACTCGGCTTATCAGCCAACTTTAATACACAAGTTGTATGCTGCCCTCCTAACACTCCATCAGTCGAGACGAGACCCTGAGCGAGGACTCGCTTACCGCACAGTAGCTACGGTGGGATCTGCTATTGCGAAGAGACTTTTGCCTTTCAATCTGCTTAAGGAGCAACTCTATGACCGGAGTTGGGCTGCGGGGTTCCTTAAGCTCATCGGAGTTGAACTGCTCGTATTTGACTGGGTGAAACGCTCACAATACGTGGTTGGTTCACTTCTGGATGCAGTGGAGGTCCTCGAGATACCCACGCTGGCTCTTCCGCATGGGGCTAACCTTATTTCGAGTGGTTTCCGCTCTACACTAGATGCGAGAAACCAAAGAATTGAAAACTATGGGAAACACTGGGATTTTGATGCCGTGGTTGTTCAGAACCCTGTGTTTGCCGAGTACGTCGTTACCGGTGGTGTTCCGGAGGATCGACTGCACATCTTGGGTAGTGCCCGGTATTGTCCTGAATGGATGAACAAACTTCTTCCTCTGGCGGTACATGCAGAGCCGTCTTTACCCAAGGCCTCTAATAAACTCCGTGTTCTGTTGATTGATAAGCCGTTTGGCACGCTTCCCGATGAATTGAAAAAAACAGTCGATTTCCTTGCTAAAGCCGATTTCGTTCAGTTCGCAATCAAGCCTCCTTCCCGCAACAATATGGGGACTATCGACTATAGTGGCGTAGACGCAATCTTTGTCCCTGGAAGTTCTACTCCTGCCCTTGTCGAATGGGCTGATGTGGTAGTGGGTACAGTAAGCAGTGCTCTTGTGGAGCCGGTTTTGAGGGGGAAACCTTTACTCTACCCCAAATATATGAACCCGACTCCAACCTTGTTTGAGGATCTTGAGGCGGCTTGGGTGGTCCACGATATGGACGAATTGCGTACCGCATTGAAGATAATTCATGCATCTCCAGAGCAAGTGCCCGACCTGAGTCGTGGAGCCGATGCGCTAGCTCAGGAGATTGTTTACGGTGGCCTGGAGGGCCGTGATGTCTTGAGCCGCTACCGTTCCCTTATTCTGAGAATGATCGGGCGGCTCCAGATGGACGAAAAGGAACACCAGTGAGATCTGATAGGGACACCGCCGGAGATGGACGTACGTGGCGACTCCTGTATCTACATCATCTTCCGCTGGACTCCCCAGGTGCGAATGTGATCCAGGTCCTCCAGATGTGCCATGCTTTTTCAAGCCTCGGTTATGAGGTTACACTCGCCGTTCCTAGGCCGAAACGCTGCTCAGATATTGACCTGTGTACAATTGCCTGTGAGAAACTCGGTCTAGCGATCGAATTCAACATCCGAGGCTTTCGAAGGATTGGGTTCTGGGGTAGGCCAGCAACGATCGGCTGTTATCTAGGCCTGAAGCGATTCTTGAGAAAATTCGGATCCGTCGATCTTTGTTACGTTCGCAATCCGCTCTTCTTACGGTTGGTAACATCACGAAATATACCGGTGGTTTTCGAGAGCCATGACTCTTGCCTCCACCCCAGTATCCCTTGGCTTAATACTTGGTATCTGCGCATGGTACTCCGTGCGATGAGGTCGGCAAGTTTCTTGCATCTCGTTGCTATCAGTGAGGCCCTTGCGCAGCGGTGGCGGGAGATGGGAGCGCTAGATAATAAGATCCGAGTGTTGCACGATGGAGTTGCTGAGCATGCATACGTGCTGGAGAAGGGCCGTGAAGAGGCAAGGAAACAACTTGGTCTGGAGGTCGACTGCCCCTTGGTGGTATACACAGGAAGCTTGGGGCCGGACCGCGAGATAGAGACAATTCTTGAGTTGGCGAAAAGGATGCCAGATGTTGAGTTTCTCGTTGTGGGTGGAAGTCACCACGAGGTGGAGGTATTCCGGTCCCTTGTGAACTCTGGTAAGCTCGAGAACGTGACTTTCACGGGTAGGGTGCCGCACTGGGAAGTTGCGGACTATACCTTTGCAGCTGACATACTTCTTGCGCTGTGGGGACCTGATGTGCCGACCATCGATGTTTGTTCCCCCCTCAAAGTATTTGAGTATATGGCTGCGGGACGTGTCATCGTTGGCTACGGCTTTCCAACGATCCGAGAAGTTCTGACGGACGGACATACCGCATTTCTGGTCAGCCCTGGTGACCTCGATGCGTTACGCCGATCTGTGATAGAGGGACTCGCAATGGGTTATCCAAACAATATGGCGACTTCGGCTCGCTTGCTTGCGCTGTCCGACTATACGTGGAGAAAGCGGGCTCAGAGGGCCTTGGAACAGGTGCAGGAGGGACAGCTATGCTGAACCTTGTGATGATTGTAGCAGGGACAGTGCTCAGCATACTGATCGCGCTAGAGTCTCCCATCAGTCATGTTCTTATCTTGATCATCGGTTTGGCCAACGTACAAGGTACGCTGGAGCTTGCATTCGGGATTCCCACCATAGTACCCCGAGTTGTGTTTGAAGCTGCGATCGCGGTGCTTTTCCTGAAGGCTATACACAGCCATCTCCTCTTCCAGAAGAGGAGATGGCTGGCTCCGGGCCTACCCGCGATCCTTCTGTTTTTGGTGGCATGTACCGTTTCGTACTTGCTAAATAACCCTCCCGTTCTAGCCATGGTGTTATTCGTCCGACACTGCCTCGTGTTTTATATCCTCTTCCTAGCTCTGATCAATCTTAATTGGTCACGAGAGACGGGGTTTTTGGTAGGGAAATTTATCATTGCGATGGCCCTTCTTCAGTTACCTGCTGCTGTGGAGATGTATATGCGGGTGGGTATAAGAGAGGGGTGGGGCGTCGGGACGATGTCGCTGAGCGCGGGAGGCTTAGGAACGATCTTCCCTCTTATGGCCATTTCATTCCTCATGGCACTCTTTCTCTACACCGGTAGGATTAAGTATCTACTATGGTTCCTGCCGTTCATAATGTTCGGCGTGGTAAACTCCAAGCGAGCCCTTGTGTTCGTGGTGCCCGTACTGCTCCTCACTCAGTTAGCTGTCTACCGCTACGTTCGAGGTGGCTTTCGTCTCCGCGTGCGTAGCACCGGAATCCAGAGGCAGAGGATGGGTTTCTTTCGCAGTGCTGCAATCATCGTAGTTGTAGCAATATCCGGTGCGTATATCGCTGGGCGGGCTCTCCCGAGCCTTAATCCCTCGAGCGCAGTCGGCGGGACATTTGATCCTGCATATATAGCCATGGTTATACTCGACTATGAAACGATGGTCACTAGCACTCAAGAAGAAAGCGGTGTACAACAAGAGGCCGGTGTAGAACTGACGTTTGGCAGGGTCGCTAGTACGTTGGGTACTTTTTCCGCTCTCTACCTTGAGGGTCCGATGGCGTTTCTCTGGGGAAGGGGTCCCGGGACCCTCGTAGGGTCATCGTTGACCCAGACAGACCAGTACCAAGCATATCTAGAAATGGGCATTTTGGCAGGAAAAACTGGATTAGTATGGGTTATGAATCAGGTTGGAATCGTAGGGGTTTTAGGTGTGCTATGGCTATATCTTCATTTTTTCGTCTACTTGGTTCGACTCTACCGACGGCTGGAGCCCCCGACCGAGCGCGTGTTCGCACTGGGACTGGTAGGTTGCACTTGGGTATTCCTATTTGACTTCTTAGCCTACACCAACGCGACACTGGTTACTGGGGCGGTCACTCCAGTGTTCTACTGCCTTCTCGCTTTTGCCTATAAACACTTAGGGAGATCTCAACCAGGCATGCAACCCGGTTTTCCGGAGGGACTACCGGACCAGCTTATCCGAGCAAGTACATCGCCGAGGACATCAGGGTTATCTCCACATGTATCATAGATTTTTCGACCTTGTTCTCAGATCTCTGCATTTGGGAGATCCAGCGTGGGCGTGCTGTTTGAAGTGGGGTCAGATGCAGTCATGAAACTGCTTGTGCTCGGCTCCACTGGAATGTTGGGGAGCGCCATGCTTCAGGTATTTAGCGAACAGAACGGATGGGACGTCTACGGATCCATCAGATCTGGGGCTTTGAGGAAACTCTTCCCAGATGAATTCCGACAATCACTCGTTACAGTCGGAGATTTGAGTCAGTTGAACGAACTCGAAGCCGTGTTCGACAAGGTTGAGCCTCAGGTTGTAGTGAATTGTGTCGCCCCTAGAGAAATCGCGAGGCAAAACCCTCTTGACTTGTTTTCTATGCTTTCGCTGCTTCCCCATCGGCTGGCGTATCTCTGTCAGAAAGTGAATGCTCGGCTCATCCATATCAGTTCCGACGGTGTATTTTCTGGAAAGCTCGGCGGTTATACAGAAGATCACATGCCGGATGCCACAGATATTTATGGAATCTCTAAGTTATTGGGTGAGGTTAAGGGTCCGAAAGCAGTAACTATACGCACGTCGATTATCGGGCACGAACTTTCTGGAAGGACCGGGCTGTTAGAGTGGTTTTTGCGACAAAAGGGTGAATGCAGATGCTTCACTCGTGCTATCTTTTCTGGATTACCAACAGTCGTGCTCGCTACAGTCATCCGAGATCTTGTGATACCGATGCCTGAACTCCATGGGATTTATCATGTATCTTCAGATCCGATATCTAAATTCGATCTACTAACGATCATAGCGAAGGAATATGGTAAGACTATTAACATTGTGGCCGACGACACGGTGGTGATGGATAGATCACTCATCTCTGATCGATTCAGAGAGATTACAGAGTATGAGCCACCTTCGTGGCCCGAACTCGTAAGGATAATGCACACACATACCGATATGATCCTGTGAGGGGATGATGTTTGATAATGGAGTTATAGCGATCACTGGAGGGACCGGTTCATTTGGCAAACGTGTGGCGAAGCTGTTCCTAAAGTCGAACGCTCAGGAAATCCGAATTTTTAGCCGGGATGAGAAAAAGCAGGAAGAAATGCGATCGTCCTTCGATAATAGTCGATTGAAGTTCTACCTCGGAGATGTCCGCAACTACGACAGCGTCTACCAGGCCCTCAAGAGAGTTGACTTTGTATTTCATGCGGCTGCGCTTAAGCAGGTGCCATCCTGCGAATTCTATCCGCTGGAGGCAGTCCGTACGAATATCTTGGGAGCAGAAAATGTCATGTCTGCTGCGGTTGAGAATCATGTCCAGAAGGTCATCGTACTTAGTACTGACAAGGCAGTTTATCCGATTAATGCCATGGGTCAGACAAAGGCTTTGATGGAGAAAGTCATGGTAGCGAAAGCATCTAGCCTAAGTGCTGACGAAACACTTCTGTGTGCGACTCGATATGGGAATGTTATGGGTTCACGTGGCTCGGTAATACCACTCTTTATGTCCCAGATCTTGGAACAAAAGCCGATCACTGTCACTGATCTTGGTATGACCCGCTTTCTAATGTCCCTTGATGACGCTGTGGGTCTGGTACTCCATGCTTTTGAGCACGCCAAACAGGGGGATATATTTGTCCAAAAGGCGCCTGCCTGTACGATTAGAGACCTAGTTTTAGCCATGAAAGATCTCTTCAATAGGAAGGATCATCCAGTGCAAGTTATTGGCACACGTCACGGAGAGAAGCTCTATGAATCTTTAGTATCTAGAGAAGAAATGGCTAGAGCGGAGCACTTGGAGAGGTACTTCCGTATCCCAGCGGATACTCGGGACCTCAACTACGCGATGTATTTTACCGATGGTCTTGAGGAGATCTCTGTGGCTGAAGACTACACATCTCATAATACTGAACGCTTGGATGTAACAGGAGTCAAGGAATTATTACTCGAGTTGGATTTTGTGCAGAGTGGGCTCCAGTCTCAAAATAGCCTAGCCAGCTAGACTGCCTCGATATCTGCGGATTAGAGCCAGTGAAACGCCCAGCAGCAACAACACCTTACAAGATGTGCCAAAACCCCCAGTGTTCATTCTGTGACAGCCTAAACATGAGTTTGGCTATGGACTTTGGGCGCGTAGCCTTGGCTGGAGGTTTTCTTAAGCGTGAGCAATTTGGGGATGAGCAAAAATATCCGCTAAGGCTCTTTTTTTGTGGTGATTGTTACGCGGTCCAAGTTGTCGACAAGGTGTCAGCAGACGTACTGTTTCAGGATTACTTTTATTTTTCTTCATCGATCGGGACACTTCGTGAGCATTTCCGAAACTATGCGGCGGAAGTCACATCCCGGTTTCTGAATCCTTCGTCAGCGGCGGTATTGGAATTTGGCTGTAACGACGGAGTCCTGTTACAACCGTTGGCAGACGAAGGCATTAGCACGGTCATTGGTGTTGATCCGGCGAGTAATGTTCTTTCTAGCATTGACGATCAACGCTTGACCCTAATCAATGACTTCTTCAATGAGTCCGTTGCGGATTCCGTGGTCGAACGCTATGGGCACATGGACATGGTTCTAGCGAACAACGTCTATGCGCATATCCCTGATATCCAGGGTGCCACTAAGGCAGTCTCCAAGGTTCTCAAGAAAGATGGCGTCTTTGTATTTGAGGTACATTATCTCGGTAGAGTAATCGATGAGATGCAATATGATATGATCTATCATGAGCATCTGTATTACTATTCGCTTTTGTCGGCCATCAGTCACTTTGCCCGATACGGAATGGTGGTATTCGATGTGGAACCTGTACCCATTCATGCAGGCTCTCTCCGTTTCTATGTGTGTAAAAGTGGGAGCAAGCATGAGGCAATGATCTCAACCCGAGTGTCACAATTAGAGAAAGAAGAACTTGAAAGAGGTTTCAATAATCTCGAGGCTTTCCGGCAGTTTTCCGAGCGCGTGGCCGCTCACAAGGCCGAACTTCTTGCACTGCTATGTAGGCTTAGGGAGGAGGGCGCTACCATTGCAGGGTACGGTGCGTCAGGCCGAGCGAATACGATAATCCAATACTGCGGCCTCGATCATTACCACCTGGATTTTATGATAGATGATGCTCCGGCCAAGCAGGGAGTGTTCACACCTGGATCTCACTTACGCATCCATCCCAGTTCGATCCTTGGGTCTTCAACTCCACCGGATTATCTCTTGATTTTTGCGTGGAGTTTCCTTGATGAGATCCAGAAAAGAAATCAAGAATATCTCGATAACGGGGGGCAGATGATCATACCACTTCCGGAGATCCGAACGATTTCCCCAGGATGCTGAGGGCGCGCTCTGGGCCATATCGAATTCCTAGGTGGAATGTAAGACCAAAACAGAGGACCACAGAATGCGAGTAATGTCGATCTTCGGGACTCGTCCTGAGATGATCAAGATGTGGGCAACTCTCAAGAAGCTTGATGAGTTGAATTTTGATCATGTAATGGTTCATACTGGACAAAATTTTACTCCTGAGTTGAAGGACTTTTTCTTTCGAGACCTCAATCTTCGGGAGCCCGATGTCCAACTTGACATCGATACATCAAGCTACGGTGCAGAAGTAGCAGATGTTATCAGAAAGTCCGACGACCTTATGGAAAAAATGCAGCCTGATGCGCTGCTGATTCTAGGGGATACCTACAGCGGGTTATCAGTGATGCCTGCGGCACAACGGGGGATCAAAATCTTCCACATGGAGGCCGGATTGCGGGCCTGGGATAGAAGGATGCCAGAACAGCGCAATAGGATTTTGATCGATCATATGAGCAGTATTCTGCTTCCTTACAACCAATATCACCGGGAGAACCTTATTCGAGAGGGCATACATCCTTCGAAGATCATCGTAACCGGTAATTCAACCTTTGAAGCGATGAGGGCCTTCGCAGCTGAGATCGAAGCGAGTGACGTTCTGGATCGGCTAAAGCTTGAACCGAAGGGCTATATCCTTGTAACGGCCCATCGTAGTGAAAACGTTGATAACCCGGTTTATCTAGAGAGGATTTTCGACGCACTCAGTGCTTTAATTGATCGTTTCGGACTCCAAATTATTTATCCGATGCATCCTAGGACTAGAAGCAAGCTCAAATCGATTTCAGTGCACGATAAGGTCACCGTCATGCCTCCGCTCGGTTTCTACGATTTCAACCAATTGCTGAAGCGATCTTTCTGCGTCCTCTCGGATTCTGGAACAGCAGCAGAGGAAGGACTTTTTTACGGAGTTCCGAACGTTAGTCTCCGTATGGCTACTGAGCGGATCGAAACGCTAGAAAGTGGTGGTACTATCGTATCTGGCATGTCAGTCGAAAATATTACTGAATCAGTTGTTACAGCAGTGAGCCAGCCCTGGAATGTTCGCTATGAATTTGAGGAGGGACACTCACCGTCTTCGGTTGTAGTGAATGCAATCCGGACTCAGATCACTAACTTCTTCTAGTTCTGCAATCGGCTTCATATGATTGGCCTTGAGTTCAAGGTAGTTCAGTCAGACTATTACGAGTGGATTCTGATAGGAGATAATTATCTAGGTGGCCGAAAATTCCCGTCCTGTCGGAGTAGGAGTCTGGGGGCTTGGGCGACACGCGTGCCGAAAGATCCTGCCGGCACTAGCGATATGCCCTAATACGACTTTGGTGGGTGTAACTACCCGAGATGGTGCAGTAGCGCTTCGGGAGGCAGAGCGCTACCACTGCCGCTCCTGGGCCAGTCATGAGGCTATGTTGAGTGATGATGCCATAGATGCCGTCTATGTGGCTACCCCGACCGGATTACATCATACCCATGGTATGGAAGTCCTAAGGGCCGGAAAGCATCTGTGGAGCGAAAAGGCGCTGACCGATAGCCTCTCTCAGGTTCAAGAATTAGTCCGCGAATCCCATGAAAGAGATCTCGGCCTGTGTGAGGGTCTGATGTATCTCTACCACCCCCAGTTCTCTTTTATTATGGATACCATCATCCAGCCTTCTTTCGGTCAAATATTAAGTATCAACTGTCAGTTTGGTTTGCCCCCTCTTGGAGAACCAGGATTCCGGTTTAGTCGTGAATTGGGAGGCGGGGCACTTTTAGATGTTGCGCCTTACCCAGTATCTGCTAGCCACAAGTTGCTTGGTACTGATCTTGAGCTTGTGAACTCACATCTTTTTCAACCCTCTGGATTTGAGGTGGATACGCACGGCTTTGCGCTGCTATCCAGGGAGGATGGTGCCTGTGCGTTCCTAGAATGGGGCTACAATCGAGCATATAGGAATGAAATCTCTATTTGGGGAGAGAATGCATCACTGCATTCGAATTTCATCTTCTCTAAGCCACCAGATCATCAGAGTCGAGTCTCAATTAGCGACCAGCACGGTAGAGTTAAGCACGAAGATATCGAACCGAGGAATAGCTTCTGTAGCATGTTTTCTGCTTTTGCTAAGACTGTGTACGATCGAGAGAGTCGTGACGCACTCAGACAAGAAGCGGAACTTCAAGCCAGCTGCTTGGAGAGTCTGCGGCAAGGTAGCTAACAATCCTGATACAGTTGACTTGAGGAAAAGTTGTGATCGGTTCTAAACAGTCACGAGCACATTCGAACGATATGTAGTCCCTCTCCATACGCGAATCCTGCTTGGGTTCCTCTGAAGGTCGCTAGAGCAATGTTGGCTTCAACACTACGGGGTCCCGGGAACTCACTGATCTGACTGACATAACAGGCAAGGGCGCGTTTTTTAAGCTCGAGGAAATCAGTGATGTTCACTACCCAGTTTGGAACAAAATTTGGTTCGATATGTGGTGCGTTCCAGTGGGTTTCTGAAAGCGTCTCATATGCAGCAAGGATTTCAATTCCCCCCCCTATATCGACTGGCCGGGTAGCAACCATCGTCGCATCAAAAACCAAGCGGTGATCGATATGTCGATCAGGATATGGGCAAAGTACAACTGAGGGCTGAACGCTTCTGACTGTCTCGAGTATGAGCCCGTTTAGTTCATGTACGGGTACATCACCCAACATAGTACAAGGAAGCTCAAGGAAACGAGAATCAGTTACTCCCACGAGTGCGTGAGCCTTGAGTGCTTCCTCGACAGTCTCCTCATAGACTCCTGGAGGATATAGTGGAGGAGTATGACCAGAGACCGTTAGAACAGTTACTGGATAGCCTTGGTTAGCGTACTTCGCGATAGTTCCCCCGACACCGAGTATCTCGTCGTCAGGATGTGGCGCAATCACCAGGACAGGCTTTGTCGAAGGGTCCATTAGTTTCTTGGTTATTGGGTTTGTCTTAGATAAGTATCGAGTTGCTCTACAATCCTAGGTACTGGCATTGGCAGGATGAAGCGACCGCCTTCCTCATGATAGCGCCTGTGTTTCTTTATGATAGAATGTGCGAAATTCCATGCTAGGATTACTACATAGTCTGGCTTGCGGACATAGAGTTCGTCTGCTGGTAATATCGGGATCATAGCTCCTGGTAGAAAACAGCCATGCTTTAATGGGTTGTCCTCTAGTGTGAAATCAAGCATTTCTTGAGATAGGCCAAAGTGCATCAACATCGTTGTGGCTTTTGTTGGTGCTCCGTACCCCGCGATCGAATACCCTTGTTGCTTCAGGTCAATGAGTAATGTTCCAAGGTCATCTCTCACTTCATTGACGCGTTGGTTGTAGGCGCGGAAAGTTTCAGGCCTGTCCATTTCCAGCGAGCGCTCAAGTTCCAAGAGGTTGTCGACCGAAGCGTCCGTGCCATAAGGGCCTCCCTTTTTCTGAGATATGACGCGGATGGAACCACCTTGGGGTGCAATTCGCTCGACCTCAATGACTTCAAGGTCGTGCCGAGCAAGAAAGCCTAAGAGCGGAGCGAGCGTGTGATAGTCCAGGTGCTCGTGGTAGATAGTATCAAACCAAACTTTCTGATAGACATCCACAAAGTAGCCCACCTCCATAACGAATAAGCCGTCATCACTAAGCCAATGCTCTACTCCCTTAATGATATCAGACAGGTCATCGACGTGAGCCAAGACGTTATGTGAGGTAATCAGCGTTGCTGGCCCGCGCTCCTTTCTCAGATACTGTGCCTTCTTAAAGCCAAAAAAATCGGGTATGGTTTCGATTCCTTCCTCTGATGCTCTTCCGGCAATATCAGTCGCAGGATCAATCCCAAGGACTTCGAATCCTGCAGCCTTAAAGAATCTTAGACACGTTCCATCATTGGAGCCGATATCAGCGATCAGCGTTCCTTCTTCAAGAGCGAAACGCTCAATCATTGCTACTGAGTACTCTTGCAGGTGTGCTACAAAGACCGGTGATGTAGACGAGACGTACGTGTAGCGGCGCTGGAAGAGAATCTTGGGGTCCACCACGTGACCAAGCTGGATATGGTCACAATCATTACAGAAATAAACTTCCAAGGGGTAGCTTGGCCTCTTTTCTTCAATCTCATCAGCCGTAAGAACATAATTTCCAGGAGGAGTGGGTGTGAGTTCGATTACCATCTCCAAATCACTGCTCTCACAGAGTCGACACGTATCGCGGAAATAAAAGTCGCTAGTAGTCATGTAGTGATATATTCAGTGGGATTGATGAGTTAGGCGCACTTTACTGTTGTTTAATAGCTATCTTTTGCTTCACTAATCATCCGCGCTAATTCTTTGTGAGTACGTAGTTTTCAAGAACCAGCAGATCGATTCCAGTGGAATAGAAGCACTTGATTGCTTCTTGGGGTGTGTTGATGATTGGTTCGCCCATGACATTGAAAGAGGTATTTATAATCACTGGGACTCCGGTACGACGGCGAAACTCCTCTATAATGCTCCAGAATACGGGGTTGGTTTTTTGGGACACAAACTGAGGTCGAGCTGTGCTGTCCACATGAACAGCTGAGGGGATTAGGTGAATTTTTTCAGGCCGGACTTTGGTGGCAACAACCATGTAGTGAGGGTGCTTCAGGTTCTCAAAAAAGTCCTTGCCATACTCCGCTAGTACAGAGGGACAGAACGGTCGCCAGTCTTCGCGATGCTTAACGTGGTTGTTGAGCAGTTTCTTGGTATCCGGTAAAAGAGGATTCGCCAGGATACTGCGATTGCCCAGCGCTCGTGCTCCCATCTCCATCCGTCCTTGGAATAGGGCGACGACCTGACCTTCCTCCAGTGCCTTTGCTACCACCAAAGAAACATCGTCATATCGCCGGTACTGAAGCTTGGCGTACCCCAACAACTCTTTAATCTCTTCGTCTCTGTATTCCGGGCCGTAGTATGCGTGATCTAATGGTTCAAAAGCCACATCTGACTGTTCCTCTTGGATTGCAAGCATCGCAGCGCCAATACAGGCTCCTCCGTCATGACTGGCGGGATGGACAAAAAGGTCTTCTACCTCTTCGAGTGAACTGATTACGCCGTTCATTTTACAGTTCATCGCTACTCCTCCAGCGATGCAGACCTTTCGTAAATCCGTCTCACGTATGTATCGCCTTACTAACCCTTCGGCAGCTTTTTCCAGAAGGAGCTGTAACGAATAAGCAATGTTCTTATAGACATCTGGAATTCGCTCGTTGCGCTTCTTGGGTCGGCGGGGTGGACCAAAAAGTTCGACCAGATCATCAGTAAAGCGAGTACTGAAGTTGTGCTCACCGTAATGGATGAAATTTGGGTCGACCACGTATTCACCATCCTGTCCGACACTAAGAATCTGCGACATTTTCTCGTGAATGTCGGGGTCTAGTTTGCCATAGGATGCTAGGCCCATGACCTTGCCCTCGCCGCTGTACGCATGAAAACCAAGGTACTCGGTTATCGTGCTGTAAACCCGACCTAGGGAGTGAGGAAGATGAAAGCTCTTGAGTCTGCTCAGTTCACCGTTCTTGGCCTCCCAGAGAGTTGTCGCCTCCTCCTCTCCACTCCCATCTAAGACTAAGACTAGTGATTTGTCGAAACCGCTACTGTGAAATGCCTTTGCCGCATGACAGTGATGGTGATCGTAGTAAGCGACGTCGGACAGGCTTCCTAGTCTCGCCAGCTGGAGTTCGCGATTGAATGCATTGAGGTAGTTGTGCGGCGTATAGTTCCAAAGGAAGTCTTGCTCTACATCGCGGAAGGCATCTCCCTTGCGAGGGTAAGCATCATCAAGTGACCGAAAGAACTCACCCATCTTCTCGGGATACTTTTCGCAGTTCCAGCCGACAGCGACACGGTCAAGATCTGCAAGTGTCAGGCCAGCTGTCTTCAGGCAGTACCTTATTGCGTTGATGGGCCAGCGCCCAAAAGCAACCTTTTCACGTAAGAACCTTTCTTCCTCGGCGCAAGCTATCAAGCGCGGGCCTTCCATTAAGCACACTCCTGGGTTCTTACCCATGCCGGTCATCCCGAGAACCTTCATGCTATTACCTCCAACTTGGAGTTTTCCGGAAGACGACAACTATCACAGAAGCCATAATCTCTAGTGGTCATGGAATGATATATCCCGCGGGATCAATCAGTTGAACACGTTCTACATCTGCTTCATAGCTTTCCTGATCACGAGGATTTCGACTCACCACGAGCATTTGGCAATCCTCTAGGAAGATGGTCGTGTGATCCTCCATAGGAGGTGTGAACACCATTTCTCCTGCCCCAATAGTGAGTTTCTTTGGCTCTTCATTACTACCTGTGGGCCGATAGTAGTAGTCAAAAGACCCAGAGAGTACATATATGAAATGCCAATCGGTCTTATGATAATGGTTTGACCTTAGTGCTCCCTTAGTAGACATGATTAGGGACGCGTTCTTCATCGGTAAGTCAACCAAGGGTTGGATAGAACCACGACTGTCCGCGTGAGCTTCGGGTAGAGTAATTCGCTTCTGCTCAGGCCACTGGGATGGTTCATCCAGGGTGATGTCCTTCCAGTTATTTTTCATCTGATGTCCGGTGAATTGTCATCGTAGTTCGACGGTAACCCAAAGTGTGGTAATAGCATTCTAACCTAAAGATTCTGGAGTCTTGAACACCTTGTATTTCTCGCTACCGAAACCCAAATCTGAGGTAGGCGATAACTACAACTGAGGTCACCACTGCCCCGAAAAGGGATAAGTTAATCATACCCTGTGTCGCAAAGACTGCCAGAACGGTTAGCACTAAGTTACCCACCAGAATGACTTTGACGACGTCAGCGTGGGTCACTCCCGTAGAGTGTGCGGCCCTTTGGTAATAAAGGTCTCGATGTGGTTGCCAGAACTTCTCTCCACGTATAATTCTGCCTGCATATGTAAGTCCACTGTCAGCCAGATAAATGAGGGGCAGGATCAGGGCGGCTTCCCATTCGCCTCTCGTGGCTAAAGAGAATAATAACCAGCCTAAAAGGAAGCCTAAAGGAATGCTGCCAACATCACCCATGAAAATTCGAGCAGGATACCAATTCCAAACTAGAAAGCCACCCGCTGCAGCTGCCATGGTGATGCCGAGCATACCGAATCCTGATGGCATGCCTCCGAAAATGGATACAATGAATATCCCAAGTCCGAGGACCACTGCTTTCGTCCCAGCATTCCCATCAATCCCATCTGTGAAGTTGAAAAGGTTAGTGAACCCTACCCAGAGGAATACGGTAGCTGAGGCATCGAGTGCTGGTGGCAGTAGCCCCTGAAAGATGGGGAGTGATCCAGTGAGGAGCGAGGTTCCTATGATTGCAGTTACGACCTGCATGAGCAGGCGTAACATAAAATTGACGTTACCCAGATCATCTATCCAGGCCAGAATCGCTAGCCCTGCTGAACACACTAAGATCCAGCCTGTTTCAACTGGTATACTAGATGATGTCCCTAGGATTACCGTCCAGGCACCGATCAGCACGAGGTAAATGGCAAGCCCTCCTCCTCGTGGTGTCGGGACCTCATGAACGTATCTTCCGCCCTCGGCTCCAGGATAGTCTAGAATATTCTTCTTTACTAACCATAGTCTTAACAAACCAGTTCCGATTGCAGTCGCTAAGAAGGTCATGATTACTAGGAGTGACAGTGTGACGGCACTCATATTATTTCGGACACAGCTCGTCCCATATCGAACTTGGTCATCATCCTTCTACACCGGGTTTGGGTAGGTGACAGCAAAAACTGTGATGGTCACTAGGGTTCTTCAGGAAGATCGCACAGGGTCGCCATTCTTGCGATATATAGTGCCTTGAAGAGCAGCAAGGCCTTTATTCAGTGGAAGCCCTAAGACCATTTGTTCTTAGCTGAGTCTTTTTTGAAAACCACCATTCATACATAATTCTTTGAATATGCGAATGCTCCTGCTTAACAGGCTACAGATGATTTCCGCAAGCACTCCGTTCCATCACTGTTCTGGGGGCTGAAGTGACCGTCAGAATGAAGTCATCAGAAACTCAGGATAGCATCTTGGGCGCTATTGTTACTTTTGCTCAACATAATCGTCGTCTTGTGACGGCGGCGGTATATGCAGGCGTTACGACCGCGGCTCTAGGCCTTGCTTATCTTGCCCGCTTTGATTTTGACCCTGAGGCTGTTCTCAACGCGGCTTTTGGGCAAGTGCTTGCGGTTCTGGTCTTGATTCGGCTAGGTGTGAACTATGTATTCCGTTTAGGACTAGGCCGTTGGCGTTATGTGGGGACTCGTGACTTTGCCCGACTCCTCGCCTCGACTACCTGTGGCTCTGTCATCTTCATCGGGCTGATTTGGAGCCTTGGCTCTCTTTTTTCAGTACCGACCTCTATTGTGCTTCTTGAGTGGGTTTTCACGGGGTACATGATGGGTGGAGTGTGGGTTGTTTATCGCTTGCTCTACGAGTTTACTCGGGTTCGCCAGGGAGCTGAGCAGCGTCGAGTACTGGTAATAGGCGCGGGTGAGACTGCACAGCTACTTGTTGCCCAGATGCTCCGTTCCGGTGCTGGATACCTTCCCGTAGGGATTCTCGACGACGATGAGGTGAAGAAGGGGACACGAATCCACGGAGTGCAAGTTCTCGGCCCCACGAAAGATGTGCAGAGGGTCTCTTCAGAATTGGAAGTTCAAGAGATAGTTATTGGAATTCCGAGCGCCAGTTCCGAAGAGCTTGGTGAGATTGTGAAATATTGTGAGGGCTCGGGCCTCCCCCTCAAGGTTCTCCCAGGAATGGATGAAGTATTGGGTGGTGAAGGACAAGTAACCGAGGGACCAGTACTAGTTGTAGGGGGCGGTGGGTATATCGGAACCCACCTCGTAGAAATCCTATTGGCTAATGATTATAGGGTGAGAATCTTCGATAAGTTCGTTTTCGGTAGAGAGGTCTTAGGAGAATTAGAGAATCACCAGAATTTGGAGATAATCGAGGGTGATATAAGCAATATCTACTTGTTGACTTTGGCCCTGAGAGATAGTCAGGCCGTAATTCACTTGGCCGGTTTGGTCGGGGATCCTGCAAGCTCCATAGACGATAACCTAACACAACATTTCAATATCGTTTCTACCAGGATACTGCTCGAATCCGTTAAGGCATTACGTATCCCGAGATTCATTTTTGCTTCCAGTTGTTCAGTGTATGGCGCTTCTGATGAGAAGGTGAGCGAGCTAAGCGAACTCAATCCTGTATCTTCATACGCACAAAGTAAAATTGATTCAGAAAATGAAATATTAGCCAGTCAAGGCGACTATTTTCACCCAACAATCTTGAGGTTTGCAACGGTTTTCGGACACTCACGGAGAGCCCGGTTTGATCTGGTAACCAACTTATTTACAGCACAAGCATTTAATAACGGGAAAATTACTGTTTTAGGGAGTCAGCAATGGCGCCCTCTGATTCATGTTTCAGACATAGCTCAGTCAATCGTAAGAGTACTAGAAGCCCCTATAGAAACGGTTAGTAGACAGGTATTTAATGTGGGTGACGATGACATGAATACCACTATTGGTGGACTAGCAGAAATAGTGGCTAGAGTGGTTGGTCATGATAAGACGGGTAGGGATATTGTTATAACCACGGATGACGATATTGACGATGCTCGGAATTACAGAGTGTCGTTCGATAAGGTAAGAGAAATTCTTGGGTTTAGGGCACAAATAGGGATAGAAGATGGGGTCCGTGAGATGATTTCGGCATTAAGGAATGGCCTATATCAAAGACCTTATCAGGATGGGATGTATAGCAATGTTCAGATGACAAGATTGATAAGAGATGAGTTTTACTCTAAGGAGTATAGAGAGACTCATTTATCGATACTCTTAAGGGATTTCTCGAAAGAAGGCCATAATACAGCTGAGTAAGGTTTCTCTGGTGGCCCCGAAAGCACGTTGGGGAATGAACGCGGGAATCAGGACCTGATCGAGTCTTGCTAAGGTTATGATCCGACCTTCCCTCGTCCTTGTTCGAGGATATAAGAAACGTGGGAGTTAGTTGAGAAGAAGCACTTTACACTCTTCTACAGGTGCAGAGGTGATTTAGCCGCAGATGTTTAACTTCCTCGAGTAGTATTATCCAATTTGTACATAAGACCGGGAAGGCCAACTAGTTGCGAATCGCTTTAATCTGTGATGCCTACCCACCGGCCCGGACCTCCGTGGCGGTGCAAATGCAGGATCTGGCTCAGGAGTTTCTAGATCAAGGTCATGATCCGGTAGTGATAGCTCCCATGCAGGGGCCTGGCCCACTATGGGTAGAAGAGAAGGCAAGGGGGGTGCGGGTGCTCCGGCTTAGAGCGTGGGATACCAAGGGTAATAGCTACCTTGGACGAACATTGGCTGAGCTGGCTCTGTCAGTTGGTATGCTCCGCGGGTTGTGGATAAGTCCGCTCCGCAAGGTTAGTTGGGATGGGCTGATTTGGTATTCACCTTCGGTTTTTTTGGGTCCATTTGTTTGGTGGCTGAAAAGTAGGTCGCGGTGTCAGGTCTATGTCATCTTGAGGGACATATTTCCTGAATGGCTTGTCGAACTTGGGGTGCTGCGAAAAGGTCCCGTGTACTACTTCTTCAAACTCATTGCTCATCTCCAATATATGTTGGCCGACTGCATAGGAGTTCAATCTCCGTCTAATCAGGAGCACCTTTCGCGCTGGTCCAGGAGGACTGGAAAACGGCTTGAGGTGTTACAAAACTGGCTAGCTCCAGCACCAGATATAGGATCGAGTATCTCAGTAGCGAATTCGCTATTGGCAGGCCGTATTATCCTGGTATATGTGGGAACCATGGGAGTAGCTCAGGGTGCGGAGATCTTTGTTGACCTTGCGAAGTATCTCAGGCATCGCGATGACTTGGGCTTCCTCTTTGTGGGGAAGGGTGCTGCTGTTCCTAAGCTGGTTGATCGATCTCGCGAGTATGGCCTCGAGAACACACTTTTCCATGCTGAGATCAACTCCGAAGAGATTCCCGGCCTGCTATCGCAGTGTGCGGTCGGACTGTTGGCTTTGGACCCAAGGCACAGGACCCATCACATCCCCGGTAAGTTTCTAACTTACGTCCAAGCTGGCCTTCCTGTCTTAGCTAGGGTGAACCACGGAACAGATCTAGTCAACGTCATTGAAAACGAGGGAGTTGGGATAGCCTACACGGGAGAATCTGTCAGGACTCTCGGGACCCTCACCGAAGATTTAATAGACAACGCTGAAGCATGGGAAGAAATGTCGAGGCACGGGAAGGGCCTAGCTAGGCGGGTATTCTCCCCCACAACCGCATGCGAACAAATCTTAGAGGCCTTGTCTCCTGAGGGTGTTATAAGTCTAGGGCCAGAGTCCGAGCGTATATGATGGGGCGTCGCTGATAATGCATAAGAGTAAGCTGAGAGTTCTAATACTCTTGCCGGACCTTAGCTGGTGCAGCCCAGTGCAGGGTGCGGTTGCTCTTGCAGGCTATCTATGCAGTAGTGGAGTGGATGTAATTGTCGGGTTTCTACAAGAGCGTGGTCCGGGAACAGAATTGGTGAAAACCGAGCTGCGGTTGGCGGGCGTCAAGACGCACTGTCTCAATTTGCCCGGTTGGCTAGGGATGCTTGGGGTTAGGAGAGTTCGGCGTTATGTCCGCGCGATGGAATTTGATGTTGTACTCTCGTACTCCTTCCGACCAGATATCGTGAATTGGAGTCTGGGAAAAAGTGTCTTCAGAGTCTGTAACATTCGGGAGAACTACGATGCGTGGCGTCGGAGATATGGTTGGAAAGGCATCCTGGCTGTGCACCTGATGGAATTGATCTGGAATGATGTCGAAGGCTTGGTCACACTTACTAAAGCTATGGCTGACGACCTGCGGGGTCGTGGAATTCGCAAAACCCCCATTACTGTGGTCCCAAACTTCATCGACGTCGCTGCGATCAGGCGTCAGCTTGCTGCCGAACTACCACAGGAAGATGATAAGAATCTTTTGATAGGCTACTTCGGTCTGCTTGAGAATTGGAAGCGTGTCGATGTTACCCTAGAGGCTTTCGCGTCTCTGATCCACGAAGACGGGTTGCCTGAAGTTCACTATCATGTGGTGGGTGATGGGCCGGAGCGTCAGCATCTTGAAGAATTGGCTTGTTCGCTTGATATCACGGATTATGTCACTTTTCATGGATACGTGGCCCGGCCGTGGTTGCTGATGGCTCGCATGCATATCCATGTTCTCGCGTCAGAAAGCGAAGGACTCCCGCGGTGCATCATGGAGGGCATGGCACTGGGTAAGACTTGTATCGCTTCAAATCTACTCGGAATGACTGAACTAATTGAACATGGACGGACTGGCTATTTGGTAGAACCGGGGGATGCTGACTCGATGAGAGGTGCTTTGCGAGCAGTGGTTGAGACGCGATCCTTACTGCCTTCTAACGTTGTCACAGAACACATCGAATCTCAACATGATGCGCCAGTTTGTGGCCGAAAATTACTCGATGGACTGCACAGAATGATGGAAGCATCAAGCACAGGACTTATTGACGGACCATGAAATCCTGAATTCCATCCAGACATCTTGAGCCACAGGCCTTCCTAAGCTTTGGTCTTAGCACATTCTCAGGTGTTCTGCTACCTAGGGTGGTAAGCGAACAGTAAGAACTCAGGCTGCCGTGCTGAGTAATCTGATGTGAATAAGTGATCCTACGGTTTATCAAAGAACCAGACATTAAGTCGATCATCTAATGTGTGGCGGTTAGAAAGAATCAAATTATCATAGGGGTGCATTTTTACCTGACTTTGCGCGACAATAAGTTCCGTCTCATCTACAGGATGCGCTCATGAAGGATATCGCCCCAGAGGATCTTCAGAATAATTTAAAGCTCACCGCCCGGAAGGATCCCACACACCAAACGGTGGTGGAGGTCGGTGGTCACTCAGTTGGTGACGGAGGCTTTACCATGATTGCCGGACCGTGTGCCGTTGAGAGCCTCGATCTGGTTATCGAGATTGCTGAGCATGTCAAGGCAGCCGGAGCTCAGATGCTCAGGGGTGGTGCCTTCAAGCCTCTCACCTTTCCCTACCGTAGTGAAAAGATGATGGAACTTGGCGAGGAAGGCCTGCGCTACCTGGCCGAAGCCAGGGAACGTACGGGTCTTCCGGTGGTGACAGAGGTGATGGACGCTCGGAAGGTCGACATGGTGGCCGATTATGCAGACGTCCTCCAGATCGGATCAAGGAACATGCAAAACTTCCCGTTATTAGAGGAAGTTGGGCGGAAAGGGAAGCCAGTGCTTCTGAAACGCCACTTCGGGTGCAGTCTCCGGGATTGGCTGGGTGCGGCTGAGTACATTCTTTATAATGGCAATCCCAACGTCATTCTCTGTGAACGCGGGATAGCTGCTCCACACACGCATCAGGTGGTTTCTCGCTTCATTATTGACATACAGGTTGTCCCGGCGGCTCAGGAGTATACACACCTACCCGTGATCGTCGATCCCAGCCACTCGACTTTCCGTCGTCGCTATGTGGCGCCGGTAGCTCGTGCGGCCGCCGCTATTGGGGCGGATGGGATTCTTATCGATGTGCATCCCACTCCTGAGCAGGCAGCTGTCGACCCGCTGCAGGCTCTCGATTACTCTAGCTTCTCAGCGTTGGCACAACAGTTGCGGGATATCCGGCTTGCCATCAGTGATATCTAAGGACAGATAATGGAGGAAAGTATGGCCATATCCATCAGTGCTTCTCCTGAACATAATTCGTTGTGAGAGGGATTAGGCCCGTGTTTATCTTGTCCTTTCAGATCTCGGACAACTGAGTGATGGATATGGAAGGCACGGAGATGCGCCAAGATTGGGCGATGTCGGGTGCCCAGATTTCAGTTCTTGGTATCGTAAGTGTGGTTGTCAGGCGACGGAAACTTATGATCGTATCGGTTTTTGTAAGCTTGCTGATTGCATTATTCGGGGCCCTGAGAACAGAAATTCGTTACACGGCTAGTGGCTCTTTCCAGCCACATGAAGGAGACCAACAAGGGTCCTCACAAATTTCAAGTTTGGCGCAACAGTTCGGGGTATCCATGCCGACTGGTGGCGCACAACGATCGCTGTTCTTCTATTCCGCTCTTCTAGAATCAAGAGAAATCCTGGGCGAGATCGCAAGATTTGGCGTCCCGGGCGTGGTCGGGCCATCTGGTGCGACCACGGTTGATTTAGCAGAATATTTTGAGATTGAGGATTGGCCTGAGGCGGAGAGGGTCACGCGGATAAGAACAAATCTATCTGCAATGATTTCGGTGAGCACGTCTCGAGACATCGGCGTCATCGAAGTGAGTGCCAGAAGCGTTAGTGCTGAATTGTCAGCCGCCATCGTTCGTCGGCTCTTTGAACTGATTTCTGAATTTGACCAGGAGACGCGACAGTCACAGGCGGCGGCAGAGGGCAAGTTTGCTCAGGATCGTCTTCGGCAACTTACAGAAGAGCTCTCGATCTCTGAGCAGTCACTGAATTTATTTCTCAACGAGAATCGGCAGTTCGCTAATTCGCCACAACTCGTTTTTGAGCATGACCGGTTGGAGCGTCAGGTTGATATGAGGCAGCAACTTGTCACATCGATGGCCCAGGCGTTTGAGCAGGCTCGTATCGACGAAGTTAGAAACACGCCTGTCATTACAATTATCAATCAACCTGAACCTCCTGCTCTTAGAGATCCCCGCGGAAGGGTAAGGCTGATGGTCTTAGGGCTAGTCTTGGGAGTAATAGTGGGATTGGTTCTCATCTATGCTCGGGAACTTTTTGAACGGAGACAGATTGGGTATAGCGAGGAATTTGGTGAATTAAAGCGAAACCTAAGGGATGTTAAGCAGGATCTATTAGGCCTACGCAGTTCAACGTCTCCAACATCCAGTTCGCTAGATTCGAATAAGTGACGTCAGCATTTCTCTGTAAATTTAGGTGATCTAGGTCGTGAGAGAGAGTATCCAGAAGATTCAACCGTTCCTTGACAACAAACTTAAGGCAACCGAAGACCTTGAGAGCTTCTGTGGTATCTTTGGGGATCAACCCTCCAAGTATGCCAAGAGTCCAGGTATTTGGAATGCCGTATTCACTGAGCTTTCTTTGCCTGTCAAGTACTTGTCTTTCGATGTGGACTCCGAGAAGCTCGAACCTCTGGTGGGGGCTCTTCGTCAGTGTGGAGACTACCTAGGGGGCAACGTAACTGTTCCCCACAAGGTCTCTATCATGCCTTACCTAGATGAAGTTGACGATAAGGCGGGCCAAATTGGGGCGGTAAATACGGTTGTGAGAGAACCAGACGGACGCCTAGTGGGTTACAACACTGATGGAAAGGGAGCGCTAGATGCAGTAACAACCACTTTGCCGGGGGAATCAGGACCACTGATATCTTCGATAGGAGGCATCCAGGTCCTCTTGATTGGAGCTGGGGGAGCCGCTCGTGCCGTGGCAGTATATATGGCTGAGGCGATCGGACCGTTTGGGAAACTTGTTATTGCAAATCGGAGTGCTGAGCGAGGGAGGCAGTTAGCCGAATCAGTGAACCGACGCTACGGGAACACTGAGGCTATCACGTGGGGTGAGATTCCCGACCATGCCATAGGCGCTGATCTCATTATCCAAGGATCGGTGGTTGGCCAATCTGGAGTGCATGAGATATCCCCCGGACAATATATATGCTTGGAGCCGTACTCACCCTTGGGTGAAGTTGAGGCTCCGGCGCTGGTAAAAGGTGACATGACACTCCAAGATTTCTCCAGAAGATGGATGATGGAAGCACAAGATTCGGTACTGCGCAATAACGAGCAATCCATGAGCTTGGCATGTGTAATTCCTGACAACGCCTGCTTTTTCGACATGATATACGCACCCTTCGAAACCTCGCTTCTCCGGCATGCCCGCCTAACCGGTCATAGGTGCCTCAATGGAAAGGCTATGAACGTTCTCCAGGCATCAGAAGGATTCGTAAATCGGGTGATAAAGGGATCCCTAGAGGCCCGTGGACTTTCGCCCGATGATGGGATTTATCAACGGGTCACCTCCCTCATGTACGAATGTTGGTAACGGTGGACCTAAGTTAAGCTCGCAGGCTTGATGCCAGACAGCGGTGTGATCGGTCATGTTACACCTGTGATTTCAACAGCAAGATTAAAGGAAAATTAGGTGCAGAGAATCGGTCTTATAGGATGCGGTCGTGTCACAACTGGGCGATACGTTGAAGTGTGTAGGGATGAACTGACAGATGCTCTTGTAGTTGTAGCCTGTGATACTGCGCGGGAGAAGGCAGATTATGTTGCCCAGAGCTTGAGCTGTGATGCTGTCTACGAAATGGACGCAGTCCTGAACCGAAATGATGTGGATGTGGTCATCATTCTTACAGAATCAGGAAATCACTACGAACATACAAAGAGGGCCCTCTTAGCCGGAAAACATGTGATTGTGGAGAAGCCTCCGGCGATGCTCCCTCCGGAGGTTCGGGAGTGCCAAGAATTGGCTGAGCAGTCTGCGTTAATGTACGCCCCTGTTGTTCAAAACCGCTTCAATCCAGCTATGGTGGCCCTAAAGTCAGCCCAGGAACATGGGCGTTTTGGGACTCATATCCTCTCGACTATCCGGCTTAGATGGTGCCGATATCAAGACTACTACGAGGATGGCTGGCACGGCACGTGGATGATGGACGGTGGAGTCATTAATCAGCAGGCCTTCCACCATGTGGATGCACTCCAATGGGTCTGCGGCCCTATCGATGCGGTTGTCTCAGCCCAAGCCAACGCGCTTAATGAACTAGAAGCTGAAGACACAACCGTCGCAGTGGTTCGGTTCAAGGATGGCTCGTTGGGTGTGATTGAGGCCACCACGGCAGCTCGCCCGGAGGACTTTGAGGCTTCTATCTCTCTGGTCGGAGAGAAGGGGATGGCTGTGATTGGAGGTATCGCTCTTAACAATATCGAGACATGGAGCTTCATCGAACCGTTGGACGATGACAGTATGATTCCCAGTAACTGCTCCCAGGAGGTTCCAACCGGCTATGGACTATCGCATGGACCCCTGATTCAAAGCATTATAGATCGACTGGAACAAGGTAGTATTGACCCACCTATTAGTGGGTCTGATGTCGTGCCAACCCTCAAACTAGTGCATGCTCTCTACCGCAGTGCTGAGGTTGGTGGCTGGGCGCAGATGGATGACAACCCAGTATCGGATAGATTAGGAGTTTGAAGGAATGGTCATATTAGTGGAAATGAACTGATGGCTTCTTGGTGTTGTGTTTAGTGTGCGAATCGAGCGCGAGTTAGAAGGGAATTGGATTGTATTTAGAATAGGATCCGATTGGTGGATTTTGTAACTGTGCTGTAGGTATCCCGAATCAATTCAATCAGCCAACCCTAAACCAAATCATCACACTCAGATCCAAAGGTGATTCAGTGAATTCTCACTCTGTCAGGTGTATATAATTCTCTCGTTATGCCGATGACTCTTCCTTCAAACTTCAGGGTCTTTGTTGAAATAATCCAGCCCATGAAGCGACAGGCATTGGGCGTTTTTCTGCTCATGGTTGCCAGTGCGGTGACGGAGACTATGGGCGTTGGAATGATCCTTCCTCTGCTACAGTTGCTCACCGGGGAGATGGCGGCTGGCGGATACGGAGGATACGCTCTCGATCTACTGGATGGGATGCCGGAATCTTCCAGACCGCTGATTCTATGCTCAGTGATCGTGTTTCTGATCGTCTTGAAGAATGTCTTCTTCATACTAAAGCAGTGGGCGACCGCTAAATTAACCTTCCGGTTGATGGAACGATGGGCCCAGCGACTAATGAGGAAGCATTTACACGCTAAATATCACTATATCCTCTCCCAGGATCAGGGTGTTCTCTTGAATAATCTCACAAGAGAACCTGGGATAGCTTCTAAAGCGGTCAGGAACTTAGCGGAATTCCTTTCGAAGTTGATTCTCGCTATGTGCCTCTATGGTCTCATGTGGATTGCGAACTGGAAGATCACGGCCTTTGTTACAGTGCTTGGAGGATTCCTTCTGTTCGTGACTCAGGGAATGGCTCGGAGATACTCCTTTAATGTGGGGAGAGACAAGCTGAACTTCTCTGAAGAGCTGCTGTCCACAGGGAGTGAGAGTATGCTCGGCATTAGGCAGCTCAAGAGCTTCGTTGGAGAGATTCCGTATTTGGACCGATTCGCGAAGGCGATCCACAAGCTGGCCAATGTATCAATAAAATTTCATGTCGTAGGGAGTATTCCGCAGTCGGTGGTGGAAATAGCCACTGTTGCAGGTATTGCGGGCGGGCTTCTCTATCTAGTGTATTTTATGAATGTGGCGATCGTCTCTGCCATCCCACTCATAGCCTTGTTCGCAGTGATTGCTCAGAGATTTTTTCCCGCTACAGGTGGTCTCTACCAGTCCGGCATGAGGCTGATGACCTTCATGCCTGATCTCTTGCTAGTACATCGTCTGTATCATAAGGATATACCACAGGAGATCTTGGGCGAGGGAATCTTGGTCGAAGACTTGAAGGGTGATCTAGAGTTCAAGGATCTATCGTTCTCTTACTCTTCGGATCAAGCTTTATTTAAGGACTTAAATATGTCCTTCGCGCGCCTTAAGACCACGGCCATCGTGGGGCCTTCAGGGTCTGGTAAGTCGACCATAGTGGACTTGTTGGTGGGGTTGCAGAATCCCGACCATGGCGCGATAGAGGTCAACGGGTGGAACCTCCGCAAATTGAACCTTCGGTCGTGGCGAAAGAGCATAGGATACGTAAGCCAGGACACCTTCCTCTTCAACGATACAGTTCATCAAAATATTTGTCTTGGGCGACCCGCTGCCACCTTCAAAGAGATTAGGTGCGCGGCTGAACTTGCTCATGCTCATCAGTTCATCTCGAAACTCCCTCACGGATATGATACCGTGGTAGGAGATCGTGGCCAGAATCTATCGGGTGGAGAAAGGCAGCGTGTAGCAATCGCTCGTGCCCTCCTCATTGACCCCGAGGTGTTGCTCTTTGATGAAGCTACGAGTTCGGTGGATCCAGAGTCCGAGAAGCTAATTCAGGACTCCATAGAGAGAATGCACGGCGAGCGAACTGTCATCGTGATCACCCATCGTATAGCCAGTGTTCAAGGTGCTGACCTGATTTACGTTATCGACGATGGGCGTATCGTGGAGTCGGGGTCCTACAAGGACCTAATATCCGCAAGAGGTAAATTTCAGGAGATGTCGATGGGCGTCGTTGGCACGGCCTAACATAGCCCAACACAACGCCTATCGCGGGGGAAGTCTGCCAAGTTTCTTCGCCTGGTAGGATTAGGTTACGCGATAGCGTTCTAGGATATCCTTTCTGAGATTAATACCTAGGCCGGGCCGGGCCGTTAGTTTAAACTCCCCCCTGTAGTGGATTGTCCACTAGCCGCCCCCTTAATGGGTTGAATATGAAGGGCTTATTTGCAATCAGAAGAGAAAATGAAGATAAGAAAAATTATCAAAAACTTTCTATTGATACCGTTCAGGCTAACTCATTCCATAGATTTGATTTATGAGAGGCTACTCTCCGGAGTTATCTCCAAGGGTTCCGTACTATTTCTAAGGGAGGAATACAATAAATCCATAGCTGATCGAAAAAGGAGTGTTAGACACACTACAGGAAAGAGGAAATTGTTTGAAGCAGTGTTTTATACCCCGAATAAGATGTGCATGAAGCGCGCTGAAAGTTTTTCTACGAAAGAGCCAGAAATGTTAAGTTGGATTGACGATTTCGGCGGTGATGGGGCGTTCTTTGATGTAGGTGCTAATATAGGCTTGTACTCCGTATACTACGCTAAAACACAGGAAGGACAGGTTTATGCATTTGAGCCTTCTGTCTTCAATACTGCTGTTTTGGCGAAGAATATTTCTGCTAATTCTCTTGAGGATCATATATCAATCGTTACGCCTCCCCTTTCAGATAATAACGGCCTGTCCCGTTTCAAGTACTCAAGTGTTGCAGAAGGAGGAGCGTCGAATGCTTTCGGGGTGGGTTATGGCTTTGACGGTGAAGACTTAGACTCAATTATTGAGTTTAATGTGTTGGGTTTTTCCATGGACCATCTCGTCAAGAATAAAATCTTGAGAGAGGTGCCATCGATGATCAAAATTGACGTTGATGGTATTGAACACGTGATACTTTCTGGTGCAAAAGAAACACTAAAAAACCCAATCTGTAGATCAGTTTTCGTTGAAGTAAACGATCAATTCGGTTTGCAATCGACTACAGTTACTAGAATTCTGGAAGAGTGCGGTTTTGGGCTCAGAGGAAAATTCTCTAAAGGCTTGGAAGTTGTTCAAAGCGATAGAAACAAAACTGCAAATCAAGTTTGGGTAAAAGACTAGTAATTTAAGCTTCATAACTAGTCTGGTTCATACCTTAATCATCACGAAGATTGATGAGGTGCCCAGCTCAACTGTTCTAACGAGTTATGGGGCACTCTTTTTTGATGAGGGTCTTTAGGTTCAAGAAAATGATCATAACTTAAAGATTATGACGCCGATCAATGGGAGCTTAATATGTCCGCTTCCGGACTAAGACTAGAATCTCTGCTGTTGTCATCTCGAGTTGAAAAAATCCGTCATGAGCCTTTTTCCTATTTTTGTATAGACAACTATGTGCCCCAAGACACTTATCAGGAAATGCTAAGAGGCTTTCCGGACAAAGATCAACTTGTCAGAAGTACGGCTGCTAATAAACGGATGGTAAGCTCCAGGAGTCACCCCGAAATCGTCCAGGATCTTTTCAATCAATTCCCCGTTTGGAAGAGATTCTTTGATTTGCTTAATTCAGAGGTCTTTATACGCGATGTCAATCGGTTCTTACGACGAGGGTTGTTCAAGTCTCGGGGCCTTAGGGGCTTAAAGGTCTGGCGTGATACTTCTCCGGTTGCTTCGAGCTGGTTGGCCAAGCTCATACAACCTGTCCAGCTACAATTCGAATTTTCCCAGTTATACAGGGACAGTCACATACCGCCGCATACAGATTCAGGTTCAAAATTGCTCAGCTTGTGCTTTTACTTGGCTGACTCTAGTTGGCAAGATAGTTATGGTGGGGGCACTGAGTTTTATCGTCCTAAGAACTCAGGGCTTGGAAATAATTGGTCCAATGAAGAGTCTTCGTTTGAGGAAATGGACCGTTTCTATCTTAGTGGCTTTGCTCCCAATAGGATGGTTGGATTTTTGAAATCTGAGAATTCCTATCACGGTGTGCCGCCAATCAAGTGCCCGGAGGGCATGGCTCGCAATTCTTTAAACATTAATTTTCTGACTCTCCGCAGTTAGAATCTGCATCCCTTGATGCCTCTTGTTTAGAGCATTTAACAGCAGTGATTCTGTATATCGTAGCTTTCTGCGATGGTTTGTCAGTGCAAGGGATGAGGCCTGAGTCTCCTTGAATATCCTAATGGGGAAAATCCGTTAAGGTGATCATATGACAGCAATCCTAGGTATCTCGGCATTCTATCATGATTCAGCGGCAGCGATCATCGTTGATGGAGAGATTGTAGCTGCAGCGCAGGAGGAACGCTTCACTAGGAATAAGCATGATCACCAATTTCCCTATGCTGCTATTCAGTATTGTTTAGAGCACTGCAACCTGGAAGGAGAGGACCTCGACTATGTTGGCTTCTATGACAAACCCTTCCTAAAGTTCGATCGGCTTCTGGAGACATATCTGGCTTACGCTCCCTCGGGCTTCCGCTCCTTTAAGAGGGCGATGCCGCTATGGATGCGGCAGAAGCTGCATCTGCCAAGGATTATGCGTCGGAGTTTAGGGGGAAAGTATCAAAGGAGATTCGTATTCCCTGAGCACCATGAATCTCACGCTGCCAGTGCATTTTTTCCTTCGCCATTTGAGGAAGCAGCGATCCTTACTGTGGATGGAGTGGGAGAATGGGCAACCCAGAGCCTTGGTGTGGGTAGAGAGAACGGCATCCGGCTCATAAAGGAACTCAGGTTCCCTCACTCTTTAGGTCTGCTTTACTCCGCTTTTACTTATTTCTTGGGCTTCAGGGTGAACAGTGGTGAGTACAAGATGATGGGGCTAGCCCCATTCGGTGAACCGAAGTATGCGGACCGCATTCTGGACCACTTGATCGATCTGAGGGAGGACGGTTCGTTCCGTCTAGACATGTCCTATTTCCAGTATTGCCAAGGTCTGAAGATGACATCCAGGAAGTTAGATTCGTTCTTCGGACGACCTCCCCGAAGACCCGAAAGTGAAATTACTGCTCAGGATATGGACATCGCAGCCTCCATCCAGAAAGTGACCGAAGAGGTAATGTTGAAGCTAGTCCGCCACGCCCATGAAGTAACTGGTCTCCCCAATTTGTGCCTTGCTGGTGGCGTCGCACTCAACTGCGTAGCAAACGGACGGGTCCTGAGAGAGGGCCCCTTCGAAAAACTATGGATTCAACCAGCGGCCGGAGACGCTGGCGGTGCCCTTGGAGTCGCTTTGTTGATCTGGCACCAACTCCTCGACAACCCCCGTTTCGTGGATGGCACTGATTCGCAACTAGGTTCTTTCTTGGGTCCACAGTTCTCCAACCATGAAATCCATAGATATCTTGACTCCATGGGGGCAAAATACACCCTTTACGAGTCCGAAGAGAGACTTCTCGACACGGTGGTGGAGGGTCTTGAGCAAGGACTTGTGGTTGGATGGTTCCAGGGCCGTATGGAGTTTGGCCCGCGGTCGTTGGGTGCCCGAAGCATTATTGGTGATCCGCGACGGAGAGATATGCAATCCAAGATGAACCTTAAGATTAAGTTTCGGGAGTCATTCCGTCCTTTCGCTCCATCCGTCCTACAGGGCCGCGCTCGGGATTTCTTCAAAATAGAATCTACCCAGGAGAGTCCTTACATGCTCCTGGTCACTGACGTGGCTCAGGACACAAGGCTTGATTTAACTGAAGCCGATATGGAGCTAAGAGGTTTCAAGAGCTTAAATACTCTTCGGTCTAAGATTCCCGCAGTAACGCATGTCGACCTTTCTGCTCGCCTCCATACAGTTGATGCGGACCGTAATCCGAAGTTCTATAACCTACTCAATCGGTTTGATGCTAGAACTAAGTGTCCAACTCTCATCAATACGAGCTTCAATGTGCGTGGAGAACCTATCGTCTGTTCGCCTGAGGATGCTTACCGGTGCTTCATGGCAACGGATATGGACATTTTAGTTTTGGAGGACAACATCCTTTTGAAGAAAGAGCAGCCCAAGCATCTCGTGATCGAACAAAGCGAGCATTTAGAAGCCTTCGAACTGGATTAGGATCAGATGTCAATGATTACTGTGAACCGGAATCCCTCCAAGACTGATCTCAAGGTTTTCCAGTTTGTCCTTCTACTCTTTGGAGGGGCTGGGGGAGCCTTTTCAATGTGGCGCCTTACAAATTCGTCTATCGCCTGGTCGATATGGGCTGTCACGGGGTTTCTTCTCGGCGTATACGTTTCTGTTCCCCGGGTTCGCCGCCCTCTCTATGTAGGGTGGATGTATCTGTTTTTGCCGGTTGGCTTGGTAATATCATATACAATGCTAGCTACAGTATATTATCTTCTGATAGTTCCCACTGGCATGGTACTTCGCCTTGTTAGAGGGGATTCACTCGGGCGGAGCTTTGATTCAGATTTAGAGAGTTATTGGGTGAATCGCGGAGAAACACGAAACCTGTCTGACTACTTCCGGCAGTTCTAGTTTGCACTAGGAAGAATATGTCTACTGATAACGATGGCTTCAAAGAGTTAGCGGAGCACCGAGACACCAGCGTGGTTAGGGAGTTCACAGAATTTCTTCGGAATAACAAGAAATGGTGGCTAGCCCCAATAGTGTTAGCCCTCCTCCTAATTAGTGCATTCGTGGTGTTGTCGGGAACGGCTGCGGCTCCGTTCATATACACTCTATTCTAGCGCCAGTAGCCATGGCCAGAGAGTCTTAAGATTTGGGAATGCAGACCGTTTTCAGGTTATTAACAGTTGTCCTAGGGCTTGCTAGCCTAGAAATCCTGAGCGCTGCGAGCATGGCACTATATGACGGCCCTGGCAACGGAAATTCGTTGGCTCACGGGGTTAGATTGCGTGGTGATGAACTGATGAGGGCCTGGCGAACCCAAACTACATTTGGGGACTTTGATCCCATCACGCAGACTCGTCATCTGCCAGGAAGCATGTACGCAGAATTGTCTGTGAATCAGCATGGTTTCATTGGCAACGGTCATGATGAGGACCAGCTGAACACTTTCCCGGAGAAACCCGAGGACTTGATCCGCGTAATTCTACTGGGAGGCAGTAGCACTGCCGGTAGTGGTGTGACAGAGAACGGGCACACGATTTCGGCCCAACTTGAGAGACTCCTCAACTCAGAGGAGGTCGAGAATACGGGGTTGGCAGGTACTCGATTCCAGGTCCTTAATTTTGGGATTGCTGGTGGATACACAGCCCTGGAGTTCATGAAGTTCTGGACCGAAATCGTACATTACCAGCCAGATATTGTGATCACACTGGATGGATTCAATGATGCCTGGAACACCGTTTTTGAATACCATCGATACGGTCTTGAGAACCCCATTGCTAACTGGTTCGGCCCCAGCTATGGGTACTTTGAAAGGAACAGTGGACTTCGGTCAAATAATGAGTTCTCACCACGACTGATGACCTTTACCTCCGTGGCAGTGAACCGGCTGTTCTGGAAACTCAGAGGCCGAGAGGAAAGACTCGGACTATATTCAACCCATCCTTCATTCCATTACACCGGTCAGTTACAACTAGATTTTCCCTATCTAGAGAATGTCATTAAGGCAAACTTGATGTCATTTGCCTCCTCAGCCTCAGCCATGAACATCTGTTTCATTGCATATCTCCAACCGCACGCGCTGGAAGGGAAGTCGCTAAATGGAGAGGAGCAGGAAAGGCTCACAACTTTCTTCGAGGAATATGAGCGAGAGTTCGGCTCAGCCTTCTCAGAAGACAAGTATCGGTCTTCGATAATCCCTGCATTTGGAGCTTATTCTCAAGTGTATGCTGAGTTAGCGCAACGAGCATGGGGGAGCCCATGTATCCTGTTTTCAGATATCCGCGATCTCTTCAATGATGAAGAAGGAACGGTGTATGTCGACAATATTCACTACACAGCTCTGGGCAACAGATTGCTTGCGCGCCGGTATGCGGATGATATGCATATCATCCAGGCGGGGATTTCCCTTCTCCGCTAGTACCTCCATTAGATCCATCCATAAAATAAATCCGCTGATTCTATCCTTCTGGCTGCGAAGAAGGGAATTAGACGGAGAGGGTGTTTACCCCCACTGGGGGGTCGGTTTGTTTAGATAGGGTTATCCTCGTTAATTGTTTAACTGGGCTATAAGATATATTCGCGCTTGGCAAGAGTTTCTGAAATGCCCACAAGGTCGTTATCCTCTGGTCTAACAATGCTGTGAACTTCGTAAGTTGCCCAGAAGACTCGACCAAATTTAGTAGATCGGCGTTGAAACACTTCTTAGAGCTTGAAGATTTTCTCTCTGTGGGTCCATCAATATACATTAATTCATACGGATATTTTGGAATCTCTTCATAGTAAGAACCTAGAAGATTCCCAAAAAAGCGTTCCTTTCTTTCACTCAATTTAAAATCCACAAATGCAATATACTCTTGTGGAAATAGGTCCCTAATCTGTGTGTGATAATACTCATTTTCTTCCATGGAAATGAGTTTCCCTTTTCTACCTGTCTCCCTAAAATTTTCTTGTAATGCATACGCTATTACTAAAGATGTAATGCCAGAACCACATTCTAAAATGTAATTTGGCTTGATGCGCTTAACCGTTTGATAAAGTTCTAAGTAATCAGCAAACTCTCCACCAGTAGAGCCGCTTCTTGCGATCAATCCACAAATCTCCTGAAATAATTCTTCATAGTTTCTTCGTAAGTTGATGGTAGCGTTGCCCTCGTTTATTAATCTCAGGTAGTAAATAGGGTTTATGCGATGTGGTTTGGCGGTATAATAAAAATATACCGATATCTGATTGAGTTTATACAGTATAAATTTAGCTAATTTCATCAGTGATCCGATCGCTAGATTCAGGTTCTTATTCCATAAGAATTGCTTACATCTAGTGCATAGACTCGAGGGGGCAGATTTCTCTTCTCTTCACCAGGGTCACTTCATGCGATAATGCTCTAGGACACCCTCTCTGAGGGTGATCCCAAGCCCAGGGCGGTCAGACAACTCAAACCTTCCATTTTCCGGTGTTAGTGGGGTATCCACCAGGAGTCCACGCAACGGATTGAGTGTGATATTATGTTCCACAAGTGATGCACCTGGGATAGCAGCCGTGAGATGGATATTAGTAGCCACGGAAATATCATTCGCCCAGTTGTGCATAACTACATTCAGCCCAGCTTCTTCAGCTAGTTTCCCGACTGCGAGAGCCTCCGTTATGCCGGCCAGATTACCATCCGGCTGTAACACATCGTAAGCATCTGCTTCCACCCAAGATGCGAATTCTTCCCTTGCTACCAGAGTTTCGCCACCGGCTATTGGGACATCAACCGCTCGTCTCAACTCTCGATACAACGTCGGATTCCTTGGCAGAGGCTCCTCGAAGAATAAGAAGTCCAACTCTTTCATGGTGTGAGCAACCCGAACGGCCTCTTCCAAGGTCATGCGGCAACCCGCGTCCGCCATGAGTTTCATAGTTGTGCCAGTGCTTTCTCTTATGCGATATAGAAGCTTGATGAAGCGGTTAACATCAACACGAGGAGGGTTTTGGGAACGGAATTGGTGGGAAGCACGCTCCGGAAGCGGGGGACGGAGTTTCCACCCACTGTAGCCTTCATCACGACAGCGAACTGCTTCTTCGATAAGGATTTCATCATCTTCCCATTCGTAGGTCATGCCCCCGCTTGCATATGCTGCTACAGAGACCGCTCCTGAGCTTTGGGGATCCAATAATCGGTATACCGGCTGATCAAGTGCCTTCCCTACGATATCCCAGAGGGCTTGCGATAGACCAGCTATCGCACACTCCATGGGCACCGATCCAGGCCGGCTGCCTGCTTCAGGGGCCTGAAGCTTCGTGAGAGACTGGACCTCAAACGGGTCACGGCCAAGGACAAGAGGTTTTAGATAAGTTTCTATTGCTTCTATGGTCTGAGGGATTGACGCACCGTAAGGACTCGGTTCCCCTAGGCCGGTGAGTCCTTGGTCTGTTTGGACCCTGAGAATAACAAATCCCTCGGATACGTAGGAAGCCAATGGGTGCGGGTAATCCTTGGGTAACGGTGCTCGCAGCGGGATAGCCTCGATTTCTGAGATTCGCATACTTTTGCTCAAAGAGGGGCCCTTAACGCAGGTAGTATAAGCTTGGGGGAAAAGGAAACCTCAGAGGTCAAGATTTTACCCTAAACTGCTACGTTCCTGGGAAAAATGTACGGGAGAAATCATTTGTTACCAGTACAGAACCGATGAAACTAAATTCTTGTTTCTATTGGCAATCCATTTGAGTAAGGTTCTACCAAAGTTGATTCAAGTCCAAATCATTCGCTCAGGTCACGTGACGGTTGTTCTAAGATAAGATACGAAGCTGAGTGTGTTAGCATTTTATCTAATCATTGTTGTGCCTTTCATCCACTGGGCCGTTGTAATCAGGACTTTACACCCTAGTGAGTCAGCCATTATTAGCAGGTCTAAATTGATTTCTGAGCACCAGAAACTAGTCTTCGTCTCAAGGATCACCAGATGCTCGCTGAGCGAATCCTACCTAGCCGAGAGAAAGACACTTCTTTAGTTGAAATGAGTTGTCATATAGGGTTACATGTAACCCTCATAAGACCATCACTTACGCGATGGATCTTGAAACCCGAATGATCGGAGCCCGAGACTGACTAGCTTTGAGCTTGTATCTGTGCACGAGCCTGCGGGAGATCAACCGAAGGCGATCACCGAACTATCTGCTGCGCTCACTCGCGGTGATACCGATCAGGTATTGCTTGGAGCGACAGGTACGGGTAAGACATTCACCATCGCTCACGTTATAGCAGCGCATGAACGGCCAACCTTGGTCATGTCCCATAACAAGACACTCGCGGCTCAACTTTATGGTGAACTTAAATCACTCTTCCCGCACAACGCCGTAGAGTACTTTGTATCCTACTACGATTACTATCAGCCAGAGGCTTACGTCCCCGCGACAGACACTTATATCGAGAAGGATGCATCGATCAATGAGGATATAGAACGACTAAGGCTTCGAGCGACATCCTCATTGATGGAACGGGAGGATGTCATTGTGGTAGCCTCAGTGTCGTCTATATATGGACTCGGAAATCCTGCAGATTACAGGAGCCTCATGCTCCACCTCGAAGTGGGGTCTGAGGCGCCCCGAAATGACATAATAAGGGATCTTGTCAACATCCAATACAAACGGAACGACTACGTTCTTGAAAGAGGCACGTTCCGTGTTAGGGGGGATACGCTAGAGGTTTTCCCAGCCTATGATGAGCAGGCAATCCGCGTCGAACTTTGGGGTGACGAGATTGAGCGTATCACAAGGTTTGATCCCCTGACTGGAGAGTTGATTTCGACCCTTGAACGGACTGCCTTCTATCCTGCCAGTCATTACGTGACTCGCCGGCGCACTCTCGAAGAGATAGCGCCTCTCATCCGTCAGGAACTTGAAAAACACTTAGAGATTATAAGGGCTCAGGGGAAGTTGCTCGAAGCCCAGAGACTTGAGCAGCGTACAAAATTCGACATTGAGATGATGCTCCAGATAGGGACGTGCTCTGGGATTGAAAACTACTCTCGTTACACGAGCCGAAGGAAATCCGGAGAACGTCCGGCGTGTCTTCTAGATTACTTCCCAAAGGATTTCCTTACCGTGGTCGATGAGTCGCATGTCTCAGTTCCCCAGATCAACGGCATGTATAAAGGTGACCGTTCAAGAAAACTTACCCTTATAGAGCACGGATTCCGGTTGCCTTCCGCCCTAGACAACAGGCCGCTCAAGTTTGACGAGTGGGCTGAACTTATTCCCAAGAAAATTTATGTCTCGGCTACACCAGGTGACTGGGAGTTGGCTCGTTCTAGCGGGATTATTGTGGAGCAGATCATTCGTCCAACCGGGCTGATTGATCCTGCTGTCGAAGTCCGCCCAGTTAAGGGACAGGTTGATGATTTGCTTGCGGAAATTCGTGATCGTGAGATAAAGGGTGAGCGTGTCTTAGTAACGACCCTGACGAAGAAGATGGCCGAGGACCTATCAGAATATCTACAGTCGGTAGGTGTCAGGGTCCGATACATGCACTCCGAAGTAGACACGATTGAGAGGATGGTGATCCTTCGCTCACTTAGGCTTGGTGAAATCGATGTTCTAGTTGGGATCAATCTTCTTCGTGAAGGACTAGATCTACCAGAAGTCTCTCTGGTCTCGATTCTCGATGCTGATAAGGAAGGGTTCCTGCGAGATACTCGATCCCTTATTCAAACGATTGGGCGGGCTGCTCGGAATGCTAGCGGGCAAGCAATTATGTATGCAGATCGAATGACTGAATCAATGAAGCGTTGTATCGACGAGACAAACCGGCGGAGAAAGATCCAGATTGCTCATAACGATGAATATGGGATTACACCTACTACCATTCAGAAAAGTATTGCCGAGATTGAGTTCTCGACTCGCGTAGCTGATGCTCGGGAGGCACCAGTGGCTCTAGGAGTGCCCTCGGAAACGTACCTTGATGAAATTGATCGAGAGGAGTTTGCCAAGATCCTTGAAAGCGAGATGGCTCAGGCAGCTGAAGCCTGCGACTTTGAGCGTGCAGCAATCCTCAGGGATCAGCTTTTTGAGGTGAAGGCAGCAAAGTCGATGAATCGGTAGTTCATATTCAAGTGTTAGTTAAAATGGAATTGGGGCTCTTCGAGGGTTCTGTTTATTCCAGGATCAATCTATTTTGCCACCTGAGTCAGAACTTTATTCCATTGACTGTAAGTTTATCATATGAAGGTTGCCGTAATCGGAAGTGGTTATGTTGGCCTAGTTTTAGGAGCATGTCTGGCCGAGTCCGGTAATGACGTTATCTGTGCGGATATCGATACAGACAAAGTGGCTCGTCTAAACAACGGTGAGATGCCGATCCATGAGCCAGGTCTTGGGCCACTTGTAGAGAATAATTTAGCCACAGGTCGACTCAGCTTTACGACCGATGTGCCCCGCACCGTCCAAGTATCTGATGTAATCTTCATCGCTGTGGGCACGCCCCCTGAAGAGGACGGGTCAGCAGATCTCCGGCATGTGCTAGCGGTTGCCCGAAAGATTGGCGAATCCATGAATGCTGAAAAGGTTGTCATTACCAAGAGCACCGTCCCTGTTGGTACGGCTAAGCTCGTACTAGAAGAAATCCAAAAGTGTACTGGACATCCGGTACACGTTTGCTCAAACCCGGAATTCCTGAGAGAAGGAGCTGCAGTAGAGGACTTCATGAAGCCTGATAGGGTTGTTCTGGGTGTTGACTCAGAGTATGCAGAAATGGTTTTGACTAAGCTTTATACTCCCTTCACCCGTTCGGGGGCTTCTATCCTAATTATGGATGTAGCTTCTGCTGAGATCACCAAATACGCTGCAAACTCTATGCTAGCGACCCGTATCAGCTTTATGAACTTGATAGCACAGCTCTGTGAAAAGACCGGTGCAGATATAGACTCGGTGCGGATGGGTGTGGGGTCAGATTCCCGAATCGGGATGAGCTTCCTTTTTCCCGGCATCGGCTATGGTGGCTCTTGTTTCCCCAAAGATGTGAAATCCTTGGCCAAGACCATGGAAGGACTTGGCTTAGACGCAACAATCCTGAATGCCGTTGAAGATATCAACTACAGACAGAAACGGATTCTATTGGATCGCCTTATCGCACACTTGGGAGATGATCTTAGCGGCAAGACTGTTGCAGTATGGGGATTAGCTTTCAAGCCGAATACAGATGATATGCGGGAAGCACCTAGTATTGTGACGATCGAGGGCCTTCTCCAGCGTGGAGCGCGTGTCGTTGCTCACGATCCAGTGGCTGTCGATGAAGCAAAAAAGATTTTTCAGGATCGTATCGAATACGCAAGCCTCAATTATGATGCGCTCGAGCAAGCAGACGCCCTTATTATACATACTGAGTGGCACCCCTATCGGCACCCAGACTTCGAGCGGATGCGAGCAGCGATGAAGAGGCCACTAGTGCTTGATGGCCGAAACCTCTATCAGAAGAACCAAATGGTAGAGTATGGTTTTGAGTATGTCAGTATTGGTCGCGGCCCCTTAGCTCCTGAGGCCAGGTAAGATCTTGAAAATTCTGATTACTGGAGCTGCCGGTTTCTTAGGCTCACATTTGGCTGAGCGGTTACTCAAAGAGGGCCACGAAGTTATCTGTATCGACAATTTCGTCACTGGCTCTAGAGAGAACACAAATCTTCTCTCAGCTTATGGCAGCTTCAATCTCATAGAGCATGACATCTCCCAGTCAATCTTTCTGGAGGAGGATCTTGATGGAGTGCTTCACTTCGCCTCTCCTGCCAGCCCGGTAGACTATCTTGAGTTACCGATCCAGACACTCAAGGTGGGGAGCTTGGGTACGCACAACTCACTTGGGATTGCGCTTGCTAAGAATGCTCGGTTTTTGCTTGCATCGACGTCAGAAGTCTATGGGGACCCCCAAGTTCATCCACAACCCGAGACTTATTGGGGTCATGTGAACCCCATTGGGGGTCGCGGTGTCTATGATGAAGCGAAACGATTTGCCGAGGCGATGACAATGGCATACCACAAGTCCCATGGACTCGACACTCGCATTGTAAGGATCTTTAATACATATGGACCGCGGATGCGTCCTGCAGACGGACGCGTTGTATCGAATTTCATTGTACAGGCTCTTCGAGGGGACCCCCTGACCATATATGGAGACGGAAGTCAGACACGGTCGTTTTGCTACGTCGACGACGAAATTGAGGGTATCCTCAGGTTATTCCAGTCAGACCGTGTCAAACCAACAAATATCGGTAACCCTCAGGAAATCACTATAGCAGAACTTGCTCAGGTCGTACTGGAAGAAACCCGAAGCTCCTCGGTGATTACGGCGCTTCCCTTACCTGAGTTTGACCCAAAAATGCGGCGACCTGACATCTCGGTTGCAAGAGAGAAACTTGGCTGGGAACCAAGCATAGATCTGGTTCATGGAATTCGCATGACGATACCGTTCTTTCAAGCACAGTTGGAGCAATATGATTTTGAGGCCAGAACAATCTGAGTGTGTCACTAGCTTGAGGTACTTATGCTAGAAAACCCCCGTCGCATTGAAAAACCCTGGGGCTATGAGTTGATTTGGGCAGACACTCAAAGTTATGTCGGGAAAATCTTGCACGTAGAAGCTGGTGAGGTTCTCTCCCTCCAATACCACGAAGTAAAAGATGAAACCCTTTACTTGTTAACAGGTAGACTGCTACTACAGGCTGGACCCTCTTCAGATGATCTTACGGACTATGAAATGGTGGTCGGACAGTGCTTTCGAATTCGTGCTAAAACGGTTCACAGGATCGCAGCTACAGTTGATTGTGACATCATAGAAGCATCCACTGCTCATCTTGACGATCTAGTGAGACTTGAGGACCGTTACGGCCGCGCTGATTCTGACCCAGACTAATGACCTGCATCGACATCGAGACAATCCCAAGTCAGCGGAGACGATAGCACATGGTGATCCTCGTCACTGGAGCGGCAGGATTCTTAGGATCACATGTGGCAGATCTCCTTCTCGCCCAAGGCCACCGCGTTATCGGTTTGGATTCCTTCGATGACTTCTATCCGCGTGCTGTCAAGGAGGCCAACCTACTGAAGGCTAAGGCTATGGATAGCTTCGACCTGGTAGAAGCCGATATCCGCGACCGAGCTAGCCTTGACCGCCTGCCTACTGACATTCAGCAGGTTATTCACCTTGCTGCAAGAGCTGGGGTTCGCCCTTCTATAGAGCATCCAAATCTTTATGCGAGTGTTAATATCGAAGGCACCTGGTCCCTTCTCGAGTGGGCAAGAACACAGTCTATAAAAGACTTTATAGTTGCATCGTCTTCGTCAGTATATGGTAACTCAGCAAAAGCCCCGTTTAGTGAGAGCCACTTTGTAGGTGAACCTATCTCACCTTATGCCGCCACAAAGCGTGCTACAGAACTCGCATGTCATACGCACTTTCATCTTTACGAGATGTCAGTTGTCGCACTCCGCTTTTTCACCATTTATGGACCCCGACAGAGACCAGATCTCGCGATTCACAAGTTCGCTCGCCTCCTTCGAGAAGGTCGACCACTTCCAATGTTTGGCAATGGTAAGACCGCACGAGACTACACGTATATAGAGGACATCCTTCAGGGCATAGAAGGTGCGAGGGGCTTACTAGAGAGTTCGTCTGACCCCCGTTTTGAAATTATCAATCTCGGAGAGAGTAGGACTGTTACTCTCAGTGAAATGATTGAGACCCTCTCAGAGGAAATGGGGATTAGAGCTGAGATAGACCAGTTGCCATCGCAACCTGGGGACGTCCGTCAAACGTATGCAGATATTACTAAGGCCCAGGAAGTCCTAGGGTATGACCCCAGGTGGGAGTTTCGTGACGGAGTCAGGATGTTCCTCAATTGGTTCGAGGGCACACGTGAAGGTTTGTGATCAGTTTGAACGGATTTGCGCCCTACAGATCAGCTCTCTTTAGTGGTAACCGTTACTTCGGATGGGGTTTGCTACCGCTCTTAACTATGGTGGCATGTTGTATCGGACTGACTGCACCTAAGAACGTCAGCGCACAGGGGTCTCCCTATGTGCCTATTATGGATGCTAGTTACTCGTACCTGGATGCTCTGGTCGCGATTGGACTAGTCGAAGTGCCTTCTCTGATACAGAGACCTTACTCTCGTTTAAGCTTTGGTCGGCTAATAAAACAGGCGCGTGTCAGCCTAGACTCATCGCCCAATACTAAACGCCGCTTTCGAGAAGCCCTTGTTAGTCTTGAGAGAAAATTTGCTGTTGAGATAGCGCTCCTTTGTGACGAGATAGAATTACCCTGTTTAGTAGCCGATCCCACTTCAATGCTCCGGGAGGTTCGGGCAGACTTCACGATGGCTAGAAGTCCAGGTCGGGATATGCGGACAGCTTATGCCTCAGAAAATTTCATAAAAGGAGTCGTCAATCCTCTACTCCAGAGAAATTCGGGCAGGACTCTGTCGGACGGACTAACAGGGGGTTTGGAATCGACGCTAGATATTCAAGTGAATTCTCACATAAGTGCTCAATTGCGGCCTCGTGCATGGATTGCCCGGCCACGGGGAGTTGCCGAGTTGGGTGACGTGACTTTATTGAATGGGTATCTGCGGGGTGTATTTGGAAGTTTCGCACTTGAAGTTGGTCGGAATCATCTTCTCCGAGGTCGAAGTAGAGATGCGGGTCCGCTGCTGTCCAATAACGCACGGGGCCTCGATATGGTGCGTCTCTCAAGGGAGTCCCCGTGGCGTCTTCCTTGGCTGCTGAGGTTTTTGGGGCCTGTTACAGGCGCAGCCTGGGTTGCCAACTTGGGGAGTGACCGATTTATCCCGCACAGCAAACTGATCGGGTTCGAACTGGGTGCTCGGCCCACTCGATATGTAGAATTTGGACTAAGCTTGCTGAATCAACAGGGAGGGAAGGGGGCTCCTGAGGCATCTTGGGGAGACCGGCTAAGGGACATCTTCTTAGTTATGCCTGCAGGGGCAGAGATCTCTGACAAGATCCTGTCAGCTGATATGGTTTTGACTTTCCCTAATTCTGGCATCGAGTTGTTTGCAAGTGCTCTCTCGACCGATCCGGATTACCAACTCAGCTACCGACTTGCAGAGTCGTGGTGGGATGAGGCGATCTGGGTCACGGGGCTAAGGTGGTCTGGGCTTGGCCCAGATGGTCGTATCGATACTTGGGTAGAGAGTCATCACGCTGGTGTTCGTCCTCATACGCATCACCAGTTTCAGAACGGCCTGACGGTTGATGACCGTGTTTTCGGAGACCCATTGGGTCCACTTTCGAACTCATGGCAGTCTGGCATAGCATGGACAGGTGCAGACGATATTCTTCAGGTAGAACTATTTCGTGAAGTCTACAGTGGAGACGACTGGGAGAATGAGGGCACTCCCTTCCGGTGGGTTCGTGTTAAGGATAACCCTGATGAGATCCGCTTCCGAATCATTACTAACTGGACCCGTAATCATAAGGCCTCTGAACTTCAGACTTCCGTACGACTTGGATATGAGCACGTTACCCGGTTCGACTTCACTGATGTGAATCGTTCAAACTACATGGCTCAACTGCGGTTCACTTGGGTGCCCAACTGAGCTTAGGCGTTAGGGTCCAGCCAATGTGTCCAGGACGGAGATGAGGGCAGATGGGTCCGGTTCTTGCCGCTATGTTTAGAGAGCACAGTTTTTTACAAGGGCTTCGGAAGGATTGAGTTCCGAACACATGGGAAATCGATGACCCAACGGTTGCTTAGTAGCCTAGTTATTATTTGTGTTATTACGGGCGCATGTTCATCTCGGGCGACGGAGGAAAGCGCTGTTCGTCGAGGAGATGTGGCTTTTGCCCAAGAAGATTATGAGGAGGCACTGGCCGAGTACCGGCTCGCAGTGCGTCAGGGCGCATCCGATCCGTCGATAACGGGCAGAGTTGCACATACCTACGCGATGATGGGACGGGTGGACGATGCTGGGGCATATTACCTGGAGACCTCTTCCAAGGAAGATAGCTTTGCGGATCAAGCAGTTTCGGATCTAATGAGACTGGCGTTGGATGCGAAAGGGAATAACGACCGTTTCGCTATGGCTACTGCGGTAGAGATCGCACTTCAACTGCGCCCCGGACTGGGGGTTGGTGATATGTCGCTTCCGTTAGCGCAGCACTACTTCGAGAATGGGGAATACGGTCGTGCTATTCCTTTTTACCAGAGTGCGATGGCTGATGCAACTGACTCTGTGCCGGAGATAGTCTTCGAGATAGCTCAGGCGTACGAAGAGATTGGTGATTGTGACCATGCGCTGATTGGCTTCGAAAGATTTCGTGAGATGGTACGTCCCTGGGAGCGGGGTGAAGTTGATTGGTATATTGGCACCTGTGCGTTCAGCCTTGCACGTGATCTCAGAAGCAGTCCTGTGGTAGGTGAGCTAGAGCTAGAGCGGGCACTCAAGCTCGTCGATCGTATTGTCGAGGTGGGCGAACCGAGAAATATCCAAGCTCAAGCTTGGTTCGAGAAGGGAGAGATTTTGGATCAGATGGGTGTGTGTGAGGAAGCGATGGAGGCTTATGAACAGGTCCGTTACGTGGATCAGCCAGGCCCCCTCCTGGATCGCGCTTTGCGCCGCTATGACGAAATTCGATTTGGCCGTGGGCTAGAAGAAGAGCGATGCAGATAAATCAGAGTATTTCACAGCCCTGGGAAACCAGTCGTCTGGCCCAGTGTATGCATTCGTCGTGTCTAGTCCAGAGCTTCTGCCGATGATATTACGTTTCTTATTACTTGGATTTGTCCTGGCTTCATTGGCCTGTGGTGGTGGAGCCAATCTCTATCAAGGGATGGATCCACTCTCGATATATCAGATGGCTTCTGAAGAATACGAAGCAGGAGAATACGACAATGCAATCCAGGCACTTGATCGGATCCTTCAAGCTTATGGTGACTGGGAAGGTGCGCTGGGTGCTCGATTGCTTCTAGGGCATGCATATTACGAGAAGGTCGACTACCTGAGTGCCCAATCCGAGTACAATCGTTTTCTGGACCGTTACGCCGGTCATGAGGACGCTCCAATCGCAGCTCTTGGTGTTTGCCGGGCCCTTTCTGCTCTCTCACCTGATTTGCAGCGGGACCAAACATACACAAACGAAGCAATCACGATCTGCCGGAATGTTGTAATTGATTACTCCGGTACGAGCCAATCAGTAGAGGCTGCTGAGATTGCGAATCAAATGAGGATGAAGCTGGCCGAAAAAGAGTTGCGGACGGCAGATTTCTATCTCAATCGTAAGCTCTATGATTCCGCGATCTTGTATTACGAGTTCGTCATCAGTTTCTACTCTGATACCGAGTTTGCGCCCTGGGCACTCATGGGGCTCTACCAATCCAATCTTGCCATCGGATATGACGACCTTGCAGAAGAAGCGAAAGAACGGCTTCTAGGGGAGTATCCCGAATCTGAGGCGGCCGCAGAACTTGGGACCGATGGGTCAGAATCCTGACGCGTCTACTGGGTTATCCCTCCGTATAGGTCTTTTCGGGGGCACTTTCGATCCACCCCACCGAGGACACACTGCCGTGGTGGCGGATGTGGCGGATGTTCTAGAACTCGACCAGGTACTCTGGATTCCTGCGAATCAACCACCGTACAACTCCTTAACGGTACCAGCACCGGTGGCCCTGCGGATTGAAATGACTCGTGCCGCAGTAGAGGCCGACTTGCGGTTTGAGGTGAGTGAAGTAGAGGCTGAGCGTGGGGGCGTCTCCTACACTGTGGAGACGGTGCGAGCGCTGAGGGAGAGTTATCCAGGAACGATTCTATTCTTGATCATTGGCACTGATCAATTTCTGGAGTTCAATTCTTGGCGCAATCCCGAGGAGCTTCTGCATCTGGCCAAACTTGTAGTCATGGATCGGGATGGCCTACGCGGAAAGGACCACATTCCTGACGTGGAAGGTGTAGAGAAAGTACAGTTCGTGGATGTCAGGCGGGTCGATATCTCATCTACAGATGTTCGCGCGGCGGTGCGTGATAAGCGGGACGTGAGTGCGTTTGTCCCCACCGGGGTAGCAGAGATCATCTTCCGAGAAGGACTCTACGGGAGCTGAGTATCCAGCTGGGGTAACCAGTAGAAACTCAAGTATTAGGTTTCCTTATTATGGATATATCAACTATGGACATCTCGGGACGGAACTTCCTGGTGACTGGGGGCGCAGGTTTCATCGGTTCACATCTTGTTGAGCGCTTAGTAAGGGAGGGGGGGCAAGTTCGGGTCATCGACGATTTCTCTACCGGTAGCAGGTCCAACCTCGGAGCTGTTATTGAGCGAATTGACCTTCATGAAGAGTCTGTGACGGACCCCGAGGCATGTCGGGTGGCTTGTGACGGTATGGACTACGTACTCCATCAGGCGGCATTACCTTCGGTTGCTCGGTCGGTAAAGGATCCGCGAGCGACACATCACACTTGTGCCAGTGGCACTCTCAATATGCTGATGGCTGCTCACGAGGCTGGAGTGCGGCGCTTCGTATATGCTGGTTCGTCTTCGGCATACGGCGACACTCCCACTTTACCGAAGCATGAAAACATGGCCACGAACCCGCGATCTCCCTACGCGGTGGCGAAGTTAGCTGGTGAGCAGTACGCGCAGGTATTTCCAGCTTTGTTCGGCTTAGAAACGGTTGTTCTCCGCTATTTCAATGTCTTCGGTCCGAGACAGGATCCGGCCTCTTTTTATTCTGCGGTCATCCCAATCTTCATTTCGGCGGCCCTAGAAGAGCGGGCGCCCACGATCAATGGGGACGGTGGTCAAACGCGTGACTTCACTTATGTGGAGAACGTCATTTCAGCCAATCTGTTGGCGTGCTTTGCTCCTGCAGATCGAGCCAGCGGTGAGGTGTTCAACGTGGGGTGCGGGGAACGGATCAGCGTAACTGATCTTTGGGATAGGATTCAAGGCGAGATCGGGGTGCAAATTCAAGCTAAGTACGCTCCGCCACGTCAGGGTGACGTCCGTGATTCGCTTGCCGACCTTAGCAAGATTTCAGATCGACTGGGGTACGAAATGCTGGTATCGCTTCAAGAGGGCCTCCAGCGAACCGCTGAGTGGCTTAAGGCGTTGTGATTGTACTTGGCGATAAGGCTTGAAGCTCGACGAGGCGGGCATTAAGGAATGGGGCCGTTGCATTGGTCAAACACTGAAGCCACCGGCTATTCTTGGGCTTGTGGGCTCACTTGGAGCAGGAAAATCTGTTCTCGCCAGAGCGATCGGGGAAGGAGCAGGAGTGGAGATTACTATGCCCTCCCCGTCCTTCAACCTCGTATTTCGCTATGAAGCTGACGAAGGTCGTGAGGTTGTCCATCTTGACCTTTATCGGATCGAATCACCTGATGATCTTTGGGAACTCGGATGGAATGAACTAGGTGCAGAGAACGAGATCATCATTGTGGAATGGCCAGAACAGGCCTTTGGGCTCATGCCACCGGATCACTGGCTGATCCACTTAACAGTTATTCCTGAAAGCATCGAATTAAGGGATGTCAGGGTTGAAAAGGTAGGCTCACCGAATGAACTCGTTGCTTTCCCGATCTCGTCTTCAGAGCGCTGAGCGAAGTTCGGCCATGAGTGATCTGGTTACTTCGGACGGTGTCCTCTTGGCGTTTGATACGTCCAGTGCAGTTGGGTCGGTAGCTGTGGGTCGGGAGGGAGTAGTGCTTGCTCACTCGGAGCTTGAAGAGCAAAGGAAGCATGCTTCAGCGCTTGTTCCTGCGATAAGAGCAGTCCTGTTAGAGGCTGGTATCGATAAATCTGAACTTGACGGTGTCGTAGTTGGTGAAGGGCCTGGATCATTCACAGGTGTCCGGGTTGCTGCAGCCACTGCAAAGGGTATGGTGCACGCTCTTGAGCTACCTCTTTGGCCAATTTCAAGCTTGGCTGCGACAGCGCTATCTGTCGGAGGGCACGGAGTGAGGTACGTGCTCTTCGATGCCCGGAAACAACGTGTTTACGGTGCCTGTTATGGTGTGGGAAAGATGGGTATAGAGACCTTAGTCTTCCCTCACGCAGGAACTTTGCGAGAGGTTCTGGCCAGCGAAATTCCAACTGGCGCGGTCTTCTGCGGGGAAGGCTCATGCCACCACAGGCTCGTTATTGAGGGGGCAGGTTTTGAGGTGCAACCTTTTCCTGTGACTTATCCCGGAGCAAACGGGTTGCTCCGCTATATCAAACTCTATTCTAAGACACCATCGGTTGCCGCTATGAGAGAGTGGGAACCCAGGTATATCCGGAACTGGCAACCTGGTCTGGATGTGATTTAACCATGAATGACTCGACGCCTGGAGTTGACGTGGTGATCAGGCCCATGCATACGGATGATGTAGATAGTGTTGTGGCGATTGAACTCCAGGCTTTTACCAGCCCCTGGAAGGCTGAAACATTTCTAGGGCTTATCGGTCGAGATGGTGCTGAACTCTGGGTTATCGAACACTCCCAGGTTGGCGTGATTGGTTATGGAGTTTTGTGGTGCCTTCTTGATCAAGGCGAACTAGCAAATATGGCGGTTGCACCTGAGTTCCTGGGTCAGGGTTTGGCAGTGGGGCTTCTTGACCACCTGCTTGAAGTCGCGAGCAACCGGGGAGTCAATTCGATCTATCTTGAAGTCAGAGAGTCAAATGAGCGTGCAGCGGACCTATATCTTGGGTTCGGCTTTGAGGAGATAGGTTCCCGCAAAAACTACTACGATTTTCCGAAAGAAGACGCTCGCGTGATGAGAATTCAGCTCTAAGAATTCTTTAGACAGCTAAGGTCTAATAGGAAAAATTCGTTGACCTTGTCGACAGATATCCGGTATCTTCGGATGACTGTCATCGAGGGAATCAAGCTCGCCGCAGCAGGGAAGGAGCCCGAATTATTCTATCAATTGTGACGGCTGTTACCCTTCCGTCGATCGCGCTATTACCTAGCGCCCTCTTCCTATACCTCACTCAAGAAATTCGCTGAGTGTTGAGTCGAGGAGAGTCTCGCCGCCCTCGCATCCAGCCCGCGATCAACGAGTCCCTACCGACTTTATCGATGGGGACTTTTAACATATCCCTTTTGAACTGAACTTTGAGGTAATGAGCCACTCACCGAGACGAGTACTAGTAACCGGCGGTGCTGGTTTTATTGGCAGCCACGTCGCCAATGCCTATCTGGAATCAGGTGATGACGTATGGGTGCTGGACAACCTCTCCTCGGGACGGCGGGCCAATATTCCAGAGGGGGCAGAGTTCATAGAGCTGGATATCAGAGACGATGATGTAAGGAACTTATTTCGGAAGGTTCGCTTTGATATTGTAAACCATCACGCTGCGCAGATGGATGTGCGTGCTTCTGTAGCCGATCCGACAATAGACGCGAGCATTAATTTGCAAGGCCTACTGAATCTCACGGAGGCAGCGATCGACGTCGGGACGAGGCGCTTCGTATTTGTAAGTAGCGGTGGTGTTGTTTATGGGGAGCCGTCTACAATTCCCACGTCGGAAACTGCACCCAAGATGCCCCTTTCTCCCTATGGTGTGTCGAAGTTCACAGGGGAGCTTTACTTGAATTACTATCGGCAGGTACACGGACTGGAATACGTTGCTCTTCGGTATTCTAATGTCTATGGACCTCGGCAAAATCCCCATGGTGAGGCCGGTGTGGTAGCGATATTCTCGCGGAAACTCTTGGCTCAAGAACCGCTTATAATTTTCGGAGATGGTGAACAGACACGGGATTATGTGTATGTCGGTGATGTTGTCTCGGCGAATATTCTGGCCTCAGAGATGGATCTGGACCCCAGGGGACAGCTGGATGATCACGCTTTCAACGTAGGCACAGGAATCGAAACGAGCGTAAATAGGCTTGCTGATGTTCTGGGGTTAATTGCCGGCATTGATCTGGGTCATGAGTACAAGTCTGCACGCCCCGGGGAACTTCGGCGCAGCGCACTAAACGCGGATAAGCTTAGAGCGCTTAGCTGGACGCCAGGGTCTACTCTGGAACAGGGCTTGCAGGAAACATACACATTCATAGGAGAGATGGTGGGAGCTACCGAATGACCCTATTGGCGCTGTTACTTCAGGCACGTCCTCCGCAGAGCATTCTCGATATGGTGCTTGGAGGAACGCTGCCTACAAAGATTGTGCTACTCCTGCTTTGCTCAGGATCGATCTACGCGTGGTGGTTGATCTTCCATAAATGGAAGCAGTTCCGAGAGGTTCGGGAGCAGGGAGATCAATTCCTGGAACACATGGAGCAAGCCCAGCGTCTGGAGGACGCATATAAAGCGATACTAGCGTTGCCTGAGTCACCCTACGGACGAGTTTTCCGACAGGGAGTCAACTTCTTTAGTGAACTCCGGCCAGGTGCTCTCCGTGAGGGCGGGCCACCCACGCAAGGGCTTTCGCTTACACAACTGGAAGCGCTCCGGCTGGTACTTGAGAAGGAAGAGGCTGAAGAGAGGGATGAGCTGGCGCACGGTCTTGGGACTCTAGCGATCATCGGTTCGGTATCCCCGCTAATGGGGTTGATGGGTACAGTCATTGGTATAATGAATGCGTTCCTTGGCATTACTTCATCAGGCTCTAGTAATATCATGGCTGTGGCTCCGGGTGTGGCTGAGGCACTCGTGACAACGGTTGCGGGACTTGCTGTAGCGATCCCAGCAGTGATCGCCTACAACCACTTCGTTGCGGAGCTAAATCTGGTGAGTGGAGAACTCGAAGGCTTTTCGAGTGAATTCATTGGCACTCTTGCCCGAGAGGGCCTCGTCTCATGATTAGAATCACGGCAGAGTTGTTGGTTGAGGCAGCGGAGAATACGAGTCCGTGAGTTCGATAGGAATTCGGCGTCGGAGTCGTGCCAACCGTGATGGTCTGCCGGTGAACGCGGAGATCAACGTTACGAGTTTGGTTGATGTTGCGTTCACGCTTCTAGTGATTTTCATCATTACGGCACCGATCCTACAGGGTGGGATCGAAGTAGCGATCCCGAGGGCAGACGTACCACCACTAACGTCAGAGAATCAGCCGTTCTTTGTCACAGTCCTGCGGGATGGAACCATCTTCATGGAAGATACTGAGGTGACACTCGAGGAGCTTGAAGCAGGATTGCCTCAGCTTATGGCTACCGGGAACGTTCAGCGCATCTATATCCGCGGGGACTCTCTCGCCCCGTATGGCCCTGTGCTTAGGGTCATGGCTGCTTCCGTCAACAGTGGTGTGAATTGGTCGGTTGTTGCTGAGCCCTACCGGACCGGGAACTAGAAAGGGTCCATGCTTGAACCAGCGCCCTTCGACAAGCGGAGCATGACAATGTCCGTCGGTCTCCACGGGGGCCTGTTCACGCTTGCATTATTTACCTCACTCGTTGACCCCTCGCCCATGGAGTTCGTGACCTACCAGATCGAACTGGTTAGCCCACCGCCGGCGGTCCAAGCTGAGATCCAACCTGCGACGGAAGAACTTGTGGTCGAGCCGCCAGAGCCTGCGCCACTACCAGAGGAAGAACCCGAGCAGGAAGTTGTTCCGATCGAAGAGCCGGATGACCCCGAACCCGAGCCGTCACCCGAAGAGAATAGGCCAACTGAAGAACTAACTGAGGTTGAAGAAGAAGAGACTCCGCCATCGGCACCAGACCCACCTCCTGAGGAAATTGAGGAGTCTGGAGAGGGTATTAATGTGCGCCTTGAGGGAGTTCGCCGTGACTATCCGACCTACTACAATAATATCATTCGGCAGATCTTTAACTGTTTTCGGTGGAGGGGTGGTGGGAACTGGGAAGCTACCGTTTTCTTCACGATCGAGCGGGAAGGTACTGTGACCGACATGAGATTCACGAGTCGCTCGGGTAGCACGGCCTTCGACTTTGAAGCGATTGGAGCTGTCGAGTGCGCGGGTCAGGGTCGGCTTGGGCAGTTGCCAGACGAACTGCCCTATGATCGCCTTCCTGTGCAATTTGATTTTAGGCCACCGGGCCAAGCCCAAGAACTGATGTCTCCAGTGATTTCCCACTCGGGCAGAGTGGTGGATCGTTGATGAACTTTCCGTTTGGAGTGGTTCAAACTGTCACCTTATGCGTTTCGATGGGTCTCTTGGCATCTTCAGGGTTTGCACAGGAACGCGACTCGCTTCCGGGTGTGAGTTTAGGACTCGTCTACGAGAATCAACCCCAACCGGCTCTTGCGATCCAGCCATTCACTGGGCGTTTTGGGGGAGCTGATCTAGTAGACGATGTTGAGGTGATTGTCGGTCGGGACCTGCGTAATTCTGACCGCTTCGAAGTAATGGATTCTATCCCCGCCGGGCTCGTCGGTGACGTCGTGGACTACACACTCTGGGATCGGCTCGGAGCCGTATGGTTAATTACTGGCCAGGTCGAAGGGGCAGGGGAAGGCTATATCCTCATTCTAGAGCTCCACGACGTTGTCTATGGCCAGAGTGTAGAACGGGGCCGTTTCCGGATTCCTGGTGAAGCTGATTCTGATTTTCGCATGGCAGTGCACCGCGCATCGGACGAACTAGTTAGGTGGGCCACTGGTGACCCCGGGATGGCCGCGAGCAGGATCGCTTTCACGATGACGGATAATCAAGGCAATAAGGATATTTATGTCATTGACTCAGATGGAGAAAATCTAGATCGGATCACTAATTATCGTGACTTAACACTTTCTCCGACCTGGTCTCCTGATGGAAATAAGGTTGCGTTTACATCCTATAAGTCAGAACTACCACGCATCTACGAGCTCGACCTTCGCACGGGAGAAGAGAATATGCTCCCCGAAGTTAGAGGCGGGGGAGACTACATAACACCTACTTATCATCCTGACGGCACTACGCTGGCATTTTCGGTCACGGGCAATGCTAGAAGTGGTATTTTTACCTATAACGTCGAGAGAAATTGCTGTCTGGTGTTCCTGTCTGGTGGGCGCTGGTATGATCTGTCGCCGACGTATTCTCCGGACGGACAATGGATGGCATTTAACACAAACCGGTTCGGAGATGCTGTTCCCCAGGTGATGCTGATGCCGTCCCAGGGTGGTGATGCTGAAACGCTTTCACCCTACGAGTACGGTGGCAGGGGTTACTTCACTGCGCCGGATTGGTCGCCCGTAGGTGATATGGTGGCTTTTCATGGTTCGATTAGTCGGGGCACCTACCACATACTTGTGGCAAGCGTGTCGAATGACGGACGGAGGCTCAACCAACTCACTTGGGAAGGGAACAACGAAGACCCAAGCTGGGCACCAGACGGGAGACATCTCGCCTTTGTTGGAGAGCGTAGGTGGGGGTTCGGCCTTTTCGTGGTCGATGTTGCAACTGGACGACTGAGGCCGCTGCTGGCCGGCCGACGGGTCGGTTTGCCCGACTGGTCACCTGCTTTGAGGGCAGAGCGTTAAGCATCCAACTATGGAATTCATTCCACAGTGAAGATCAAGCGAACTCACGCTTCATACGTAAAGCGTTGCGCTCGCTCACATTTTTACCTAGATAGCAGGGGGCCTTTTCACGATCGCGAAGCACGTTAGCTTCGTTATTGTGCTAGGCCTGCGTTAGTACGCCTAGATGAGCGTAAAATAGTTCGTTCAACCCGGGAGCAGGGATGATCGTACGTCGTTTCTTTATTGCTGTTACAGCTGCTACACTTGTCGTCGGATCCTGTGGTGGTGACCCACCTCCACCGCCTCCAGCACCACCGGGGCCGGACATGGATTCACTTCGGGCCTATCAAGATTCAGTCCGAGAGGCTGAAGAGGAAGCTCGCCGCCTAGCTGCAGAAGAGGCAGCCCGTCGTGCGGAGGAAGCAACCCGCGAGAGAGCAAGACAAGGTGCTGCGCGGACACTGCAACAGATGGTCTTCTTCGATTATGACATGTCCGAGATCCGTGATGATGCGGCTTCGGCATTGCGCGCGAAAGTCGATATTCTGCGGGCTAGTCCGCAGGTACAGCTGCGCATCGAAGGACATGCCGACGACCGCGGCTCGACTGAGTACAATTTAGCGCTAGGGAATCGCCGAGCAGTGGCTGTTCGGGATTTCCTGACTGGCTTTGGACTCTCAGAGAGTCGATTCAGCGTCGTTTCCTTTGGTGAGGAGCGTCCGCTCGAATCGGGCTCGGATGAATCTGCTTGGTCTCGGAACCGTCGTGGCCAGTTTGTGATTACCGCTGGTGAAAACGCTATCAACCCAGGTAACTGACAGCGTGACCTTTGCGGGACCTCTCCCCCCGGTGAGCCGGGGGAGAGAGGTTCGTGATATGATGAGAGGTTTGGCACTGTCTTTGGTAGTACTACGCGTCCCTGTTCTGATCACTGCTATCCTAGTACTCGGGGGTTGCGCTACTAAGAGCGATATCCGAGATCTTCAGGTTGAGTTACAGGCTGAGCTACGCGTCCTGGCGGAGCGGCAAGCTGCACTGATTGCCCAATTGCAGACTGAGGCAAACTCGACCCGGGACACCTTACATAGCCAATCTATCCAGCTCTTTGATTTTCGCGGGGAGATCTCACAGCAATTGAGAGAAATCGGAGAGGGTTTAGCGACTCTGGAAGTGCTGGCTGGGGAGAATCAGCGTGCCATAATGGGTATCCGAGGACAGGTTACGAATCTGAGGAGCGGGTCAGTCACCGCTGCTTCTCCCGTCCTTGATTCTACAGGCATGCTCGGGGGAGCTGTAGGAGATGCAGATCAACTCTACCGGACAGCCGCGGAGCAGTTTGGCCGAGGTTCGCTTAATACAGCCCGGATGGCATTCCAGCAATTCGTGCAAAGCTATCCTAATCACGCGCTTGCGCCTGAAGCTCACTTCTCTCTCGCTGATATTCTTTACCAGCAGGAAGACTTTGATGCTGCTCTGGAAGCATTCGGAGAAATTCAATCTCGTTTCCCAACAGCTGCCAAGGTACCGGATGCTTTATACAGGATCGCGCTGATTCAGATTGAGATGGAGGAAATTGAATCTGCGATCGATACACTCGAGAGGATCACCAACACCTATCCAGGGTCGGTCATAGCAGAAATCGCAGCTGACAAGCTCGAAGAGATCGGTTCTTGAATAGGCGACACGCCCTTGCCGGCCCTGTCATGGTGCGATCTCTAACGGAAATCTGAAGTATGCGTTGTCCAGCCTGTGATGCCACCGAGAATCATGTTGTTGATACAAGGGCCAGCCGGGGCGGTAGGGCTGTCAGGCGGAGGCGAGAATGTACTGTTTGCGGAGCGCGTTTCACGACCTATGAATACATTGAAGAACGTCCTATCCAGGTACTCAAGCGTTCTGGAGCAGTAGAGGACTTCAATAGAACGAAGCTTCTTCGTAGCGTGAAGGTGGCATGTGCGAAGCGCCCGATCTCGGCTTCACAGATGGACGCGCTCGTTGATGATATCGAAGACATATTGTCAGCCCAGGTGGGTGTTGAGGTCTTGAGTGTACAACTTGGAACATTAGTAATGGAGCGCTTAAGCCCTATAGACCGAGTTGCATACGTGCGATTTGCTTCCGTATACCGGAACTTCCAAGACGCGGGAGAGTTCCAAGAGTTCGTCGACGAGATCACTGCCGCCAAGGAGCGTGAAGAGCTTCGACGAAACCAAGTCGAACTTCCGCTCTAGTCAGCAGTTGACCGAACAAAAACCTCTTCAGGTAGTTTTTTACTAGATGGCTCGTATCCGCAAATCAAGAGGAGAGATGCCGTTTCTCGACCACCTTGAGGAACTGAGGTGGAGGATCCTTTGGTGCATTCTCTCGGTCATGATCGGCGCTGTAGTTGGTTTTGGCTTGGTCTACTACCTCGATGTGCTCGAGCTTTTGGTCGACCCTGTGCGGAAGGCCTACGACAATCCGAACTTAAAGCTGATCTATCTGTCACCATCTGACTCATTCTTCGTTACACTCAGGCTAGCTATTTATGCGGGACTGCTCATGGCCTTCCCATTCCTAGCTTACCATATATGGGCGTTCCTCTCTCCTGCTCTCAAGCCTCAGGAGCGACGGGTAATCATACCGCCGCTTTACGGAGGTCTTGTTCTCTTTGCAGCAGGTGTCTCCCTAGCATATTGGATAGCCCTACCTGTGACTCTGGACTTCTTCCAGAGGTTCCAGACCGAGTCACTTCAGGCAAATCTTGAGATCAATGCTACACTAGGATTCATTGTGAAGATGCTCATGGCATTCGGCTTCGTCTTCGAGTTGCCAATTGTAATTATGATTTTGAGCTGGATGGGGATCGTCACTCCCGACTTCCTTCGCAAGAAGCGAAGACATGCAATCGTTCTGATAACCGTCCTGGCGAGCTTTATTACTCCAGGGGATGTAATTGTACTGACATTCATGATGATGGTCCCCCTGATCATCCTATATGAGGTCGGCATCTTCCTGTCTGTAGGCATTTACCGGAGGAAAGCACAGAGGGAGCAGGACTTCGAAACAGATACCACTCCACCTACTGGATCTGTAGAAACGCAGTGACACCCATGCGGTTGGTGAACCAGACACTCTGGATCATAGGGTTCACTGCCATGGGTGCCTTCAGTTCTGCAAGTGCTCAGGAACAGGTAGACTCAACACGCCTTCGTGTAATCCAACGGCTTGAGCGACTCGCTCGAGCACCTGGCTTCGACAGTATCCTGTTTGTACAAGACTCCATGAGGGTTGCCGAAATTGAAGCTGGTCGGGGTTTCGGTGGGGGAGTAAGCACGGATTCGGTTGTGGCTGAGCTAATAGCCCTGCCTGGTTTCACCCTGACGGAGTACGATGGTGGTGCCGCCACTTTTGAGGCAGCCAAACGTGTCCTAACACTCATTGCTCCGGATGGAGGGAGGGCACGGGTGAGCAGCGAAGGGATGGGCGTCGAAGCAGATACATCAATCCTCTATAACGAAGAGACAGGACGACTCCAGACTGTAGGGCAATCTACCTTTACCCCGGACACAGGTGACCCAATCGAGTCTGCGTCCCTCATTTTCGACATAAGCGAGGAACGTGGTTCCGCATTCGGTGCGGAAACATCATACAGTGAAGGTGGAGCGAACTGGTTAGTCACCGGAGACATGCCATTCGCGGCAGCGGATTCCTCCTTTATGTCACATGCTCGCTTCACGTCGTGCGATTTGGAGGAGCCGCACTACCATTTTGAGACTGATGAGATCAAGATCGTCGGGGGAAATGTTCTGGTTGCACGTCCCGTTCGCCTGTACTTCGCGGATGTCCCAGTGGCTTGGTTGCCTTTTGTTGCACAGAGCTTATCGCAGGGTCGCTCATCGGGTATTTTGACCCCTCGATTTAGCGTAAACGATATCGTTCGCACATCTGGTCAGTACCGCCGAAGAGTCAGTAACCTTGGTTTCTATTGGGCTATGAGTGACTACTCGGACGCGCTGGTGGCTCTCGACTGGTTTAGTCAGAATTTTCTTAGCATGACCGGCTCACTGAGATATAGCTTCAACCGTCAGTTTCTCGATGGGGATTTGACTTTTCGCCGCTATTGGCGTGTTGATGGATCGAGCGAGCTTGCATTGGACACCCGGCACAATTGGGACCTTGATGAACGCACGCAATTGCGCATGTCGGGAAGGTATGCTTCCAGTAATGACTTCATCCGAGAGAACTCTTTCAATCCGGCTGAAGTAACACAATCGATTGACTCAGAAGGGGGTATCAACCGCCGGTTTAATTGGGGGACCGCATCCGTAGGTGCAAATCGTAAGCAGTATCTATCTGATGATCGTACTGAGTGGACATTGCCCTCTGCGAATTTGTCACTTTCCACTATCACCTTGTTTAGGAATGCTTCTAGCGACGCGCGCTTCTATAACAACATGACTTGGTCAGGTAGTGCGAGTTTTACTCGTCGGACTTTGGATCGAGTCCAACCGGATGTCTTCAGTTTTTCACGGGCGGATACCGAAACGACTACAGGATCTGTTCGTAGTACGCTCAGCCTGGGTAATCTCTCTCTGGCTCAGTCAGTGCAGTTGCGCCAATCCGGAACACTCGGCGTACCTGAGGCGTTACTTGTGATGCGTGAATCAGAGACCCCGGCCCTGATTACAGGCTCCCCGGTCCAGGACATCATGGACTCCGACTTGACTTGGCAATCGTCCGTCTCATACCAGCAGCAACTTATCGGATCGACTACGATTACACCTAGACTTTCGATGTCAGGAAATATGTTCCGATCCGATACTTCCGCTGTTGCATCCTCGTTAGTGTCAGCTCCAGCGAGGGTATCATTCGGAGGTGCCCTGAAGACCGATATCTATGGATTCTACGGCGGCTTTGGCGGCTTTGAAGCAATCCGTCACAAACTATCACCTTCGATCCAGTACGAGTGGAGTCCTGCTACGTCACCTACTCAACTGCAGCAGCAGCTCTTTAGGTCCAGGGCACTCCAGCCGAAGAATGCTGTTTCATTGACGCTTAATCAGACCTGGGAAGCAAAGCGCAGGCCACCAGAGGGCGATTCCGCTGTGGCCAATTCAGCAGCCCAACTCGATTCGCTCGACTTAGCTGTTAATACCCAATCTTCGCCTTCTGATGGGCCAACCCGCCTTCAACAGGGACAGACTGTTAGCCTTCTGGCCCTTCGCACCAGTGTCTTGCGTTATGACTTCGTAGAAGCTGACTCGATTGGAGCGTTTCTAGCTGGCTTCGAAACGACCCGTCTATCTAATCAGATCTCCTCTGACTTCTTAAGAGGTCTAACGATTTCGGTGAACCACGATCTGTTCGAGGACAAAGAGGTGGATGGCCAACTTACCAGAACCTTTGCCCCACATCTTGCTCAGGTTAACCTCGGGTTCTCGCTTGGTTCGAACTCATCGATCTTCCGGTTGCTGGGCTTTCTCCGTGGTGGCGATGAGGGAGAAACTCCTGCCCCCTCAACTGAAGAGCCAGATGTTGTCGATCCATTTGAGCCTACCGGGACAACTGACGAATCATCGATTATTCCAACGGGGCGTCGCCCATTATCCTCTACCGAGCCAGCTCGTCGTGGGGATCGAGGTGGTTGGAATGCCAATCTGTCCTACTCGCTCCAGAGACCACGTGGCGACGATGTCATGATGAGTCAGATGCTCACTGGTACCATTACTTTGCGGCCAACCGAAAACTGGGACCTGAGTTGGCGGACAGCATATGATTTGGAGCGGAGAGCATTCAATGACCACACCATTCGGCTATCGAGAAACCTGCATCGTTGGGAAGCAAATTTTGATTTCCTGCAAACTGCTACTGGGAATTGGACATTCCGATTCGAAGTTAGCTTGATCGACAATCGGGATCTTAAATTCGACTACAAGCAACGGAACCTTGATGTAGGGCTACCTCGCTGAACATGTATACAAGTTCTTGACCCATGATTCCGATACTCGAGGCTGTCCCAAATTTTTCTGAAGGTCGCGACCTAGAGAAGGTAGAGGCACTTGTCGACACAATTGCTAGAAAGGGTGTGGACATTCTGGATTGGTCAGCGGACCCGGACCACCATCGGTCCGTTGTCACGTACATAGGTGATCCTCGGTCAGTGATATCTGCTTCCATAGCCGCAGCTGAGTTCGCAGTCCGGGAATTTGATCTTAGTCGGCACCGTGGTCTGCATCCACGTATCGGCGCACTTGATGTGCTTCCTTTTGTGCCTCTTCGCGGACTTCTTATGAGCGATGCCATCGCTGCTGCTCATGAGGTTGGTCAGGCTATTGCGTCTTTGGGTGTTCCCGTATTTTTCTATGGTGAGGCATCGAATCCTCCGGGTCGTGGACTCGCGGAACTCCGGCGGGGTGGGATCGAAGCGCTCCAGGACGGTTTCCACGAAAACCGTAAACCTGATTTACCAAGTTCAGCAAAAATTCCACATACAACGGCAGGCGCTACCTGTGTGGGGGCAAGAGATGTGCTATTAGCGTGGAACGTTCTTGTAGCTGGAATCGATGAAGAACAAGCAAGGGTGATCGCGGCTAAGGTCCGTGAGCGTGACGGTGGATTTTCAGGTGTTCGGGCTCTCGGGCTTTATCTGCGGCAGAGGGAACAAGCCCAGATCTCAATGAACATAGAAGACACAATGAGGACCGCGCCGGCGGCTGTATACGAAGAGATTACTCAATCAGTATCTGAGATGGCTGGAGAAATCGTTGAAATCGAAGTGATTGGGATGGCACCAGACACCCTTGTGCTTCCAGGCTCGGAGAACAAATTAGACCTCCTTAACCTAGATCCTAAACGGGTCCTATCTTTTCGGGTCAATGAGTATGTGCAAACCCGGGAGGGATAGGTGGAAGTTCCGGAAGATCTGTCGTGAATATCCTGTTACTTAGTCGAAAACCTAGCCACCGTGAGTAAAAAGAAGGGTGAGAGAACACTTTGAACGAATGTGATGGTGCGCTGAAAGGGTGGAAGTCAAACGGATCCTTTGTCCGGTATGATCTCGGATTTCAATCGTCGTGGGTAAAAGTGTGAACCAACTCGTAAAGTCTCAGCCTCAGGGGCTCTCCTCGATTCAGGATTTGGTCAAAGAGGACCTAGATCTTGTAGCGACTGAGTTACACCGGATTGTGGTCTCAGATTTTGAACTAATCGATCAGGTGAATGAGCACCTTTTCTTGACACACGGGAAGCTCTTCCGCCCAACTCTTGTGCTTTTGTCGAGCCGAGTGGGTGGCAGGGCTTCGGATGAGGCGTTGACGTTGGCGGCTGTCGTAGAACTTGTCCATCTAGCGACACTGGTGCATGACGATGCGGTAGACCACTCAGTTCTCAGGCGTGGGCTTCCTACGGTCAATGCTTCCTGGACCCACCAAGTAGCGATCATCATGGGTGACTACCTGTATTCCCGGGGAGTCACCGAGCTTGCTAAGCTCGGTAATCTTCCGGCATTAGAAGTGCTTGCTCAAGCTGCAAACGAGATGGCTGTGGGCGAAATGCGCCAACTTATGTCTTACGATGCACTTAGCTTCGGAGAGGACGACTACTACAGGTTGATAGGATCTAAGACTGCATCACTCATGTCAGCGGCCTGTGCAATGGGTGCTCTAGCAGGAATTCCTAGCTATCAGTCTCGGCTTGCTAGATATGGCAATCACCTTGGGATGGCATTTCAGATAGCTGATGACCTTCTAGACTATACGGCTTGTGAGGCGATTACAGGTAAGCCGAGTGGCCAAGATCTACGTGAGCATAAGGTCACACTCCCATTGGTCGGGGCACTCGCGAATACGACGGAAGGTGAGCATCGTCAGATAAGGTCTTTTTTCGATACTGCTAACCCCTCGGATGAGGACATCTCAAGGATCATTGGGATAGTTGAAGAGAGAGGGGGGCTAGAGTACGCTCGAGTGCACGCAGATCGCTGCGCGCAAATGGCCCAGGCCTCGCTGTTGGAACTCTCCGAGGACCCAGCCCTCAATGCTTTAAGTGATGCGGTGAGCTGGGTCGTGGATCGTCAACGATGAAACCTAGTTATGCTTGTTGACACTAGGCGGAGAAGTATCATTCGCCTCATTTGGACTTTAGTATTGGGATTATTCCTCGGTGGACTATGCACAAAGCTGTCGGAGTTGTTTTTGCCTGATAGTGCAGCTAGGGATTTTTTGACTACGTCAGTCGAAGCTTCACTCGGTCCTTTGTCGGTCGACTTAATAGCTATTGCATTCACACTGGGTCCGATCTCGATTAGCCTGAATGTATTAACATTGGTTGGGGTCTCGGTTGTTGCGATGATTGCGCGATCATTGATTTGATCATTTTATTTGCTTTCAAAAGTATGAGGAAGCTAAGAGAAACTTGCGGGGCTAAGCCCCGATGGAGGTTCTGAGATATGGGTTTTGGCGGATTTGGAATGTGGGAAATGATTTTGATCTTCACGGTCGTATTGCTGATGTTTGGAGCCAAGCGACTGCCAGAAATAGGATCGTCACTTGGAAAGGGGATCCGGGAGTTCAAGAGTTCTGTTAGCGAGATTAAGACCGAGCTCGAGCATCCCGATCGGCAGATCCATAAGACGACTTACCCACCCGGAGAGACCGAAGACGAGGGGGATCAGGGTGATGAAGATGACTCTGCGATAGATGATGGGCTAAGGAGCTTAAGCGACGACTGACCAACGGGTATCCCATAGCCGAAAGAAAATCAGGGCTGAAACATTAGAAAGCATAATGTCCCAGCCCTGATTGTTTCTATTGGTACCCCGGTGTCCTCTTTCTAGAACACCATAGGCAGTTGAACGGCATCTTCATCGGCCGGGGCTAGTACTTCATCGCGACGATCTACAATTCGAGCTGCAGTCCGAAGTGCATCGATCCACTCTTGTAGGCGCTGCTGTTGCAGAATCAATACTTGAGTTTGCCGCTGTTCGATTCGCTGACTAATCCAAGCCGCAGAGTCAGCAGGGACATAACCGACCAAGTCTAGAATAAACGCATTCGTCGGTGTCGTGACCACTTCACTGACTTCGCCAGATCGGAGCCCAAAGGCTGCTCCAATGGCAGTATTTTGCCTACCTAGTCCTGGAACAAAGCTACTGCGCGAGAATAGTCCGGTATCACGTATTTCTAGTCCCAAGTCTGCTGCGATGTCTTCAAGCGTTTCCCCGGAGCGGATGCGTGCCACGGCTTCCTGACCGTCAATCCTGGCCTGCGACATCTTGCTCTCGAATAATAGGGTAGACTCGATCGCGGCCCGTGCCTGTTCCAAAGGCAAGACCCCCTCGGGTTCAGCACTCACCAATTCCAGCATATAGAAGGCCTGTGCTGTTTCAAAGACAGGGCTGATATCGCCGGCTGAAGCCTCCTCAAATACCCAATCGGCTCCTTCCGAAATCTGCCCAGCTCCTACGAGGAACGGAAAGTTCTGTGAGATGTCTACAGTTTGAACACTGACACTCGCCGTGGTGCCTACATCTTCCATCACCAATGACTCTCCTAGATCCTCGATCGAATCAGCCAGAGTCAATAGGGCAATTTCGCTTTCGTCAGTGCGCTCTATCGGAACTAGGATATGTCGCGCTTGAGCACTGTCTTGGCCCCACCGCTCCTGGATTTCGATGACGTGGAATCCAAAGGCGGTTTGTATCGGATCTGTAAGCTCTCCTGCTGGAGTTGAGAAGACAGTGCTGTCAAAAGCCCCAGTCATTCTGCCTTTCGGAAATACCCCGAGTTCTCCACCTAACTGGGCACTTCCTTGATCTGCCGAAGCCTGCTGAGCGGTTTCTGCGAAGTCTGCTCCGTCCAATAGCTCCTGCCGAATTTCGGCGGCTCGCTCGCCTGACGCCGCTGTGTCAGCAGTCGTTGGGGTCTTATCTAAGACGACGACTTTCACGGCCGCTCTTGCCGGAACCTCGAATTCCTCTTGTTGATTTCGGTAATAGTCTTCGATGTCAGAATCAGGAATTGAGAATTGTCCATCTTCGTAGCGGTTAGCAGGGTCGAAGGCCAGATAGCGAACTTCAACCTGCTCATTTTGATCATTCCAGAGTTGCCAAAGTTCAGCGTCACTCAGGTAAATCCCCGCTGACACCTGCCTGAGCAGCTTGCCACGAGGGATCACGTCCCGATAGTACGCTTCCAGAAGGAGAAGTTGCTCAGGTGGTAAGGTGGCCAAGAATATTTGGTAACCGTTGAAGTCAAACTGTCCTTCCTCATCTGTAAACTGCGGGCGTAGCTCGCCGGGCGGACTCAGCAGGGCTGCTTGGCTAATCTCTAGATCACTTACTCCAATGCCGCGGCGTCGGAGTTCCTGGCGAATTAGAAGTTGGTTGACCACTTCATCGAATGCTGCATCCTCTATTTCCGTATTCTGCTGAGAGGAAATAGGCTCTTCTTGTGAGGCTTGAATTTCGTCATAGAGATTTCGGTATGCCGCCATATACTCAGCATACATTACTGCATCCGAGTTAACTCGACCGATCTCACCCAGGCCACCAGAACTCTGGCCGGTGATATCCATCCCCCACTGGAAGACCATGAGGGCGACGAACGCTAATGCAGTAACAACCATGATCGGTTTCGTCCAATCTCGCATCTGACGCATCATAACAAAGCGTTTCCCTGGGCACCTGGGATAAGCGAAAAGCACTAATAAACGAACGAGAACGATAACCGCTCCTTGGGCACCTCTCAACGGAAGCCCTAGCGGAAATCTTCACAAGGGGATTAGGTCTCCACTATCTCTATGGATTATCCCTAACCTTAGTTCGTTGACACTATTTCCAAGATATTCGTATTTTTCGTTGCACCAGTAGTCATATTGCGAGTTTCCTCTTTCCCTCGTTTTCGGAGTCTCTTTGTCTGATTCACTCGAAATTCAGCTTGAGGCGGAGAGGGTTCGCAGTAGTACAGAGCCGGAACATTCCGAGCCGATCCAAACACGCACGATGGCTGAACTCTTTGTCGAACAAGGATCGGTCGGGAAGGCTATTGAGATTCTCCGCCAACTCGCTAGCCTAGATCCGGATGATGCCTTGCTTCGTGCACGGCTGGCTGAACTTGAAGACGAAGTTGAAAATCCACAGGCGTCGAGTGAAGAGATTGTGGAGGATAGTTTGACGATTGGACTGTACTTCCGAAACCTATTGGAGTTTGACCCTACAACCGGACCAGACGATTCATGAAAATTGCAGTCATTCACGGTCCGAATCTCCGGTCACTGGGTAAAAGGGAGCCGGAAGTTTATGGGACCGACACACTTGAAGATATCAATGACCACTTGCAGAAAACGGCAAATGAGTTGGGAGTTGAGATTACGGTGTTCCAGTCTAACCATGAAGGCGAATTGATTGATTATATTGAGCGCATGGCTCCGGAGGTTGAGGGCTTCTTAATTAATCCAGGTGCGTACACTCATACTTCAATCGCGCTTAGGGACGCTTTCGTGGGTGTGGAGAGGTCTTTCGTCGAGGTTCACCTTTCGAATACCACGGCCCGTGAGCGTTTTCGCCGGCATTCTTATCTTGCCCCTGTTGCTGCGGGTATGGTTTATGGCTTTGGTCTCCATAGCTATCTTCTAGGCCTTCAAGGCCTAGTGGCTAAGTTACAGCGGTAGAGATTCTTAATCGTCCACTGGCAAAAGACTAGACTTCCAGAAGCGAGGCTATATGGCGAGCACCGCTGATTTCCGAAACGGAATGGTTCTCGACATCGATGGGAACCTCTGGGCGATTACCTACTTTCAGCATGTAAAGCCGGGTAAGGGAGGTGCTTTTGTACGCACTAAGCTCAAGAACGTGCTTTCAGGTGCTGTTGTCGATAAGACCTACAGGGCAGGTGAAAAGGTCAATGATGTCCGGCTAGAGCGGCATCCAGTGAATTACAGCTATACTGATGGTGACCTTTATTACTTCATGGACACCGGTACCTATGAGATGATCCCAATCGCCCGTGATCTCCTCGGTGAAGACCAATTGAGGTATCTCAAGGAAAATATGGAATGTGAGGGGTTGGTCTACGATGGAGCTGTGATTAGCGTGGAGCTACCCCAATTTGTAGAGCTCCTAGTTACTAAGACTGATCCAGGATTCAAGGGGGATACCGCACAAGGCGCTACTAAGGGTGCGACGCTTGAAACCGGATTTGAGATTCAAGTACCACTTTTCGTCGAAGAGGGTGACATCCTAAGAATTGATCGTCGGGAAGACAAATACCTGTCGCGGGTAAATAAATGATTGATCCAGATCTAATTGAGCGCCTTATAAAGGTTCTCGATGATAGCGATATCGACTCGCTAGAAATCGAACGTGGTGGCACCCGTATCCGACTAGGGAAAACTCCAATCCAGCCGGTTACCGTTGGGTCACCACCTTCCCAAGATGTGCAAGATGTTTCTGCAGATCCTCTGGTTCAGGATTCACCAACTAGTTTCGATGAGAAATCGAATAACCTGATTGAAGTAAATTCACTGATGGTAGGTACATTTTACTCAGCGCCTACTCCGGATGCTCCCTCCTATGTGGAAATTGGTACTGAGGTTAAACCTGGAGATGGGCTCTGTATCATCGAAGCCATGAAATTGATGAACGAGTTGGAATCAGAGGTGGCAGGCACCATTGTCGAAATCTGCGTGGAAAATGCCCAGCCAGTCGAATATGGTCAGGTACTCTTCCTCGTGGATCCAGCCTAGCCGAGACATCCTTGTTCGAGAAGGTTCTGATAGCGAACCGTGGGGAGATTGCACTCCGGATCATACGGGCTTGCCATGAATTGGGAGTACAAACAGTTGCCGTGTACTCTGAGGCTGATCGAGAATCTCTACATGTCCGGTTTGCAGACGAAGATGTTTGTATCGGTGAAGCACCGCCGGTCGACAGTTATTTAAATATTCCACGGATCATTGCTGCGGCAGAGGTCACAGGTGCCGAGGCGATTCACCCTGGGTATGGCTTTCTCTCAGAGAATGCTGAATTCAGTGAGATTTGTGTCCAATCTGGCTTGGAGTTCATTGGACCTACCCCCGTGCAGATCAGCTCAATGGGAGATAAGTCCCGAGCGCGCCAGAAGATGAACGATATCGGTGTGCCGACGATACCAGGTTCTAATAGTGTAGTCTCAGATGTCGATGAGGCTAGGAAACTGGCGAAAGAGATCGGATTCCCACTCATGATAAAAGCCTCAGCGGGTGGTGGTGGTAAGGGCATGCGCATCGCTGAGGACCCGGAACGCTTCGTCAACTTACTTGCTGCAGCCCAGGCAGAAGCGAAAGCCAGCTTCAGTGATGATGGGGTATATCTGGAACGCTGCATCGAGCATCCACGCCATGTCGAGATTCAAGTATTTGGTGATGCGGAGGGTCGAGTTGTGCATCTAGGGGAGCGGGAGTGTTCTATACAGAGGAGGCATCAGAAGTTGGTAGAAGAGGCACCGTCACCTGCCCTTTCCCCTGAACTCAGACAAGAGATGGGAGAAGCCGCGATTCTAGCTGCGAGATCTATCGATTATGTGGGTGCTGGAACTGTAGAGTTCCTGTTGGATAAGGATGGCTCGTTCTACTTCCTGGAAATGAACACCAGGATTCAGGTCGAGCACGCGGTAACAGAGGTTACAACGGGATTTGACCTAGTAAAAGAACAGATCCGTGTCGCGGCAGGTGAGGCACTGGCATTTCCTACGAATGGCTCAGTCAATCTCCATCAGCGTGGACACGCGATAGAGTTCCGGGTGAATGCTGAGGATCCGGATAGGAATTTCATACCAGGTCCTGGCAAGATTACAACGTTTCACCCTCCTGGCGGACCCGGTATTCGGATCGACACACACGTTTATGCTGGCTATAACGTGCCGCCTTACTACGACTCACTTCTTGCAAAATTAATTGTTAGCGGTGCGACGCGAGAGGAGGCGATTCTCCGCGCACGGCACTCGCTAGACCAGTTCATCATTGAGGGTATCCCTACGACACTGCCATTCCTTCGGAGAATCTTAGAGGATGACGCATTCCTAGAGGGGGATATCGATACGAGTTTTGTAGCTCGGATGTTAGGCGAAACTGATAGCCGGATTGAAGCGTGAAAATAGGCGTGGAGTTAGCGTTTTCGGAGATTGATATGGAGGCTCTGATCTGATGCAAAAATCATGGGATCATGATAACGGAGATGTAATCTCCTGTATCATGTTGATAGCAGATAGCCTAGCCAAAGAGAATGAGGTGATGGTGGTCATCTAAACTCTGCACGAGGCGGATTGCTATATCTTTGAGCACATGAGCAAGAAAAAATCGAAAAAGAAGACAGGCCGAAAGAATGAGCCTACGGCGGACAGGGGGTTAGCCCGCCTCATACCCAGGGAACAAAGACAGCAAATTCTCGGGGTTTGTCTGTTAGGTCTTGCGCTATTCACGTTTGTGTCTCTTTTGCCTGTTTCGTGGTTTGGTGGGATGGGTGAAACTGTGGGTATCGTTGGAGGGACTCTCGGTGATTCCCTCCATGCTCTGATCGGCTATTCTGCTTTTCTGGTCCCATTTCTGTTGCTTTTTCTAGGTCTTCACATTGGTGAGTGGATTGCAGAGGATTGGACAGTCAGACTCTCCTGTCTTACCGCTGGGCTCATCGTGCTTCTGCCGGTCTTCATATATGTGTGGCTTAGGGGCCCGAGCGCTGGTGCTGGGTGGTTTGGAGAAAGTTTGGGAGAACCCCTGGACCTCTTTATGGGCCCCACCGGGGCGACCATAGTGACCGGAACTGGTCTTGTGATTCTGTCGATTGGAACATTGGCATGGAATCCTCTCATCTCTGTGTATAGGGGGATGCTTGCTAGTGGTGAGATGGCTGGACGTACTGCAAAGGCGGTTGCAGATCGCGGACGTGAGTTTGCAGAAGCTCGAGCTCAAGCTGTAGTAGAGCCAGATTCAAGCGAAGCAGCATCGAGTGATCCATTACCTGGGCTGGAGCCGGAATGGATGGAATCGGAGGAGGATGGAGGAAAAGAAGTTTCAGAGAGCGAGATACTACCTCCGGATAATGTTGATCCAGACCCTTTGCCGGATGAAGTACCAGATCTGGGTGACGTTGAGGATGCGTCCTCAGATGTTGTAGTTGATGAGGATTCCGAGTCTACGGACTTGGTTGGTGACGAGGTTGAGGTGGACGAGCGCGAGAGTATTCCAACCAATACTTCACAGGAAACTGAAATCGAGCATGAGGTCCCGCCGATGGCACTTCTATCGGGTCCTGATAGTCGAGATGATGACGATATGGACCGGCAGCTTGAAGAGTTGGGCCATGTCCTGATAGAGAAGCTTCTTACTTTTAATGTTGAGAGTTCCCTGGGCGACCGAACAACCGGGCCAATGGTAACGCAATTCGAGGTTATTCCTGCACCAGGTGTAAAGGTAAACCGAATAGCCAACCTCGATGCTGATCTTGCCCTGGCTATGAAAGCGAAAAGCGTCCGGATTGTCGCTCCTATACCAGGTAGGGGCGCTGTCGGTGTCGAAATTCCTAATCCAAAGCCTGAAATCGTGAATCTTAGGGAGGTGCTGGAGTCACCGGAGTTTAAGCGCGCTAAGGGGGATCTCCCACTCGCCCTGGGAAAGGACTTAAACGGTCGTCCGTACGTTTCGTCGCTGGAGAAGATGCCGCATGTGCTGATCGCAGGGGCAACAGGTTCAGGAAAGTCGGTTTGCTTAAACACAATCGTCACAAGTTTGGTATACCGCCATACTCCGGAGACTCTCAGGCTTCTGATGATTGATCCCAAGATGGTCGAACTCTCTGTGTACTCGAGGCTGCCACACCTCAGGCACAATGTCGTGACAGACCCTCGTGATGCGGCTGGGGTACTCAAGTGGGCTGTTATCGAGATGGAACGGCGCTATGGCCTACTTAAGGCGAACTATGTTCGGTCGATTGCGGAGTTCAATCGCAAAGTCCGCGATGGCGTGACGATGAAGCGTTTTGAACCGGATGGGCCAGAAGGATTTGAAGATCGATGGATCTATCAGGATGGTATTATCCCCTACATCGTCGTTGTGGTAGATGAGTTGGCTGATTTGATGGTGACTGTGCAGGCTGAGGTGGAAAGGCCGCTTACTCAACTTGCCCAAAAGGCGCGTGCGATAGGGATCCATTTGATCGTGGCGACCCAGCGTCCGTCAGTGAATGTGATCACTGGTCTCATTAAGGCAAACTTCCCCACACGTATCGCTTTCCGTGTGGCATCCAAGACTGACTCACGTACAATCCTCGACCAAAATGGAGCGGATGCTCTACTTGGAAACGGCGACATGCTGTTTCTTCCGCCTGGGCAAAGTGACCCGGTTCGAATACAAGGCGCGTACCTCCCAACCGAAGATACCGAGCGGCTCATGGGTTGGTACACCGAGTTGATTGAGCAGCATAGCGAGGGTGTTGTTTCTGCCGAACCGGGGTTAGAGACCGATATCCTAGAAGAGATGCGCGGTCGGGAACTTGAGGAAGCAGAAATTACCTCAGAGGAAATTGGTGGCGAATGGGATGAGTTGTTCCAGGAAGCAGCCGAGGTCTGTATACAGAACGGTACGGGCTCTACTTCACTTCTGCAGAGACGATTAAGCATCGGCTATGGGAGGGCAGCACGTATTGTTGATCAGCTCTTTGATGCCGGAGTGCTCGGTCCTTCTGATGGAGCTAAAGGGCGTGAGATCCTTATGTCGATGAGTGATCTCAGTGGCATGTTTGGCCTTGAGGACGACAGTTGATGTCGAGTTCGTGTTGGCCAACTATCCGATTGTGCCTGCTTTTGACTTTAGCTTTCACCCCGGGAAATGGGGGTGCACAGAACACAGTACGTGAGAGTGACCAAGTTGCTGCGATGAAGATTCTTGAGTCCGCGGCGATTCACTACCGCGGCATCGATGCGCTCTGTGCAGACTTCACTCAACACTTGCTAGTTCCACTCTTGAGTGAAGACCGAACTGGGGTTGGCCAACTTTGCCAAGCACAGCCAAATCGGTTCGCGATGCGCTTCTCTGACCCTGAGGGCGATCTCGTACTAGTCGACGGATCATTCGTATGGCTGTATTACCCGAGCTTAGACCCTAAGCAGGTGTTTAAGGTGCCGATGGTTGAGAATGGGGGGCACTATGATTTTCACCGGGAATTTTTAGATGAACCTGCCCGGAAATATCAGGTGACCTATGAACATGAGGACAAGGTTGCTGGCCAACCTACACATCGATTACGGTTGATCCCGCTTGGACCCGCACAATATGAAGCTGCCGTGGTATGGATTGATCGGGCACAGCCGCTACTGAGGCAGATCCGTATCGAGGAAGAGAACGGCTCCGTTCGCACTATCACTATGGAACGTATTGATCTTAATCCAATCTCTCTGCCCGAGGACTGGTTTACATTCGCGCCGCCCGAGGGGGCGCATGTGATCTCAGGTTAAGGGAGTTTAGACCGAGGATGCGTACCAGAGATCTTCCTGTATTCCCGCTTGTCCCGAATCCGGTAAGACCGGACGTTAACCCGGACGTTGCGCCAGTCAGACATGAGTTTGAAGCGGTGGGTAGTCCAGATGGCCCTCGCATCGCACTCGTAACACTCGGTTGCGATAAGAATACCGTCGATTCAGAACGGATCATGGCTTCCTTGGTCGGCCATGGTGCTAGAGTATCATCGGATATCCGAGGGGCCGAGATCTTAATCGTAAATACTTGTGGTTTCATACAGGATGCCAAGGAACAATCTGTAGAGACGATCTTAGATGCGTGTGATTTAAAGGCTCGGGGACACCTGAATGCGGTAGTGGCAGTCGGGTGTCTTGTGCAGAGGTACAAGACAGAACTCGAGCATGAGATTCCTGAGGTCGACTTGTTCATGGGATTGACTGAACTACAGGGTCTTGTTCCTGAGTTGCGGAGGCGCGGTTTCCTGCCTGCTACCCAGTCGATTCCAACTATGGAACAACCTCTAAGGATCCTATCCACGGAGACCCCTCATACGTCATACCTCAAGATCAGTGAAGGTTGTGACCATACCTGTGCCTTCTGTGCGATTCCGCTGATGCGAGGCCTTCACCGCTCTGAGCCCGTTGAGAATCTGGTTAGAGAAGCCGCAGGGCTAGGAGTTCAGGGGGTAAAGGAGATCAATGTGATCTCACAAGACACGACTTGGTACGGACGCGACAGGAAACGGCTTGATCCATCAGCCCCACTACTCCCAGATCTTCTGCGGGCACTTTTAATAGGGACGGACGTGCCCTGGTTTCGGCTTTTTTACATGTACCCGTCAGGTATTACATCTGAATTGATTGAATTAATTGCAAATGAGGATCGGATCTTACCTTACTTAGATATGCCGATCCAACATGGTGCCGACCGAATGCTTCGGCTTATGAGACGCCCGGAGCGTCAGGTGACCATACGGCGGCGGGTCGAGCAGCTTAGGCAGACGATCCCGGAACTCACTTTAAGGACAACAGTGATTCTTGGCTTTCCAGGAGAGACAGATGATGACTTTGCCGAGATGCTTGACTTCCTCGCAGAGATCAGGTTCGAGCGGGTTGGAGCTTTCGCCTACTCCATGGAAGAGGGTACTAGAGCTGCTGAGATGGAAGGGCACGTCCCCATTGAACTTGTGAATGAGCGGATGGGAGAGCTGATGGACGTCCAACGAGAAATCAGCTTCGAAAAGAATGCAGAACTTGTTGGTCAACGCTCGATGGTTCTTGTGGATGAGGTCCTGGAGGAAGATGGTGATTTTGATGCTCTCGCCAGGACTATTGGACAGGCGTTAGATGTAGATGGGGTCACGAATCTTTGTAACGCAGCAGATGTGCAGTCTGGAAACATGATCGAAGTCGAGATCGTCGACTGTCTAGACTATGATCTAATTGGTAAAGTCATTTAGTCGTAAGCTTTCGAGACCGCAGGTGGATGCTGTAGGGGAGGGCTTTGCGATGGGCTTCAGGAAATGGATGGAGGGACTCGTGCTTGTCCTGTTGATCATTAAACCAGGATTGGGCGGGAGTCAGGAGTTAGCAGACCTAGACTACGATAAGCTGTCTTTTCGGGGTGTGGGCATTGAGTGGGGTAGGCTGTACCCGACTCGAGTGGACCAAGCCGAGAGTTATGGTATACGTATTGATCTGGGATACTTGGGCCCCGGGCTGCGTATACTACCTGGAGTGAGTTATTGGACTTCACCTCTTACAACCCGAGAGATCGTTAGGCTGGAGGATCGTGTAGCAAGCCTAGTCCAGAGTCAGACTGACGGGGATCGGCCGGTTGTCGACTTGGGAATGATCGAGTGGAGAGACATCTCTTTTTCTCTAGATGGGCAGGTTGTATGGGAGGTCCCTCTCGATTTCTTGACCTTTGCCGGACTCGGTGTTGCGGCCCATGTATTAAATGGAGAGGGTGCGTCGATCAATGGCACGTTCATTGAAGACTTGCTCGATTCTGTAACTGCTGGTTTCAATCTGCATGCCGGCCTCGAATATCCTGTGACTAATTGGTTTAGGATTTATGGGCTCGGGCGTTATGAAGTCCTTGGTGACTTACAGTACTTCAATACAAGGTTTGGAGTGCAGGTAATGATTGGTGACAACGCGCCTGGTGAAGAGCGGGGTCGATGACCGCTATGGTCAACTCACATCGCAGCTACTTTACGAGTGTCAAAGCTCTGCTCTGGCCGCGGTCTGGAGAACGTCTGATTCCTGCACTCTCTGGCCTTCTCCTCGCAGCCTCATTTCCGCCTCTTCATCTTCTTGTCCCTCCCTTTGTGGGATTGGTCCCGTTTGCGCTCTGGGTCCAAGATTTGAGTGGTGATGCTGAAGGGCGCCACGCTGCGGTGCGCGGTTCTCTGGTCTTTGGATCGATCTATTTTGGGCTCGTTTTCTACTGGATCCTGATTGCACTGATCTGGTTTACTCCGCTTGCGATTCCGGCGTTCGTCGGCTTGATGATGATGTTTGTCGGTTTGGCTGCCTTTTTTGGTTGGTCGCTCCACCATTTTCTGCACACTGTGCGCGCGCCACTCTGGATCGCACTACCCATCGCCTGGACGGCCGCTGAGTGGTTCCGGGCGCACTGGCCGAGCACGTTGGCGTCTTCATGGTTGGGACTCGGGACATCCCTGACCGCTTTCCCAGAGTTGGTCGGTTTTGCTGAGATCGTAGGGGCCCGAGGTGTAACACTATGGTTAGCTCTAGTGAATGGACTCATAGCGTCACTAGTACTCGATCTGCGTGCCCGACGAGGGTGGGGACAGAAGAGCTTGTTGATCTTGCTCACTATCACCGTGCCCATGGGTTGGGGTTTGTGGCGTGCAGAGACACTCCGACTGCGTGAAGCTGGGCGCGTTGCGGTGGTACAACCGAACATACCCGAGCACATCAAACTAGATCAACGGATAGCTATAGATAGCACTCACGCTTCGTTGAGCCGAATCATGCAGGGCATCGAACCCGGCTCGGTTGATCTTGTTGTTATGCCAGAAGTGACACTGCCCGTATTCCCGAAAGCCGAGGTGTATTCAGGGTTCCTAGCTCCAATACTAAACTATGCCCGCGAACTCGATGTCCCGGTTGTCTTCGGGGCTATCGGCTTCACTGGTGATATCTACGGGGAGTTCACGCCGTTCAATTCGGCTTTCGTTATGGAACCGAGTGGCCTCACGGACTTTCAGTACGATAAGAGGTACTTGGTACCTTTCGTCGAGCGCGTTCCACTTTTGCCGGATTCCTGGCTTACCGGACTTCCTTACTTTGGTGGGTTCGGTGTTGGCAGTGGCTGGCCTCTTTTGGAGGTCAATGGTAGTACCTACGGCGTACTAATCTGCTATGAATCAACCTATCCTGAGGGGGCTCGTACCTTCAGACTCAAAGGAGCCGAAGTACTTCTCAACATCACTAACGATGCTTGGTATGGCAGAGAACCGTTGTATTCTCAAACGACTGCCCTCTGGCAGCATCCTGCACATTTGGTGATGCGGGCAATAGAGAACCGAATGGGTGTAGCTCGCTCTGCCAACACAGGTATTTCTCTATACGTTGATCCTATCGGGCGTATTCATGGCCAAACTGACCTTTTTGAGTCAGATATCAGGATCGATAATGTCCTCACTACTGACGAAATCACTTTTTTTACTCGTTTCGGAGATTTTGCTGGAAATGGTGCGGCATTTGCTGCTTTTCTGCTTATACTAGCTTCTTTGAAATTCAACAGACGTTCCGCGTCCCTGGACCCTTCTGAAGCACAGGTTTAGCTTTTCTTCCCCATTCTGTAGGGGATTGCTTGGGCATCACTTTTCGGAACCAACGGGTCAGCATTCGAGTGTGCGAAGCCCGTTTAACATTGTGTTTGGAGCAGGCCATGAAACAAGGTATCCATCCCGATTTTACTGCGACGCCGGTCACGTGTGCCTGCGGTAACCGCTTCGATACAAAATCAACCGTAGAAGAGATCCATGTTGAGATCTGCTCGGTATGCCACCCGTTCTATACTGGTAAGCAACGTCTAGTGGATACGGCGGGCCGGGTTGACCGTTATAAGAAGAAATACGAGAAGGTCGCCGAGAAGTGATCACTGGGGTCGGAGTGGGACTCCGGCCAACTGACCCCGGGGTTTGCACTAGAACGTCGGGGTCTGAACTACGACCCTACCGATGAAGCCTCCAACTCTAGATCCTCGATTACACGAGCGCCTAAGAGAGGCGGAACGTCGTTTCGAGGAACTAGATACTGAACTTATCAGCCCTGAAGTGCTTAAGAGTCCCCAACGGCTTCGTGAGCTTGGTCAGGAACGATCCAGACTAGAGGAAATCGTCGGAATTGGTCGTGAACTCGGTCGGGCGACCCAAGAGCTTGAAGGAGCCATAGAACTCCTGCAAGACTCGACGGATGACGAGTTACAAGCTTTAGCTGAGGAAGAGTGTACGAGCCTCCAACAGCTCATCGAGAAGCTACTGCTCGACCTTCGTGAGGTTTTGATTCCTAAGGACCCACTTTCTGATCGGGCGGCAGTTGTGGAGATTCGTGCTGGGACCGGAGGTGATGAGGCCGGGCTCTTTGCTGCTGATCTGATGCGGATGTATAGACGACTGGCTGAACGAAAAGGTTGGTCGGTTGAGTTGATGAGCCACTCTGAGGGAATACCTGGATCGATAAAGGCGGTGATCTTCACGGTTCGTGGCAAAGGCGTTTACGGCCGCTTGCGTTACGAATCGGGGGTACACCGTGTTCAGCGTGTGCCAGAGACAGAGAGTCAAGGACGAATTCACACTTCTGCTGCAACTGTTGCAGTACTCCCTGAAGCCGAGGAAGTCGATTTACAGATCGATCCTAACGATCTCAGGATTGATGTATTCCGTTCTTCAGGCCCGGGTGGACAGTCCGTGAATACTACCGATTCAGCAGTGCGGATTACGCATATCCCAACTGGGTTAGTTGTATCTTGCCAGGATGAAAAATCTCAGCACAAGAACAAAGCGAAGGCCCTCAAGGTACTCCGGAGTCGCTTATTAGATCGGATGGTTGCGGAACAAGAAGCTGAGCGAGCCCGTGCACGCAGAACACAAGTTGGTACAGGAGATCGTTCTGCGAAGATTCGCACTTATAACTTTCCTCAAGGCCGTGTCACTGACCATAGAATCGGTCTTACACTGCACCGCCTAGATGAGGTGCTAGATGGAGATCTGGAAGAGGTCATCTCTTCACTCAGGCTCGCTGAGGAACAGGAGCGCCTTGAGGAGACTGAAGCTGGAGCTTAGGTGTCTAAATTAGGCCACGACCGCGATTGGACAGTCCTTAAGCTCATTAGATGGAGTGGGCAGTACCTGGACGAGAAAGGTATTGAACGGGGACGATTAGATGCAGAGCACCTACTTGCCCATGCGATGAGTACCAGCCGGCTGGACTTATATCTTCAGTATGATCGACTTCTTTCTGGGGCAGAACTCGACCAGTATCGGCCATTGTTAACCAGGCGGGCTCGGCGGGAACCACTGCAATATATCCTGGGACGAGTCGGATTTCGGAATTTGGAATTGGAGGTTGACCAAGCAGTTCTGATTCCTCGTCCGGAGACGGAAATCCTAGTCGATGAAGTACTCCAGTGGGTTGCTGACAATGAACTCAAAGATCTTATTGCCCTTGATATCGGGACTGGGTCAGGAGCAATTGCATTGTCCTTGGTCCACGAGGGTCCATTCAGTAGAGTCGTAGCGACTGATACTTCGAGGGTCGCACTTGAGGTTGCCACCCGAAATTCATTGATGTCCGGACTTTCAGATCGAGTCGATTTCCGGTTCGGTGAGTATTACGATCCATTGACCGCTGGTGAAACCTTTGAGGTCATCGTTTCGAACCCTCCGTACGTTGCTGATGGGGAAGCTCAGCATCTTGACCCGGAAATCCGGGAATGGGAGCCAGGAGCTGCTCTCTACGCTGGTCCAGACGGACTTGCTGCATTACGAAGAATTGCCACCGGAGCTGGTGCATATCTGAAGCCAGGAGGATTACTCGCACTTGAGGTAGGACTTGGCCAGGCGGCCTACATCATGGAACTTTTGGAGAATACTGGAGAATTCGTAACGGTGCGAGTTCGTCGAGACCTAAGCGGTCGTGAACGGATTGTGCTGGCTCACAGAGTGATGAATGACTAGAGTTTTCTTAGTGGAATTGTCTAATTAAAAAAGCTACTGAACCTGGAGATTTATGTGGGTGAGATAGATGAAAGAGCAAGAGAACTTGGCAATGTACTTGCGAGAACAGATGAGTACCGTGCCCTCCGTCAGGCAATCGATGCTGTAGATAAAGACCGAGAATTGGTAGAATTGCGAAACCGGATTCGTGAACTGGAAACTGAGATTGAAACGTCAATCCGAGCTGGTGACGATCCGGATGAGGACATCACGAAGGTTTACACTGAGTTAACCGAAGAGCTTCAGACTAAATCTGGATTTCAGCAACTAATCTCTGCTCAGGCGAACTTCGAGAAGGTTATGTTCAAGGTGAATGAAACTGTGACGAAAGGGATCGAAGAAGGTGGAGATAGTCGTATTATCCTTTCGTCATGAGGAAATAATGGCTGCCGGACGTTGTGTGGTAAAACACTCAACCCAACAAGAGAGCCCCGATTGAAGCAACCGCATCAGATTCAACCAGCCGAAGGAAAACTGGGAGTTCTACTTCCCGGCTTTGGTGCTGTGGCTACGACATTTATCGCAGGAGTAGAGTCAATAAGACGAGGTTTAGCTGAGCCGTTTGGGAGTTTAACCCAGATGAATACTATTCGTTTGGGCAAGCGAACTGACGAGACAACTCCATTGATCAAGGATTTTGTACCTCTTGCTGGCCTTGAGGATCTAGTATTTGGGGCTTGGGATCCAATCTATGATGATGGTTATGAGAGCGCCCTTAAGGCGGGTGTGCTCAACAAGGATAGTCACCTTGAGCCTATCAAGGATTTCCTCTCCTCAATTCAGCCGATGAAGGCTTCCTTCAGCACCCGATATGTCAAAAAGCTGGACGGTCCTCATAAGAAGAGTGGAAATAAGAGGGAACAGGCCGAGGAGCTTCGTCAGGATATCAGACGTTTCAAAGAAGAGAATGGTTGTGATCGTTTGGTAATGATTTGGTGTGGCTCCACGGAGATTTTTCTGAGGCCTGGCCCATCACACGAGACCCTGGAATCCTTCGAGAAAGCGATGGATGAGGATGACGAGTCGATTGCTCCGAGTATGCTTTATGCCTATGCAGCAATCATGGAGGGTGTGCCCTACGCAAACGGTGCCCCAAACTTGTCTGCAGATATTCCGGTGCTTGAACAACTTGCGGTGGAGAGAGGAGTTCCGATTGGTGGAAAGGACTTCAAGACCGGCCAGACCCTCATGAAGACAATCTTAGCTCCTGGTTTCAAGACTAGAATGTTAGGGCTGTCAGGCTGGTTTAGTACGAATATTCTTGGAAATCGTGATGGTGAGGTTCTGGATGATCCAGAGTCTTTTAAGACCAAGGAGGAGTCGAAGCTCAGTGTACTGGAGCAGATCCTTCAACCCGACATGTACCCTAAGCTATACGGGGATATGTATCATAAGGTAAGGATTAACTACTACCCACCCAGGGGAGACAATAAGGAGGGTTGGGACAATATCGATATCTTCGGATGGTTGGGTTATCCGATGCAGATAAAGATTGATTTTCTTTGCCGTGATTCGATACTTGCTGCTCCAATCGTGCTTGACTTGGCACTTTTCCTCGACTTGGCGATGCGCTCCGGACTAGCTGGCATACAAGAGTGGCTCTCATTCTACTTCAAATCGCCACAGGTAGCTCCAGGTCTCTATCCAGAGCACGACATTTTTATTCAGCACTGGAAGCTTAAGAACACCCTCCGCTGGTTGATGAAGGAGGACATGCTAACACACCTGGGCGTGGAGTATTACGACTAGCGCCGTGAGTGGACAGTTCATAGTCCTTGAAGGGGCAGATGGGGTTGGTAAAACAACTCAAACGGCTCTTTTGTCATCGTGGATGGAGTCCAGGGAGATTGAACATGTAGTCGCACGTGAGCCGGGAGGAACACCGTTCGGTGAAGCTGTGCGGGATTTGATCCTCCGGGAAACGGACCTCCACATAGCACCCGAGCCAGAGTTACTCCTCATTTTGGCATCCAGGGCAGCTTTTGTTAGCGAGGTCGTAAAACCCGCGTTGGCAGCTGGAAAAGTGGTTCTTGCGGATCGCTTTGCTCTCTCAACACTTGCCTACCAGGGTTATGGCAGGGGTCTCCCACTTGATGACGTTCGTGATGGACTGCGGATCGCCACCGGTGGACTTGAGCCAGACTTGTACATCATACTGGATATACCTATTGAGGAAAGTTCAGCCCGCCAAGCTGCAAGTGGCGTCGAACTTGATCGGATAGAGCGTGAAGGGGATGGCTTTCTTCAGTCTGTGCGTCAAGGGTATCTAGCACTAGGAGATTCGGAGTCCGGTGTTCGAGTGCTAAACGGCTCGGGCCCACCAGAGGCTGTGCAGAATAGAGTGCGTGAGCTTCTAATTGAGATCTTCCCAGAAACCTTCGGTGGTTCAGCTTTATGAAGCGAGGCGTATTTTGGAGACCTTTCCGTCTAACTTGACATGGGGAATGACACGTGAGGCGAAGTACCTTGACCGCAGTTGCCGTTGTAGCATCAGCAGTTGTGGTGGCTGGTTGGTTACTCCAAGAGGGTGTGGGTCGCACCAATAGCGCTTATTTACGCGTTCGTGTACTTCAGGAAGTGATAGACAGGGTTGAGTCCAGCTTTGTCGAGGAAGTCGAATATGATCGTCTGCATGAGTCTGCGATTGATGGCCTATTCAGGGATCTAGGAGATCCTCACTCATCGCTTATCCCAGCAAGCTCTTATGAGAATCTTAGAATTCGGACTGAGGGTGAATATGGGGGGATCGGACTTGAGGTAGCCGATCGTAACGGATGGGTAACCGTAGTAAGTCCGATCCCGAATACACCCGGAGCACGAGCAGGTATCAGGGCGGGAGATCAGTTTTTTGAGATTGAAGGAGTACCTGCAGATACGATGGTCACCGATCAGGCTGTTGAAATGCTTCGTGGCCGTCCTGGAACTGAAGTCAGCGTTAGGATGATACGGCCGGGTGTTGATGAACCGATCCCGTTTACGATTGATCGCGCGGAGATCCAACTTAGGGCGGTCCCATTTGGCGTGATGCTCGAGCATGAAATAGGGTATGTCCCGCTACAGACATTCCAAGCAGGGTCTGAGCGTGAGATCGCCACAGTACTCGATTCTCTTCGAGAGGCTGAAGGCGCTCGTTCTCTAATTCTCGATCTTCGCGGGAATCCAGGCGGATTATTGGACGCGGGTATCGCGGTCTCGGACCTTTTCTTAGATGTGGATCTTTCGATAGTAGAGACTCGAGGACGCGCTTCTGGCCAAAACAAAACATATTCCGCCAAGAAGCCTGATACTTATCCCAATCTTCCGATTGTGGTTCTTGTTGACCGTGCCAGTGCATCAGCATCGGAGATCGTTGCGGGAGCGTTACAAGATCATGATCGAGCGGTAATCGTCGGTCAACGAACATTCGGTAAGGGATCCGTACAGACCCTTTATCGCTTGACTGGGGGGGACGTACTCCGCTTGACAACAGCGCGGTGGTACACGCCAGTGGGGCGTTCTATTCATCGTGATTCTCAGAGCGGAGTGGAGACGGACGGACAAAATTTCGGCATCTCTGGAGAGCTTGTAACACCCGATGATGTATCCGAACGCCCGGAGTTTTCTTCAATAGGTGGGCGCCTGCTTTATGGTGGCGGAGGGATTACTCCTGATCTTTTCGTGGTAGCTGAGACTTTGTCAGCAAAAGAAACTCAGGCGGTTGGTAGGGTGTTTCGTCAGGCGAGTGCCTTCAACATAGCCCTCTTCAACTACGCAGTATCATATATTCATGATCATTCTGAACTTGAGGTTGGTTACACTCTAAGTGATGAGGACCTCGATATGTTCTTTGAGACGCTTCGAGAGTCGGCCACTGAAGTTGATGAAGCTGCTTTCATTGCCGGTGCCCGTTTTATTCGATATCACCTTGAGAGAGAAATTGCTCTACAGGCATGGGGTGACTCCGGAGTATTCGAGCAATCCCGAAAGTACGATGAAGAGCTGGCATCTGCCCTGGAACTGTTGCGTGGTATTTCGACTCAAGACGATCTCATTAAGGTGGTAGAGCAGGCCCGTCAAAGTCGGAAACCCTGATTTTAACGCGGTATTCTGTCTTATCGGAGGAAATTATCTCATCACACTATGCCTGGGGTTTAACCCGACTCGGTCATTCAACCCATATCCAGACTGATTAATGAGTGTCGTGGAAGTCCTGCGAGGCGATGTCGTGGAAGCACGACATACTGTTCACGTTGCGGTTGCTGATGCCCATGGGAGAGTGGTTGCCAGGGCGGGTAACGGAGACGGGCTAACTTATTATAGATCTGCAGCAAAGCCCTTCCAGGCGCTTCCGCTTGTAGAGGAGGGGGTAGTTAGAAGATTTGGAATTTCTCTTCCGGAGCTTGCTCTTTGTTGTGCCTCACACGAGGGCGAACCTGAACATGTTACAACGGCCCGGTCGATTCTTTCCAAGATCGGTGTAGATGAGGCACTAATCCGGTGTGGTTCTCAGCTTCCATTTGGTGCTAATGCTAGCCAGGAGCTCTTGATGCTTGGTGGCCGAGCTATGCCGATCCATAACAACTGTTCTGGTAAGCATGCAGGAATGCTAGCACTAGCAGTGGGCATGGGATGGGATCCGGTAGACTATCATCTACCTGGTCACCCCGTGCAGGATCGTATGTTGCGGGAGATTCTCAGGTGGACGGGGCTTGGTGAAGCTGAAGTCGTTACAGGAGTAGATGGATGCGGTGTGGTCTGTTTTGCTGTTCCTTTATTGCAGATTGCTAAGTCATTCGCACGGTTCTCTGTCGCGGCGGCTGATAATGAGGGGCCCGCGGAAATCGTCCGGGCAATGACTACACATCCTTTCATGGTTGGTGGGACGGGACGGGCATGCACCCAAGTTATCGAGGCGGCGGCAGGGAAAGCTTTTGTGAAGCTCGGAGCAGAGGGGACATATATTGGAGGGATCCCAGCCTCAGGGCTTGGTTTCGCAATCAAAGTTGAAGACGGAGGACGTCGGGCAGTTGAGGTAGCTCTTGTGAAGGTTCTTGAGGAGCTCGGTGTTCTTACAGAGGCAGCCGTCACCGCGATCAGCCACCACGGTAATCCGATAGTATATAATACTCGGGGTGAAGCAGTTGGTGAGATCAGGCCGGCTTTTCATCTGGAGTTTTAGTTGCCATGAGCCAGCATTTGCAACCATCAGTCGAGATGCTGGTGCGTCTTAGTGCTGTCATTGCCAGTCGCCAGGCCGATGAACTCTCAAAGCACTTCAACTTGATAGCCACTCGAGCAGATGCTGTCCAAGTCGAAGAGGTAATCCTTCAAAGTTACCTCTTTCTTGGTTATCCCATAGCGTTAAACGTGATGGCTCTATGGCGTGAAAGGATTGGACCGAACACTTCTATAAAATCACTAGAAGACCGTGACACTTGGACAGTTCGTGGACAGGAGATTTGCGGTGCTGTTTATGGCGATCAGTACGCTGAGCTTCGGGCACATATACGCAGGCTCCATCCAGACTTGGAGCAATGGATGGTCCAGGAGGGATACGGCAAGGTCCTGGGGCGTTCGGACCTTTCACTGGTGGAGCGCGAACTATGCATCGTTGCGCTTCTAGCTGTATTAGACGTCCCAAAGCAACTCTATTCTCATCTCCGAGGTGCACTCAACGTTGGCGCGCACGTCTGGCAAGTTTTACGGGCGCTCGAGATCGGACTCGGATATGCTGAGGATGATGTTGCTGCTCGGGGCTGGAAAACTTGGAAAGCTCTCCAATCGCGTGCTGCTGTAGGTGGGTGAATCGTGTTTATAGATCATGCAGTAATCGAAGTGAAAGCGGGCACAGGTGGCGCTGGATCGAACGCTTTCCGCCGCGAAAAAGGAGTCCCACGCGGTGGACCTGCTGGTGGGGATGGTGGGAAAGGTGGGGACGTTCTGCTAAAGGCGGACGCGCAGCTTACGACATTGCTCGATTATTCATATCGACGGCACTATAAAGCGGATCGAGGGAAGCACGGCGGAGGAAAAAACCAAACAGGTCGGTCCGGTGAAGATCTGATCCTGAAGGTTCCGAGAGGGACGGTAGTTTTTGACGTTGATTCAGGGGATCCTCTTGGCGAACTCTTAGAAGACGGAGAGCATCTGATAATCGCGTCTGGCGGACGAGGGGGTCGTGGCAATACCCATTTCAAGACACCAACACGCCAGGCTCCACGCCATTGGGAGGCTGGTGAAGATGGTGAGGAACGCCGGATTCGGCTCGAACTTAAGCTGATTGCGGATGTGGGACTGGTCGGTGAGCCGAATGCTGGGAAATCCACATTCTTGGCGACAGTCACCGATGCAAGACCGAAGGTTGCCGACTACCCGTTCACCACGTTGGAGCCGAATCTCGGTGTTGTAAGACTCCGTGATTTTCAGTCATTTGTGATTGCGGATATTCCTGGAATTATAGAAGGAGCACACCAGGGAAGGGGCCTAGGCCATAAGTTTCTGCGCCACATTGAACGGACCCGAACTCTCGCGCTGATGATTCCAGTGGATACGGAGAATATTCAACAAGCATTCCAGGCCCTAAGAGCTGAACTCGAAGCCTATTCTCCAGAACTCGCCACAGCTCCGTTCTGTGTAGTACTAACGAAGACAGACCTTCTTCCTCCAGATGCTGAGTTGCCGAAGTTTCAGGCCCAAGGTGCTTGGGCAGTTTTCGGGGTTTCATCGTCAACTAACCGAGGGTTAGATGATTTTTTGACAGCCCTTTGGAAGGCGAGTCGTCCCTCTGAAGAACCAACGGGTGACGAGGGCGACCAAGCATGGGTACCCTGAATAAGGTTACGGTCTCATCCATTTACGTGCACGCACCATTTTGTTCAAGACGTTGTTTCTATTGTGATTTTGCTGTAGAGGTGAATTCCTCCGACAATCTCAGTGCCTGGACAAGAGCACTCTCGGGTGAACTGACAGCAGTCGAACGAGAGGGTGTTTTCACCATCTCTGAGGCACTAAAAACCCTATATGTGGGAGGTGGCACCCCATCCCTGCTTGGCCCTCAAGCGATGAAGGGCCTTGCAGAAGTAATTGGATATAGCCGGCTCGAAGATCCTGAGCTCGAGTGGACTGCGGAGGCTAACCCCGAGACTGTCACGCATGATTTAGTTGAAAGTTGGTACAATACTGGTGTGAATCGGATGAGTCTGGGTGTGCAAAGCTTTGATACAAAAGCCCTCACCTGGATGGGGCGCCTGCACGGGCCAGACGGCGCAGTACAGGCGGTCAATGCAATAAAGGAAGTAGGGATCTCTAATCTCAGCGTTGATCTAATCTTTGGGTTGCCGTCCCGACTAAAGCGGTGTTGGCGCACTGATTTGTTCAAGGTGTTAGAACTAGACGTTCCACATATCAGCTTGTACGGACTCAGCGTAGAGCCTGACACCCCATTAGGTCGATCAATCAAAGACGGTAGTGAGTTCCCTGTTGATGAAGGGCAATACAGGGATGAATACCTGACTGCCGTAGAGTTACTAAGAGCTGCCGGGTATCAACATTATGAAGTCTCCAGCTTCAGCCACCCAGGGTTTGAATCAAGACATAACTCCGCATACTGGGGTGGAAGTCCTTATCTAGGTTTGGGCAACTCTGCCCACAGTTACTCGGAATCCTACCGTCGCTGGAATGTCAGAGATTGGGGTGCATATAATGTCTTGGCCACAGGGACAGGAATTACTTGGGGGAAAGGTGAGCACCTTGATATAGCCTCTAGATCGCTAGAGCAATTATGGCTGGGTCTGCGAACAGCATTGGGGCTGCGGTTAAAGGATCTAGATGACCCACAGCGGGTAATCGTCGAGTCCTGGGCACAGGAAGGCTGGAGCGTCCTTGAGGATGGAAGAGTGCGCCTTACTGCGGAGGGTTGGCTTCTGCTGGACCGACTTACTTTAGAGCTTGATGGTGCTCCGGCGGGTTGACGCTGGAATCAACAACACTCGATCTTCGACTATGACTGTTTTGGAAAGGACAGAGTTTACTGGTGCTGAGCTCACTGAACGTGAGCGGCAGGTTTTGGACGCGGTGGTGCGTACTTATGTGGAGACTGCTGAACCGACTGGCAGCAAAACGGTCTCTCGGAATTTTGATCTAGGTATCTCATCGGCTACGGTCCGAAGCACCATGGGTGATCTTGAGGATAAGGGATATCTCTTCCACCCTCATACTTCTGCGGGACGCGTACCGACAGACCTCGCGTATCGTTTTTTCGTTGACAGGCTCATGGCCCCGCAGAGACTTACCGGCGAGGAAAGAACGACCCTTCAGCGCCAACTTGACGGAACTAACACCTCCGTTGTCGAACGTCTTGTGATGAAGGCAACACGTGCATTGAGCTTCGTATCGAACGAACTTGGTGTAGCAGTTGCTCCTCGCTTAGAAGCGGCAGTTCTAGAGAGGATTGAGCTGATACAGGTCTCTTCAAGTCGGGTACTGTTCGTGGCAACGATTCGAGGTGGAGTGGTGCGAACGGTCTATGTGGACCTACCGCTAGAGGTGCCGGAGAAAACTCTTGTTGCTGTCACAGTTGCCATGAATGAGCGCCTCGCTGGGCTCACTCTCCAAGAGATTCGCCATACACTCCCCGAGAGAATGCGGGATTCTCATTCGGGGGAGTTCAGAGCAGCTGAGTTCATGAACATCTTTGTTCAATCGGGGGCAAAACTTTTCGATCTACAGGAGCTGGATAGAACAAGTATTCTTTTGGGGCACACGAGTGTCCTCGCGGCACAACCGGAGTTCGAGGAACGTGACCAGTTAACTAACCTGATTGAACTCACTGAAAGACGGGATCTTCTCGCAGACACCATGGGTAAACGCGACCACAGAGGTCAAATTATGGTCACGATCGGTGGTGAGAATGATAGGAATGAACTCGCTGACTTCACGCTGGTGACTTCTGAGTACCAGGCAGGTGATCTTACAGGAGTAATTGGAGTCATTGGCCCGACACGTATGCCTTATGAGAAGGTGGTAACGATCGTTGACTACACTTCGACGCTTGTCACCCGAATGCTCCAAAGCTGATCCAAGTCCGCTACCGCACTGTACATCCCCAACAGTTTTCTAATGGCTGATTATTACGAATTACTTGGCTTGTCACATGATGCGGACCTCGAGGAAATCAAGAAGAGGTACCGTAAACTTGCGTTCAAATATCATCCCGATCGGAATGAAGGTTCTAAGGAAGCTGAAGAGCTATTCAAGCAGGTCACGGAAGCTTATGAAGTCCTTCGCGATCCTGAAAAACGATCGATGTATGACCGCTATGGCGAGCAGGGGCTTAAGGGCTCCGCTGGTCCCGGTGGGATGGGAGGTTTCGATTTTAGTGATGCAATCGAGATCTTCATGCGAGATTTTGGTGGTTTTTCGGGATTAGAGGATTTTCTTGGAGCAAGTGGTGCACGCACACAACGAACTGCATCTCGTAAAGGAAAAACTATACGGATGCAGGTATCTCTTACACTTCCGGAGGTTGCACACGGAGTAAAGAAAACTCTGCGTGTTTCAATCCTAGGGGAATGCGAGCCGTGTGGCGGGTCAGGTGCGAAATCTGGGACGAAGCCGGTGGTTTGTCCCGGTTGTGGCGGGGCAGGAGAAGAACGACATGTGCAGCGGTCAGTTCTCGGTCAGTTTGTGAGTGTTCAGCCTTGTCAAAACTGCCATGGTGAAGGTCGGATTATCCAGGATCTGTGTAATGCTTGCAGGGGTGAAGGACGAACCCGAGGTGATACGGAAATAGAGATAGAGGTGCCGGCTGGAGTGACTGCGGAAAATTTCCTCACGCTCAGAGGACGCGGAAATGTTGGGCCGAGGGGAGGGCCCCGAGGAGATCTCGTAGTACTTCTTGAGATTGAAGATGATCCACGATTCTCACGCGATGGATCAGATATCTTCCACGAACTCCCAATAACCTTTAGTCAAGCTGCGCTCGGGGACGAAGTTCAAGTGCCCACGATCGAGGGTGCTGCTCAAGTCACGATTCCTGCCGGAATACAGAGTGGAGACCACCTTAATCTCAAGGAGCTTGGCCTCCCTGATCTCAATGGTCATGTTCGAGGAGACCAGATTATTAGGGTGGTAGTGTGGACGCCGACGGATCTCAATGCCCAACAGGAAGAGGCTCTAGGGAGCTTGCGCGGTGTTGAAGCACTCGCGCCGGAGCAGATTCGTCGTCGAACACATAGGGGATTCTGGTCTCGAGTGAAGGAGGCGTTCACGGGAGGATGAAGTACCCAAAACTTCGGTGGCTGGAAGTAGGAATTCGTGCACCGGTGACGGATAACGAGGCTTCGGTTTTGGTGGATACATTAGTGCAGATGTGTGGTCGGGGCGTGCTCGAACGCGAGGGTTGGCTCTACACGTACTTTGAAGAACCCGATGACCTATCTGGCTTCATAGAGATCTTAAGGTCTCGTATCAACTCTGCTATCGGCAATGAAGAAATCCACCTAGTAACTCGTTGGCAGGCAAATGAAGACTGGTCTGAGAAATGGAAACGCGGACTCGGCCCCAAAAGGATCACAGATAGTATTGTAGTGCGTCCATCATGGGTGCAATTTCATCCCGAACCTGACGATATCGTGATCGTGATTGACCCCGGCATGGCTTTTGGAACTGCTGAACACGGTACAACTCGTGGAAGCTTGAGGCTCCTTGCCTCAGTTCTCCAGGTTGATGACCGAATATTAGATGTTGGCTCAGGGTCTGGGATATTAGCGATTGCAGCAGCGGCACTAGGTGCGAGTGAAGCTATCGCAATTGAGGGGGATTCTCCGTCATTTGAAGCCCTCCAAAAGAACGTGGAAGAAAATGCAGTATCTAGCCGAATTAACTGTGTTGAGGAGTGGGCTGACGCCCAGAGTCTTCAAGTAATGGGACCCGTTGACGGTATTGTCGCGAACATAGAGACCGGTGTTCTGTGCTCGTTTCTTCCTGCTTTCCGTAATGCACTAATCGAAGACGGGTGGTTAGTTATGTCAGGTATCCTCTCAATGGAATGGCCTCGCTTTCTCGAGAATACAAGAGCTGAAGGGTTTAGGTGCGCCGAAGTCGACCGTGACGGCGAATGGACAAGTGGTTTATTCAAGAATGTTTGAGATACTCTACGTAGTTGGCAGCCTATCTTGGAACCTATAAATGTAAGAAAAGCAGCTCTTCATGAGTGGGTTTTTTCAATATAAAAACTCGGCCATACACGGTGATCAGTCCTGCCATTGCGCTCCGTTCCAACCACCCACAAGATCGGTTAGGCGGACTATTACGCCTTCTCATCCCTCTACTTGGAAGCACACTTTATGGCTGCTAATGAATGTCTCTTCTGCAAAATTGTCGTCGGGGATGTTCCGGCAGATATCTTGTACCAAGACGATGAAGTGCTTGCATTTCATGACATTAACCCTCAGGCACCTATCCATATTCTAGTAATTCCCAAACAGCACTTGGACTCGCTTGCATCAGTCGCTGATGAAAACCTTAACCTTATGGGACACATCATGCTTACCGCTAAAGAGATTGCTAAAGATGAAGGCCTGTCCCACAGTGGCTATCGAACCGTGATAAATGTAGGGGCAGATGGTGGTCAGACTGTTAATCACCTACACCTACACCTGCTTGGTGGCCGGGCGCTCCGGTGGCCACCAGGATGAGAGTGGTTTCCTCCGATTGACTCGGTACGTTACTAGGATCGCTGTTTTGGTTGGCCTAATAAAACCCAAGTGAAGGGAAGAGTGACCCGTGTCTCACGAACTGAAGAACCGATTGAGGTCTGACCTTACATCTGCGAGAAAAGACCGTGATAAGCTTCGCACGCTTGTCCTTTCGACCATTCTAGCCGATGTCCATAACAGGGAAATAGAACTGAGGGCAGAGCTGAGTGATGACCAAACTATCCAGGTGCTCTCAAGAGGTATCAAGCAGCGGAAGGATGCCGCGTCTCAGATGCGTGCCGCTGGTCGTGATGAGCTTGCCAGTGGAGAAGAAGCTCAGCTTACAGTCTTGAGTGAATATCTCCCAGAAGGTATGTCAGAAGATGAGGTTAGAGCGTTGGTGCGGGCTGCAATTGAGGACGGCGTAGACCAAATGGGGATGTTGATGGGTCAGGTCATGCCGCAAATCGGAGGCCGATATGATGGTAAAGAAGCAAACCGGATAGTGCGTGAAGAACTTGGCCGGTGAACTTGATTCACAAATCCAAACTAGGGTCAGGGCAAGGTTACGGGGGTGAGTGAGCAAAGAAGGGTCTCGCTGTCACGTTCTGTGCTACAGGTTCAGAAGGGTACAAGCGTACGGGTTCGTACAACCGGAATTCGAGGTAAAGTGATTGAGGTCAGTCGTGATCGTGTGATTCTTGAAGCGGGGGAACTCAAGCTAGATATGGCTCTTTCAGAAATCGAAGCGATCACTGCTCGGCCTGAGGGTATCCAGAGTGATCAAGACAGAGGATGGCAGGGGCCCGAGTTGGGAACGGCCAGATTTGAAGTCGACCTCCATGGAATGCGGGTGAATCAGGTGGAACTTGAGCTTTCGAGAGCATTGGATGATGCAGTTTTGGAGGATCTCTCTGAGATCCGCGTTATTCACGGCAAGGGTACAGGAGCACTCCGCAAACGTGTGGCTGAGATACTTGAAAAAGACTTACGTGTAATGGACACCCGCATGGGTTATCCCTACGAAGGCGGAGCGGGTGTCACAATTGTGATGTTTGGCGGAGAACCATGATTCCCGATGAAGTAGTCGAAGAAATCCGCGCCCGCGCCGATATTGTTGATGTCATTGGCGAATTTGTAGCGTTGAAGAAAGCCGGCAAGGAATTCAAAGCGAATTGCCCGTTCCATGAGGAACGCACTCCAAGCTTTCACGTTGTTCCTGATAAGGGCTTCTTCAAGTGTTTTGGATGTGGCCAGTCGGGGGATGTATTCAAGTTCTTGATGGAACGCCAGGGTATGGATTTTGTGGAGGCTGTAAAACACGTAGCCGGGCGAGCTGGGGTCGAAGTACGTGAGGTAAAGAGGTCTGCCGAAGAGGACGACCCGAATCGTCCTCTATACGCTATCAACGCGTTTGCACAGGATTGGTTTCGAGAGTGTCTCACAGACCCTGATGGTGGTGCGGCGGCCCGAACCTACATAGAAGGGCGAGGAATCAGTCCAGAAGTAGCAGGACGATTTGGCGTGGGGTATGCCCCGGATGATTGGGAGGCATTGCGCAGTGCTGCAGGGAAGCACGGACTAGAAGACGACCTTATGCTGGAGGCGGGCCTCCTTAATACGAGTGATCGCAAGAAAGACCCGTACGATCGTTTTCGGGGTCGTATCATGTTTCCCATCGAAAGTGTTTCGGGTCGGGTCATCGCATTTGGCGGAAGAGATTTTGAGTCAGATCAAGCAGGCGCACCCAAGTATCTCAATTCTCCAGAGACGCGGATCTACAGGAAAGGTGAAAATCTATACGGACTGTCGTGGGCTCGGCACGCCATCCGCCGTGAAGAGTGTGCACTATTGGTTGAAGGGTACATGGACGTGGTCTCACTAGCAGCCCATGGTTTCAATCACACAGTCGCGTCTCTGGGAACCGCTCTGACACCCGAGCAGGCAAGACTTTTGGCACGCTACACAAAGCGCGCACTGATACTCTTTGACTCGGATGCTGCCGGTCTACGGGCCACGTTCAAGGCTGGGGACACCCTTCTAGAAGCCGGACTCCATCCAGGAGTAGTCACTTTGCCATCGGGTGAGGACCCAGATACAGTTGTGAGAAATCAAGGTCCGGAAGCTCTGGGTGAATACCTGGATCAGGCAGTCGATGTTCTCGATCGTAAGCTTCAGATCCTCGAGGAGAGAGACTATTTCTCCTCTATCGGGGGAAAAAGGTCCGCGCTTGATCGCCTGTTGCCCACTATCCGATGCGCAGCGGATGCTGCCCTTCGGGACATCTATGTGACCAAGGTTGCAGGCAAGACAGGAGTCCGTAGAGAGACTCTTGAAGAAGAGTTGAAGAAGCAGCGCCCACACCTCGCAAAGACAACCAAAGCCTTTAAATCCGGAGAATACCCTAGTAAGCCCTTGCCCTTAGTGCCAAAGGCTACAGTAGAACGACAGGTGCTCCTCATGATGACCAAAGGCCCTGAATGGGTGGAACGAGCTACGGAATTGATCTCACCGGAGGACTTTGACGATCAGTCGTACCGCACCATCTTTCACGCTCTTCTTGATAACCCTGAACTGCGCGTCGTCCCCGCGTCTATGGACGCTCTAGCTGCTCAGAAATTTGAGGAGATTCTGTCGGATCCGATGGAGCTCAATCACGGGCTGGAAGTATTCAGGAAGTCCGTGGATCGGATTCGTGCAGAGGTACGTTACCAACATGTCAAAGATATCCAGCATCAGATAGAATTGACACAGGATGAAGATGAGAAATTAGAGCTTCTTAAGACGCTGAAAGAGTGGACAAAAGAAGTGCGTGACCTGGATCCGACAATTCTGCAAAGACACAGTGCGTCGGTGGGCGATACAACCTAAGAGAGCGGAGCACATGACGGAGCAAGATCGTAGCAACCTTGTAGAGCTTCAACGAATTGACCTTAAGATCCTTGCGGCACAACAGCGGATAAGGGAATTCGATCCGTTACTTGACGAGGTTGAGCAACCAGCGCTGGTGTTGGAGAGTGATGCAGAGAAGACACGAGCTCGACTCAAGGAAATAAACCTAGAAGAACGTCAGCTGGAACTAAGCGTAGTGGAGAAACGCGAACGCCAGAAAAAATTAGATGAACGATCGGGGTCAGTAAGAAATCTCCGAGAAGAAGCAGCGGTCAGTGCAGAGCTCGAGATGGTGAAACGGGCGTTGCAGAATGATGAGCAGGAAGCACTATCGCTACTTGATCAGATCCGGAGAATGGAAGGTCGTCTAGAGGAACTAGATGAGGCGATAACTGAGGCTCGAGCGTTCGTTGGTCCGCGATTAGAGGAATTGAGATCTGGACGTGACACGGCTGAGAAAGAACTTGATACAATGGAGCAGGATAGGGAGAATTTTGTTGATACAATGGATGCAATGGAGCTCAGGTTATATGAAAGCATCAGGCGAGGTGGAAGGGTTACCGCAGTTGCGGTTCTGACCGAAGATGGTGCCTGTAGTCATTGTTTTGGGATCGTTCCTCCTCAGCTTCAGAATGAAGTCAGACATGGAAAGGCTCTGATCCGATGTGAGGGATGTGGGGTTATTCTCACCGTGACTGAGCACGGAGACGATCTAGCGGAAGTGCTGGATGCTGAGGAAGAAGCTGCTGAAGAGCCAGCTGAGGAAGAAGCTGCTGAAGAGCCAGCTGAGGAAGAAGCTGCTGTATCCCAAGAAGTCTCTGGAGGAACAGTAGATGAGGATCAGGTAGACGAGTGACAAGTGGTGGGCCTCGCGGAGGAGAGTCCGGTGGCCTGGGTCCAGGAAGCTATCTATCGAAGCGCCGGTGGGTCATCTCTGAACAACCTGATTCGGAGACCATTCAATCTCTCATTGATGAGCTGCGATTACCCGAAACGGTCTGTGCACTTTTAGCTGTCCGAGGATTAACACCCCCGGAAAAAGCAAAGCGTTTCTTACGACCAGACCTTAGTCAACTCCACGACCCTGCGACTCTGGCAGATGCAGAGATCGCTGCTGAGCGGATTACTGAATCAATCGATTCTCATCAAAGAATTCTTGTGCATGGGGACTACGATGTTGATGGAATAAGTGCAGCGGCACTTATGACTCGCTGGTTAACCTCTTTAGGTGGGCAGGTCGTTCCTTTCGTGCCACACAGACTCAGAGATGGTTATGACTTTGGGGCTGCAGGGTTGCAGGCAGCGCGCGATGTGGGAGCCGAGCTAATCATTACTGCTGACTGCGGCACTGCTGCACACCAGACTGTGGAAGCTGCTCGTGCAGCAGGGATTGATGTAATCATTACTGATCATCATACGGTTTCTGATTCACTTCCTAATGCCACCGCAGTGGTAAATCCATTAAGACCAGATTGTGCGTATCCAAACAAGGGGCTTTGTGGTACGGCACTGGCTTATAAGATCTGTGAATTAGTGGCGATAGCAGCTGGTAAGGACCCCGAACCACTCGTCGAATACCTTGACCTAGTTGCTCTCGCCACGGTGGCAGACATGGTTCCTCTGTGCGGAGAAAACCGGAGTTTAGTACACTTCGGTCTGCGCCGTTTTGCCCATACTATCGTTCCTGGGATACGAGCCCTCCTCGATGTCACAGATATTTCGGGCCAGGACATCACAGAAAGAGAGATCGGCTTTGTAATTGCACCAAGGATTAATTCTGCTGGTCGGGTTGGTGAGACTACAGACGCCCTCCAGCTTCTGTTAACTGACGATCCTTCTGAAGCTCTTTTGCTAGCAAGAAAACTTGACCAGACCAATCAGGAACGAAGAGCAGAAGATCAGCGGACTTTTGACGAAGCTCTAGAGCTACTCGGACGTGATTATGATCTGAGTCGTGAAATGGGCGTTGTTCTGGCTAACGATGGGTGGCATCCTGGAGTGATTGGTATTGTTGCTACCAGAATCGTGGAAAAGATCCAGCGCCCAGTTCTAATAATTGCCCTAGAGGGAGAAAGAGGTCGCGGAAGCGGGCGCTCAATTGCTGGATTCAACCTCTTTGAGGCGTTGAAGGAATGTTCAGAGCACTTAATCCGTTTCGGTGGTCATAAGCAAGCCGCGGGAATGGATGTGGCTCGGGAAGCCCTGCCTGATTTGCGCGAGGCCTTCAACATTGCTGCTAACCAGCGGTTCTCCATGGATGAGCTACGCTCCGAGTTGTTCGTGGACCTTGAAATAAGTCTCGCTTCGATAGACCTAAAGTTAATTCACTGGCTTAAGTACTTAGGCCCACATGGCATAGGTAACACTTCTCCGGTTTTTATTATCCGTGAGGTGGCGTTTGAGCAAACCAAGATTGTCGGTACTAATCATATCAAGACGACGTTGATCGGGAATGGTGGTACTATGGAGGCGATCGGCTTTGGTTTGGCTGATAGGCACTCACCTGACAACCTTTCCCACGGTCTATACGACATTGCAGTTCAGCTTGAGCGAAATGAATTCAGGGGAAAAGTCAGTGTGCAGGCTCGCCTTCTCGAAATCAGAGTGCATAGGAAAGACAATTGAGGATTATTGCGGGATGTTGGAAGGGACGACGCTTAGGCTCTTTAGGGGGGACTAGCATTAGGCCTACGGCCGATAGGGTTAGAGAGGCATGGATGTCGGCAATGGGTGGGCATATGGATAAAATCACCGTACTTGACCTTTTCTCAGGCTCCGGTGCCCTTGGACTGGAAACGCTAAGTCGGGGGGCTGCATCTGCAGTTTTTGTTGAGCAAGACCGAGGCGCTCTTCGCATTGTCCGAGCCAACATCAAATTGCTTGATGCCTCAGATAAGTGCATGGTTGTAGAGGATGACGTGTTCCATTATTTGGATGGGAACCGTAAGGTTTTCGATATTGCTCTTGCGGATCCACCCTACGGGACTGCAGCGTCAGTCAAGCTAGTTTCTTTTTTTCTTCAAAGACCCTTTGCGCGTGAGCTTTGGTTGGAGCATCGTTGGGGGGAAGAGTTAGACACGGATGATGTCGCGCGCACGAGGCGTTACGGCGATACTGCAGTCACGACTTTTACTACTTGATCATGAGCCCACACAGACCTGTCATCGCAATTTATCCAGGCTCTTTTGATCCGATCACTAAGGGTCACGAAGACCTTGTACGACGCACCCTCCGTGTTACGGACCGACTAGTAGTTGCTGTTAGCAGTACTTCTACGGAAAGCAAAGAACACTTGTTTGATATAAACGAGCGTGTAGAACTCATCCAGGAAATTTTTGCCAAGGATGACCATGTTGAAGTCAGTAGATTTGATGGGTTACTTGTCGATTTTGCTCGTGACCTAGGTGCTCAGGTGGTTATTCGAGGACTGCGGGCTGTGTCCGACTTCGATTATGAGCTTCAAATGGCGCAGATGAACCAAGAACTTGGCCCAGAGATTGAGACACTGTTTCTTGTGCCTGAGGTAGAGTATTCCTTTTTGTCAGCTTCACTCGTTCGGGAAGTCGCGTCACTCGGTGGTGACGTGTCGAGATTCGTTTCTGCTGTAGTTCTCCAACGTCTCAAGGAAAAGATAGGTTAGTGACAAGCCTTCTTCTGCTTGGTGGGTTTCCCCAAGCCTATTGTTTTTCTGGTATTGGTCTATTGGTTAGCCAGTTATGCTAGTTGGTATGAGAGGGACTCCACGTAAATCCCCGTCGGTGCAAAACTTCCGTGAGTTTTAAGGTCTTAGAGAAGGGTGACGTAACTCTCATTGAGATCGGAGGTGAGTTGATCGTAGGAAACCGACAATTACTCAAGGAGCAGGTGCTTGAGCAATTGGAGCGAGGAGGTCGTAAGTTCATAGTTGACTTCTCAAACACGGATTATATCGATTCATCTGGCCTCGGAGTCCTAGTGACACTCTCGAAGAAGATTCGAGAACAGGGAGGAGAGCTTAGCCTTGCTAGCCTTAGCGAAGATCTTCGAACCCTCTTCGAATTAACCAAATTGGACACTCTTTTCCTTTTCTCCGATTGAGAACAAGTTCGATGTACACTGGGATGAACCCACTGCTCTTCTAGTTGGTGACTGAGGCTCTTTAACCTCGGACATTATGGATTCCAACTTAGGCCGACCAAAGCGCTCGCTCAGCCAAAACTTCCTGGTCGATGTCAATATCCAGAAGAAGATTGTGGCTGCCTTGAGCACTGATGCTACGGAGGTGGTGGAGGTGGGACCGGGACGTGGTGCACTTACCCAGCATCTTGTGGGTGCGGTCTCTAAGCTCGTCCTGATAGAACTCGATCATGATTTAGCGGCGATGTGGTCTGAAAAATACAGAGACCATGATGATGTGACTGTCCTCCAGGGAGATGTGCTAAAGATTCCTTTCTGGGAATCAGTTGAAGATCCTTCTCAAGTTCATGTCATAGGAAATATTCCCTACAACATCACCTCTCCCATCATCTTTCGTCTCCTGGAGCGTCCACGTCCCAAGGGCATTTTATTGACCGTCCAGAAGGAGGTAGCGCAGCGAATCACGGCTCCGGTTGGGTCAAAGGAATATGGAGCCTTGTCTGTAGGAGTTCGCAGTATAGCGAGTGCTGAAATACTTTTCACAATCGGCAGGCATGCGTTCAAGCCTAAGCCAGGGGTGGATTCCGCCGTGATTCGAATTGTTCCAGTTCGCCCTGAGCCTCTTTCACTCGAAGAAGAGTTAAGCCTACGCAGGCTCGTGCGATCAGCTTTCCAATGGCGAAGAAAGCAACTCAAGAAAACCTTGAGGGATCATGAAGCACTCAACATCTCGCCAGAGCTAATTGAGGAGGTAGCTGAACGGGCCGAGATAAACCTCACGGACCGCCCAGAACGCCTGTCTCCCGAGGCATTCCTGAGACTCGCCGAGTCGTTGCCGTAATCCGTACCTGCCCGTACTTTCTTGTGAAGCTTTTCACAAGCGTCTGCCTACCCCGCGAGCTGCCTGGTTCGGTCCTTTGTCTAGACGCATATCCGATTCAACTGTTCGTCGGCTCTCACACTATCTGCGAGTGCTAGAGCTGATTCAGGGTGATGGTGGAGTGACGGTCTCAAGTGAGCAACTTGCAAGGCGCGGGCACACCACGGCAGCTCAGGTCAGAAAAGACCTTTCTCACTTCGGTTCCTTTGGTAAGCGCGGACTCGGCTACAGTGTAGATGAGTTAAAGGATCGTCTGAGGATAATCCTTGGCCTAGACCGAGTGTGGCGAGTAATTCTAGTCGGTGCAGGACGCATTGGCTCTGCATTGTTTGAGTATCCGGATTTCAAGAAGCGAGGATATGATTGCGTAGCTGTTGTCGACAGCGATCCTGCGAAAATTGGTGAAAAATGGGGTGAACGGGTGATCCGGCCAGCTGAAGAACTAGAGTCACTCATCAAGGAATTACATGCGACTTTAGTGATCCTCGCTGTCCCGGCGTCAGCTGCTCAATTGGTCGCAGAGCGCTCCGTAAATGCTGGAGTCAGAGGGATTCTTAACTTTGCTCCAGTGCAGATCCAAGTCCCGGAAGACATCCCGGTTGAAAACGTGAATCTTGTGATGGAACTCGAAGCTCTTTCGTTTCAGATAACCCGCGCCGTGACGCCTTGAAACACAGACCACGCGAAGGCAGGTAAAAGTAAAGGGTTGCCAGTCAGGATCGATGATTGAGGCCGGTCAGGCTGATACCTTTAAATCTGGGGCCAAGGCAATTATTGGTTGCCGTGACCACCTTATGCTATGAGCAGAGAGATCTGAGGATATCATGACAGAGTGGATTTCAAAGCTACCTCTCAGTAGGGAAATGTCAGTAGGTTCTATTAGAGTCCACGCTATTGAGTCCGGTATTCAGTGGCTCGATGGAGGCGCCATGTTTGGTGTAGTGCCTAAACCTCTCTGGCAACGTCGAATTCCTTCTGATGACCAGAACCGAATTCCCCTCGCGCTGCGTTGTCTAGTCATAGAATCACCCGATGAACTCGTGCTGGTGGATACTGGGATCGGCAATAAGGAGAGCGAAAAATTTCACGAGCTCTATGGCGTAGAGAATGCCGGGAATCCAACTCGTTTAGAAGATGGTATAAAAGCCGCAGGGTTTATGCCGGACGATATAGGAATTGTATTGTGTACACATCTACACTTCGATCACGCAGGTGGTAACACATTCCAAGACTCTGAGGGCAACATTCGACCAGCTTTCCAAAACGCTCGTTATGTTGTACAGCGTGGCGAGTTTGATTTCGCTCACAGTGGAAATGAACGAATACAGGCAAGTTATCTGCGGCGGAACTTCGACCCCATAGAGGAAGCCGGCCTTTGGGATTTTGTTGAAGGTGCAACCGAAGTTATCCCAGGTGTAAAAGTGCTACCGACACCCGGACATACTCCATTCCATCAGTCAGTTGTAATCGAGAGCGATGGAGAAACTGCATGTTTTCTTGCGGATGTATGTCCGACGGCAGCACACATCCCGCTTCCGTGGATCATGGGTCATGACCTTGAGCCGCTCGTTACTCTTGAGTCAAAGCGGAAGCTTTGGGCTTTAGCACGTGACCGAGAATGGCTGCTTATCTTCGAACATGATCTACTTATACCGTGGGGTCGTCTCGATATTGATTCAAAACGACCCCGACTTAAGGACAGCTAGGATATCCTGGACTGGATGTTCCTCCAAAGGACCCTTATGACATGATGGATCATCTTCGAGTGAGTGACCCAGATATTTTCGATGCAATTATCTCGGAGGCTAGAAGACAAGGGGACGGACTCGAACTGATAGCCTCTGAAAATTTTGTTTCCCCGTCAGTGTTGGAGGCGATGGGGACCGTAATGACAAACAAATATGCCGAGGGTCTTCCTGCTAAGCGCTATTACGGAGGTTGCGAGTTTGTTGATATTGTAGAGGAACTCGCCCGGGAACGGGCTAAAGAGCTTTTTAGTGCTGAACATGCTAATGTGCAACCACATTCGGGTGCTCAGGCTAATATGGCAGCCTATTTAGCATTTTTAGACCCAGGAGATAAAATCTTGGGAATGAATCTGAGTCATGGTGGCCACCTGACTCACGGATCGCCTGTGAACTTTAGTGGGCGTCTGTTTGAGGTTGCCGCCTATGGTGTCCGGGAAGATGATGGGCGAATCGACTATGACGCTCTGAGAGATCAGGCTCTTGCTGAGCGTCCGAGTATGATTATCGCTGGAGCAAGTGCCTATCCGCGGACGATCCACTTCGACGTTTTTTCCGAAATTGCGAAAGAAACAGATGCGATCTTAATGGTAGATATTGCCCACATAGCGGGGCTTGTTGCCACGGGACACCATCCTAGCCCGGTGCCGCACGCCACCGTGGTTACAACCACCACACACAAGACTCTTAGGGGTCCTCGTGGTGGCATGATTCTTTGCTCGCAAGAGCATGCTAAGGCAATCGACAAGTCAGTCTTCCCTTGTATGCAGGGTGGACCACTTATGCATGTGATTGCGGCGAAAGCTGTCGCAATGCGCGAAGCATTGAATCCGAAATTCAGGGATTACTCAGCTCAGGTAATAGCAAATGCGAAGGCTCTAGGCTCTGATCTCAATGACCTTGGCCTGCATCTAGTAAGTGGAGGCACTGATACTCACCTAATACTGCTTGATCTAAGGGGTAGTCACGAAGACTTGACTGGTAAGGATGCAGAGGCAGCCTTGGAGGCGTCTGGGATCACCGTGAATAAGAATACTGTCCCTGGAGAGACACGTTCTCCATTTATCACATCAGGTCTGAGGATTGGGACCCCAGCACTGACATCGCGAGGTATGAAGGAAGCCGAGATGAAGCGTATTGCAGGTTGGATCTCACAAGTCTTAGAGTCACCTTATGATGAGAGCCGAATCCTGCGGATAAGAGGAGAAGTTCTGGAATTCTGTCACGACTTTCCGCTTTACAGGGAAATGCGATTTTCATAGAAATTAGGAGTGAGTAAGCTCGCTTACTAGCGAACAACATTTCAGCATCCCACATTTCGAATCATGACTGAGTTTACAAGCACTGATGAACTTCTAAACCTCCTGCGAGAGAGGAATCCTCGTTTTGATCCGCGTTCATACTCGTTTGTACTTGAGGCCTTAAACTCAGTTTTCCATTCGCTCGGGGAGAAGAGGCACATAGCAGGTGCGGAACTTGCTGAGGGTGTCCGCCAGTTAGCGATGGAACGGTTTGGCCCCCTTGCTAGAACGGTCCTTGAGCACTGGGGAATTCACTCAACGCGGGATGTCGGGTCTGTTGTTTTTGCCTTAGTTGAGCAGAAAATCTTGACGACCCAGGATGGGGACTGCCCAGAAGACTTCGCTAACGTATTCGATTTTGAAGAAGCTTTTGAACTAAATTACCCCTGGGAAGCTCGAATTTGACGACGAAGATTCGGTATGAGAACCCGGATCTGAGATCTTTATTTACACGAGGTGACAGAGTACTTGAGGGTTGCTCGTTGTTACCACGCTGACGGGAGAGGTTGAATATGGAGCAAGAGAGCGAATTTCCAGAATGTCAAAAGTGCGGAAATGGGGTGCTGTTGCCACTTTCGGATTATGGTAGAGAAGGAGCTCCGATCCGCTACAAGGCTTGGGTATGCTCACATCCAGATTGCGGTTTCAATATTCGGATTGACAACGGCGAGGTGACAGTCGGTCGCCAGATAGGCCAGAGTTACAAATAATACGATCTGAATTAATGGCCCGGGTGGATGCGTATGGGGGGTCTGGAGCAGCACTCATTGTAAAGGATAGAGTCTGTGCCATGGACTTCTGGTGTGGCGGATAGCTTCGGTGTGTCACCAAGTACTTCGATGATTGATAGCAGAAATCCATTACGCCCTTTTGGACGAGAAGTGGTTTATGCACTGACTGCTGAGGAGTCTAAGACACTGGATAGTGCGGCTATCGAAACAGTGGGTGTGCCGCAGCCGGTACTAATGGAGAATGCTGGTCGTTCCGCAGCTCAGATAACTCAACGTTTGTTCTCAGAGGGGTCTGTAGTCGGGATTGTGGGTTCCGGCAATAACGGAGGAGATGCTCTGGTACTCCTGCGTACTCTGCGGGCCTGGGGCCGAGAAGTTTGTGCCGTACTTGTGGCTGAACGAGCTATGGACGACCCCCTTCTACATGGCTGGGATATCCCTGTGATCGTGGATGAGGTGCTCGACCAGAGTGGTTGGGATGCACTCCTTGGTCCCTGTGGAGTTGCCATAGATGGAATTCTGGGGACCGGTGCAAAGGGCCCACCTCGTGATCGCCAGGCGTCAGCTATAGCCCAGCTGAACAGGGCGTCTTGTCCGGTACTCGCGATCGATGTTCCCTCTGGGATCGATTCCTCAACGGGTGCAGTCCAAGGCGAGGCCATTCGCGCGACAGTGACGGTGGGGTTTGGGGCTCCCAAGCTCGGTAGTCTCCTTTCTCCCGCACGCGCTCATACAGGCCGTCTAGTCGTTGTCGACATAGGCTTTCCACCTTCAGGAAATACGAGTGGCCTTGCACAGGTGATCACGCCTCTCTGGGCACAGAGACAATTGCCTAGTCGCCCCACAGATACCCATAAGCATGCCGTGGGACGTTTGACAATAATTGCAGGTCAGCCTGGTATGGCTGGAGCTGCGGTCTTGACTACCCAAGCGGCGTTGACTGCAGGTGTGGGCCTAGTCCGAGTATGCTCAGTGCCAGAGAACAGAGAAATTTTACAGAGATCTGCCCCCGAGGCGATCTATGTGGACGTCTCGCATGATGAGGCGCTTGAATTAGCCCTGGAGGATACTGACGCAGTAGTACTCGGGCCTGGCCTTGGGACTAACGGATTGTCTATCGACCTAGCGAACAAGGTTACTAAAGGGTCTGGACAGCCGCTTGTTCTGGATGCTGATGCTCTAAATCTGGCAGCAGAAGGTTTTTTTGATCTTAGAGCTCTTGGTAAGTCTCGGCCTATACTTTCGACGCCACATGCGGGTGAGATGAGTCGGTTACTCGGTGAGTCAAAGTCAAATATAATTGGAGATAGATTAGCTGCCCTACGGGAGGCGGTAGGGCGCTTTGAACATTGCTTCCTTCTTAAGGGAACTCCTTCTCTAATTTCCAATACGGGTAGAGGTATTCTAGTCGGGAGCCAAGGGACCTCCGATCTTGCCGTTGGAGGAATGGGAGACACGCTAACCGGAGTATGTGGAGGGTTAATTGCTCAGGGTCTGGGAGTGATGGAAGCCGGTGCCGTGAGTCTCTATCTTACGGGGAGGGCCGCGAACCTAGCTGCACGCGGAGCATCACTCACTCCCAGTGACGTGATCCGCTGGATGCCGGATGCGCTTATCGAGCGTGGTGCAGGAACCTCTGAACTAGGCTTCCCGTTTGTCTTTTATGATGCGGATGCTGCGAGGTGACTTCACCCCGTGCCATTGGTCCCGTCCACTTCGGTCCTGGTGCAGAATTTGATCTAATTCGCAGGCTTGTTAACCCAGATGATTTACTCCCAATGGGAGTGAGTTTAGGCCCGGGAGATGATGCTGCGGTCCTTGAAGGGGGATGGGTTGTCAGCACAGACATATCCTTGGAGGATGTCCACTTTCGCAGAGGCTGGTTAGAGAATAAGGAAATCGGGTTCCGCGCGGTTTCATGTGCACTGTCCGATCTCGCTGCGATGGCTGCTGTCCCAGTGGGGGTTTTCGTATCGATGGCAGCCAATGACCGGGAAGTGGTGGAGGCACTGCAATCTGGATGTAGAGAAGCAGCTTCGGAGGCGGGAGCAGTGATTCTCGGTGGAGATCTCTCGAACACGTCAGGCCCAGTTTTCATTGACGTAGTTGGACTTGGTAGGACTAACCGACCTGGGTTAAGGAGTGGGGCTATTACTGGGAACGAGATTTGGGTTACAGGAAGGCTAGGAGCTAGTTCCACTGCTGTGCGGGTGTGGCAGCGTGGAGGTGAGCCACCACCCGAGGCTAGAAAAGCATTTGCTCGACCTTCCCCGCGATGTGAGGAGGGGTATTATCTGGTAGAGCAAGGTATTGCTAATGCCTTAATCGATCTCTCAGATGGGTTGGCTGGAGATTCAGCCCATCTAGCCGCAGCGTCAGGCGTGCAGATCATACTGGAGGCGGCTGCAATTCCTGTCGCACCTATCGCAGTTGAAGTCCTAGGACCCGAGGAGGCACTCCAAGTGGCACTCCACGGAGGTGAGGATTACGAACTATGCTTTGCAGCTGGCACGGATGCCGTGGATCCATCCTATTTCCAAGACCATTTCGGCCTTGAAATCACAAGGGTTGGACATGTTTGTGAAGGTTCTGGTGTCTGGATCGACCAAGGTGGGAGTGATCCCGAACCTTTAATGAGAAGTGGGTTTGACCATTATGCTGCAGACGTGCTGTGACCCGGCTTGTTCTAGTATCTATAGTCATTGTACCTGCGACGATCTGGTACGCTTCCAAGATTGCATGGTCCGTCTATCGTCGCTCATCAGAGATAGGATGCCGTTGTGAAGAAGCTGCCCGCGCTTGGGCTAGTTTGGTTTTGAAGGTTGCAGGCGTGCGCGTCATCATGGAGAACAAAGGTGTAATAGATTCCTCTTCACCTCAGGTTTTGGTGACGAACCACGTGTCATGGATTGATGTTCTTGTTCTCGCAGCGTTTGTACCCGGACGGTACGTTTTTGTAGCGAAGAAAGAGGTCGAAAGAATCCCCGTGTTCGGCGCGGCCGTGCGTGCGTGCGGACACATCTATATTGATCGAGGTGACAGGGCCCGAGCGTTAGCTTCATTGGATGTTGCAAGAAAAAGGTTGGAGGAGGCCGCTCCAACTGTCATCATATTTCCTGAGGGGACACGCTCTAACACGGGCGAGTTAGGTTCTTTCAAAAAAGGAGCATTCGTTTTGGCAATCCAGACCGGAGTATCTGTCGTGCCTGCAGCCATCTTTGGATCTCGGCAGGTGATGAAGAGAGGGTCATTCCTCATAAATTCTGGTATTGTCCGTGTGCACTTTGGCGAGCCGATTCAGGTAGGTGGATACAGTATGGAGAACCGAGCCAGGCTTACACATAGAGCTCGACAGGCTGTATCTGAACTCCAAAAGCATTACGAAACCAGCTAGGACGAGAAAATCCAATGTCTGCGATCATCAGTGTAAGTGGAAGGCAGATTCTCGACTCGAGGGGGAATCCGACAGTCGAGGCTGAGATCACACTAGAGACAGGTGTGACAGGACGGGCTGCGGTGCCTTCCGGTGCATCAACAGGGGTCCATGAGGCTGTCGAACTAAGGGATGGTGACCCCACACGATTTCTTGGCAAGGGAGTTCTAGGCGCAATCGAAAATATCGAAACAGTCATAGCTAGAGCATTGAAAGGGGTCGACGCGCGAAGCCAGGCTAAAGTCGATCAGATCATGATTGAACTCGATGGGACTCATAACAAGAAAAATCTTGGAGCAAATGCAATTCTTGCGGTATCGATGGCAGTTGCAAGGGCCGCCGCCGCTGAGGATGGGCTGCCACTTTGGCGTTATTTATCCCCCATGGGAGATGCTGACCTGCTGCCGGTCCCGATGATGAATATCCTGAACGGCGGGGCACATGCGCCCAATAATGTCGATATTCAGGAATTCATGGTTATGCCGGTTGGTGCTGATAGCTTCAGCGACGGTTTGAGGATCGGCGTGGAGATTTTCCATCATCTCAAACTGGTTCTTGCCTCGCAGGGAAAAAGCACTGCAGTTGGTGATGAGGGTGGATTCGCTCCTGATCTAAACAGTAACGAAGCAGCAATCGAAACTGTGCTCGAGGCAATTGATAAAGCGGGGTATCAGGTTGGCGAGGACGTCGTACTTACACTCGACGCGGCTGCCAGTGAATTCTTTGAAGATGGCCAGTATGTGTTTAGGTGGTCATCAGGTGAGTCTCGGGATACAGCTTCCATGGTAGATTTTTGGGCGAGGTGGGTGGAGAACTATCCCATCAGCTCTCTTGAGGATCCGCTCGATGAAAACGACTGGGGCGGCTGGAAAGCGCTCACTGAGGCTATTGGAGACCGAGTGCAACTAGTTGGCGATGATCTATTTGTGACTAATGTGGATCGACTTCAGGAAGGGATCCGCTTAGACACTGCGAACGCTATCCTTATCAAGGTCAATCAAATTGGCACTCTCACGGAGACTTTCGAGACGATGCGGGTTGCCCGTGACGCTGGTTATCAAAGTATTGTATCCCATCGCTCGGGTGAAACAGAAGACACTATGATTGCAGATCTTGCAGTTGCGATGGGTGCTGGTCAGATCAAAACAGGTAGTGCCAGTCGGACTGATCGAGTCGCCAAGTACAATCAACTCCTGAGGATTGAGGAGGAGCTAGGAGAAAGAGCCCGCTACCCTGGTACTAGTATATGGTCTTCAATTTCATCGCCTACTCAGACTGGAGCGCCCTAAATGAGCAGGCTTAAGAAGACCATCCTACCGGCGATCCTTCTGCTTGCTGCGTATTATGCGGTTTTCAGTGGAGAATACTCTTGGTTTGCTCTCCGAGAAGTTCGTATGGAGTTGGAGGAAGCGGAGGACGAACTTGCAAAAAAGCGTCAGCAAATTGACTCGCTTCTGGCACTGGCGGACTCGGTGGAGTCCGACCCTAGTATGCTTGAAAGGATCGCTAGAGAGCGTTTTGGCATGATCAGAGAGGGAGAAACCCTATATCGTTTCGCAGAGCCGCCTAACTTAGTAAGGCCGTCCGTGGATTCGGCAGGAATGGAAAGGCGCTAGTCTATTTGATACCTTGGGGAAGCGCATTATGGGTTGTCCGGTTGACACGCTCTCAACCCCGGATAAGCTTTTTCCCCGCCGCCGGAGTAGCTCAGTCGGTTAGAGCAGCGGAATCATAATCCGCGTGTCGGGGGTTCGAGTCCCTCCTCCGGCATCTAAAAGTCATATCTTCCGATGAGATCGAGCGTGTCGAAACAGACATCCAGAGCTCGAGCTAAGCGAGCTAACTAGTCTATAGGAATGCTTAGACCTCAGCGCTTTCGTACCGGGTGCATATATCTTTCAGGGGCACCGTTATTAGTCGCACATCGCGGCGGCGCAAAACTAGCGCCGGAGAATACTCTCATAGCATTTCGGAGAGCAGTTGAGTGGTGGGGGGCAGACATGTTGGAAATGGATGTCCGCCTAACGCGTGATGGATGCGTAGTCGTGATACACGATGCAACAGTGGATAGGACGACAGATGGGGCTGGCTCAGTAGAAGAGTTGACCTTGGATGAGATCCGCAGATTGGATGCGGGATATCACTTCAAGGACTTAACAGGTGAGCGTTCGTTTCGGGGTGAGGGCGTGACCGTGCCGACCTTCGAAGAGGTACTGATGGCTCTCCCGCACACACGCATGAATGTCGAAGCAAAGGAACCCCAAGTAGCGGGGCCACTGGTTGAGTTAATAGAACGTCATTCGGCCGAGCATCGTGTGCTTATAGCGGCAACCTTCGAACGGTGTCGCAGGAAGATCAGGCACTATATAGGCCCCTGGGGTGCTAGCCGCCAACAAGTCTTTTGGTTTTGGCTAGGACATCTGCTCCCGTGGCGGAACTCGCACAGGTTTCCCGCAGATGTGCTTCAGGTCCCTGAGATCTGGAAGGGTCTACGAGTCGTCTCCCCGCGCTTTATTCGGCAGGCGCATGCCCAAAATATTCCGGTGCACGTTTGGACTGTGGATGAACCAAGTGACATGCGTCGTCTTATCGACTGGGGTGTTGATGCCATTCAAAGTGATCGTCCGGATCTACTCGCGTCAGTATTGACTCAGATTAGATCTCGCCCCCCCGAATTGATGCTACAAGACGATTTGAAATGAGTGAAGATCAAGTCAGTCTTGTCAGACGCTTTCAGTCAAAATTTAGGTCAGCTTGTAGCAGTTTTCTCTCAGATGCTCCTATCGTAGTAGCAATCTCCGGAGGTCTAGACTCTGTCGCACTTCTCCACCTCTTTCGCTTTGCAATTACTCAATCTCACCAGCTTCATGCGGCACACTTTGACCATTGCTCACGGGATGAGAGCGCAGCTGATGCCCAGTGGGTATCTGGACTCTGTCGTGCTTGGGGTGTGCCACTCGAACTGGGACGTGCTAAGGAGGCGTTGATATCAGAAGAGTCAGCCCGCAACGCACGTCATGACTTTCTTGAGTCTGTCCGGATCCGTGTGGGGGAGGGAGTAGTTGTGATGGCACACCATGCTGATGATCAGGCCGAAACTGTGCTCTTTCGGATGGTTCGAGGTAGCGGGTTGAGAGGGCTTAGTGGCATGAGCGAATACCGAGATCCTGGAGTTTGGCGCCCACTTTTACCCTTTTGGCGAGATGAAATCGCTCTGTATGCCCAGGACGTGTGTCTAAATTGGCGAGAAGATCCCACAAACCGAGAACAGCGCTTCACACGTAACATCATCCGCAACAATGTGTTACCAGAAATAGAATCAAGAGTTGCGCCTGCTGCGAGGAGGTCCCTCGTTCGTTTGGCAGATCTAGCGAGAGAGGATGAGGAAGCCTTGCTCAGCTTGCTTCAGGAAGTGCTGGGGTCTCTTGAGTTGGAGCAGGACAGGGAGGCCCTTTCACTTGATTTCAAAAGGTTAACTGAGTTCCATGGAGCAGTTCGCAGTCGAATCCTTCGCGAAGTCTCGAGGAGACATGGGTACCCGCTGGATGCTACTGGAACTAGGCTAGCTTCGGATTTTGTTGACTCAGCACAGAGTGGTCAGCAAATCGACTTAACCGGAGGTTTACGTTTGCGGCGAGATCTGGACCGCTTGGTTTTTTCCACTAAAGCCGTGAGCATCACTGATAGACCTGTACTGATCTCAAACTCACAACCAGGTTCAGGCAGAGCGCTCTTGGGTGGCCATGAGCTACTTGTTAAGTGGAGTCCCGAAAAGAATCTCGATTTGATGTCTGAATGCCTAGCTTTGGTTTCACCTCGATTTCCTTTAACGATCCGTGCACGCCGACCCGGAGACCGGATTCACCTGACCGTCGGCACTAGGAAATTGAAGAAACTTTTTCTGGAAACTCGGATTCCCGAACCCGAGCGGTGCCAGGTTCCTCTATTGGTTGATGGAGCTGGGAGTGTGCTCTGGATTCCAGGTGTTGCTGAAGCAACACTTCATGGTGATACAAGCGAAACGAAAAGTATTCTACACATAGGGATCTCGGATGCGCGTCCACGAGATAAGAAATGACGTTGGAAAAGCGTACTTACGCCAGGATCACCAGATTGTTTTAGGCGTCTTAAAAGGGATCATGGAAGGACTTTTGCCCTGTTGGCTAGGCTTTAATGCACCTAATGAGCTTTTTATGGGGTATGGTCTGGATCATGCTAAGGACTTTCGCCATTTACCATATATTGCGAGCCTATGATGAGTTTTCTGTGCCATGCAATAAGGTTGGCCACACGAGGTTAAAGCAGTATGCCAGAACCTGAACCGATACGTCCGAACGACAACAAGCCGTTAGGCCGGTTCTCTAAGAACACGGCACTCTTCGGGATGATGGTCCTTTTGTTCTTTATGGCAGCCGGTCTATTCCGGAATAACGATCCGGCGTCCGCCGTCACATACACGGAGTTCCGGGCCGAACTTAGTCGCGGGAACGTGCATAAGGTGACCGTTAGTGATCGCGAGATAGATGGCGAGTTTCGTGCTCCGTTCAGTAAGGCGGATCAGGAAATTACCCGGTTTCAGCTTACTCTTCCGGGCGAGATGACTGATGGACTCATAGAGGACCTAGAGGCGGAAGACGTCATCATTGATGCAAAGACGTCCCAACCTAGCTGGGGCCAACTGCTACTCAGTGCGCTTCCTTGGCTGCTATTTATTGCTTTCTGGATTTGGATTTTCCGTACGATGCAGGGTGGTGGTAATCGTGCATTCCAATTCGGTCGATCTAAGGCCAAGCTTATTTCACCTGACACACCTAAGGTCACTTTCGCAGACGTTGCTGGAGCGGATGAAGCAAAGCAGGAGCTTGAGGAGATTATCGAATTCCTTAAGGATCCGAGTAAGTTCTCTCGATTGGGTGGGCGCTTGCCAACTGGAGTTCTACTCGTTGGTCCACCGGGAACAGGTAAAACTCTTCTAGCAAGAGCAGTTGCTGGAGAAGCAGGGCGTCCCTTCTTCCAGATGTCTGGTTCGGATTTTGTCGAAATGTTTGTCGGTGTTGGTGCTTCACGGGTTCGTGACCTTTTTGAGCAGGGCAAGGAACACGCCCCCTGTATAATCTTCGTAGACGAAATCGATGCTGTTGGAAGACATCGTGGGGCAGGGCTTGGTGGCGGACATGATGAACGTGAACAAACCCTTAATGCACTCCTCGTCGAGATGGACGGTTTTGAGTCGAACGAAGGTGTAATTCTTCTGGCAGCGACCAATAGACCAGATGTACTTGATCCTGCACTTCTGCGGCCGGGACGTTTTGACCGACAGATCGTCGTCGATGCCCCAGACGTGAAAGGGAGAGAGGGTATCCTCCGGATTCATGCCAAGAAGCTTCCACTTGCCGATGATATTGAGCTTGCACTCATCGCCCGAGGAACACCGGGTATGAGTGGTGCTGATCTTGAGAATATTTGCAATGAAGCCGCGCTCCTCGCAGCTCGTCAAGATGCTGAGAAAGTAGCCATGAAGGACTTCGAGCAAGCCAAGGACAAGGTCATGTTTGGTACAGAGCGCCGAAGCTTAGTCCTCACGGAGAATGAGCGTCGGCTCACTGCGTATCATGAAGCAGGGCATGTGGTCCTTGGATTGAAGATTCCAGGGTTAGATCCGGTCTATAAGGTCAGCATCATTCCAAGAGGACGTGCCTTAGGGATCACGGCCAGTCTCCCGGAGGAAGATCGGCACTCGTACACCAAAGAGTGGATGGAAGGACAGCTTGCCATGCTGTTTGGTGGACGGGTTGCGGAGGAAGTCACCTTCGGCCCGAAGGATGTTACGACGGGTGCGGGTAATGACATTGAGCGGGCAACCGCTATGGCCAGAAAGATGGTGATGACTTTCGGAATGAGTGATGTCGTCGGGCTGATATCTGTGGGTGATTCTGAGCAGGAAGTGTTCTTGGGTAGGGAACTTGGCCAGAGGAGGGTTATCTCTGAACACACTGCTAGGTTGGTTGACGAGGAAGTGAAACGTCTCTTAGACACAGCCCATGAACGTGCTCACGAAGTACTGAAGGAACACGGCGATCTACTAGAGAGCGTGGCGCATGCGCTCTTAGAACGTGAGACGTTGGGTCGCGAAGAAATCCAAGCGCTTGAGCAGGGCGAAGCACTTCCTCCTCAACCGGTTCCAGCCAGCGAAGAAATCTCTGCTAGCCCACCTGATCCGTCGAAGCAACCTGAAAAAGCCCCACCTTCACTAGGTTTGCCCGGGGCAGATGGGCCGCTCCCAGGACCTGCTACCGGCATTTACGAAGCCCCCGATCATAACAGTGAAGGGTGACGGGAACTTGACCGAGGAGCCGTAGCGGTGGTCCGGATCTGGGAACAACTGGAATTCTTGAAGCCGGGATGGACTGATTTAGTGGAAATCCTTCTTGTAGCGTTCCTGGCTTACCGGATCCTACTTGTCATTCAGCGTACTCGTGCGATGCAGATCATGCTTGGACTGGTTTCGCTTGCGTTCATATACGGTGCCGCTCGCTTGCTGGACCTAGTTTTGATCCGGACTCTGTTAGAGGCGGTTTTTCAGTACGGGGCGATCGCAGCGCTTGTTGTATTCCAACCTGAGCTCCGCTCGGCACTTGCTCGTCTTGGTCGTAGCAAGATGGTCCGTATTTTCCAGCGTCTGGAAGTGGGGCGAATCGCGGAAGAGGTGTTAGACGCTGTGATCAGCTTATCTGGTTCAGGACACGGAGCGATCATCGCTATACAGCAGGAAATCGGCCTAGATGAATATGCTGAGACTGGAAGCTCAATAGACGCTCGTGTATCAGCGGAAATCCTCAAGACGATATTTACACCTTATTCACCGCTTCACGATGGAGCTGTTCTGATCTCTGGAGATCAGATCCGCAGCGCGGGTACTATCCTCCCGCTGACACAGTCGCAGGTGGACCATTCCCTTGGGACACGACACCGTGCGGCTATTGGTCTGAGCGAGGAAACGGATGCAATCGTAATTATTGTAAGTGAGGAGACTTCGCATATTTCTGTAGCCATTGAAGGCCGCTTGGAGCAAGATCTTGGTGTCGGCCGTTTGCGAGAAATTCTGCTAGGTAGACTGCCAGCACTGGACACAGCAGGGCTACAGGTGTGAAACCCCATGAATCCATCCGCATTTTCTTGTCAGCATTCATGCGTTGACACTTTCCTCAGACCTACTCTACATTCTGCAGGTCTTGTAAGGATCTGTCGGCGCTAAGCACGGGTTTAGCCTAGGCTTTTCTGCTCAAGCGGTTGGTCCTAGAACTCAATCAGGAGTAGGCCTAAGTGGGCACCCAATACCAGTTGATGACCCTATTTGCGGATGGCGGGCTGATGATGTACCCGCTCACGCTGTGCTCGATGGTTGCTTTGGGTGTGATTTTTGCCAAATTCTGGACGCTCCACGTCGCTCACCGCGGTACTGACCTCGTCCTGGAAGAGGTAGAAGCGGTTGCTAACACGGGAGACGTGTCAGCGGCTATTGAGATTTGTCGGGATACCCCAGGACCGGCAGGTGCGATTCTACTTGCTGGGCTCCGACGAATTCAGACGCGTAGGCTTGCTGCTGGCGAGTTAGAATCTGCAGTTGCCACAACGGGAACTATAGAGCTTGGCTTTCTGGAGCGGGGCCTTGTCATTTTGGCAACGATCGCCAACGTCGCGCCGCTTATGGGTTTTCTGGGTACTGTGGTAGGCATGGTTCTGGCGTTTGCTGCTATTGAGCAGGCCGGCGATGTGGATCCAACTCTTGTGGCTGGCGGTATTAAAGTCGCGCTGCTCACTACGGCAGCTGGGCTACTTATCGCAGTCCCAGTGAACATCTCATACAACTTTTTTGTTACCCGTATAGACAAGCTGATCGTCGATATGGAACAAGGAACTCAGAAAATCCTCAATCTTGCTTGGGATATGGAGAAAGCTGGGCAGATCCAGATTCTTAGAGAAGGAAGCGATGGTGAGGAGCAGGTGCCGGCTGGTGTGGCAGCTGCAGCTCCAACTTGGAAGGCTCCTGCAGATACGCCAACTCAGCAACTTGTTGTGCCTCAAAACGAGAGTGTGACTAAGAAGGCTTTAGGTTGGCTTACCAGTTTCTTTGCAACGGAAGAATCCGAAGAGGATACAGATAAGGACTAAGATTTCGAAGTCATATAGAGCGCTAATCACCACTATTTTGTTAGTTAACAAAACCGGGAGCGGAAATGTCGGTTCTAGGTAGCAAGAAATCGAAGGCAAGTAGTGAAGTTCCTACATCGTCGATGGCCGATATCGCTTTTCTACTGCTGATCTTCTTTCTGGTCACGACTACGTTTCCCAAGGATAAGGGCTTGGCAATTGTACTTCCCGAGCCAGGTGAGGAAGCCCAGGTCAGCCAGAAGAACATTCTCCATCTCTTGATCCAATCATCGGGGATTGTGACGGTGAAAAGAGGTGAGAGTCAGCAGGAGCAACAGATGCGCCCGCAAGAGATCGAAGGGTTGTGGCGGCAGGAAGTGACTTCGAATCCCAATTTGATTGCTGCTGTAAAGACGCACCCAGATGCTCCTTATAAGTTTATGGTCGATGTTTTGGACGCACTACATTCAGCTAATGCAGAGCGTATCTCACTCCAGGTATTGGAGAACTAGGTATGGCGATCAAGGGTGGTGGATTCGAGAAGAGTTCAAAAGCGTCGTCAGAGATTCCTTCTTCGTCGATGGCTGATATCGCGTTTCTCTTATTGATCTTCTTTATGGTCACTACCGTCTTCCAACGTGACCGTGATCGTCCTATCGAGTGGGCAGAGGCAGAGTCTGCACAGAAGATTGATGAGAAGCAGAAAAATATCCTTAATATTTGGCTGGAGCGGGAAGGTGGGGTATACATCAACGACCAGCCACACACGATGGAGCAAGCTACTACAATTGTTGCTCCTCTTTACGCTGCATCTGAAAGAGCACTAGTGATCTCAGTCCGTGGCGATCGGGAAGTGCCATACCGCTATATGGACCAGCTGCAGACCGCGCTGGTGAATGCCGGTGTTGTTCGTGTGGTTTTCGCGACACAGTTAGAGCAGAGCATGCAGAGGGAGAGACGATGAGCGCTGACGGAGCTGTAACAGTCGAAAGTCAAGAGACTGCTAATGAACGTCTGAAACGAAGTTTCAGTTCCTGGTTTTGGGGGTCTATGATTCTAGCTACGTCCTTCCATTTCGCCGCATTTGCTTTTTGGCCAGAACTTACCGCGGCGGATTTTTCTTTCGAGTCGGAAGAGTTAGAGGCAATCGAGCTACCACCAGAGATTGAAATTCCGCCACCACCACAACAGATAGCTCGTCCAGCCACGCCGGTGATGGCATCTGCAGATATTGATGAAGATATAACGATTGCTCCGACCACCTTCGAGGACAATCCGGTCGAAGACTTACCTCCGCCCCCTGAAGAGCAGGCTGTAGATCTTTCGGCGGCGCCGACATTCACACCCTTTACAGTGGCTCCGGATATCCAGAATAGAGCAGAAGTTATCCGGGCCATGGAACGTGAGTATCCACCTCTTCTTAGGGATGCTGGTATCGGTGGTACCGTTCAGGTGTTTTTCTTCATTGATGAGGAAGGGGTTGTTCAGCAGTTCCAGGTCAATGAGAGTTCTGGACACCAAGCACTTGATGACGCAGCACTAGCTGTAGCAGGAGTGTATCGTTTTTCAGCGGCATTAAACCGAGATAAAAGGGTTCCTGTGTGGGTCTCTTTCGGGATTACATTCCAAGTCCGCTGATACAGAGCCTCAAAGGATCCAAAGGGACCCCGCCGGAGCTCCGGCGGGGTCCCTTTCGTTTACTTAGTATGCTATGCAATCGAATACTACGATGAATCCCAGCTATGAGAGACGTCTCTCTAAGACACTCCCTCGAGTTCATGACCGCATCGCTAAAGCCACGGATGCTTCCGGGCGTGAATTCGAGAGTGTCCGCTTGATAGCGGTCACCAAAGCACACCCAGTAGATGCTGTATCAGCTGCGTTAGCTGCAGGGTTAACCGATCTGGGTGAGAACCGGGTAGAAGAACTTGAAGAAAAGGTTCGTGAATTCGGGCGAGATTTAGCTACCTGGCACATGATTGGGCATTTGCAGAGCCGTAAAGCAAGGCGAGCTTCTCAGCTTGCGCATCTGATCCAGTCAGTCGATTCAGTAAAACTGGCAAATCGCATCTCCAAGTTTGCTCAAGAAGAAGGAATCACAGTTCGGATGTTGACCCAAGTGAACACTTCTGAGGAGCACTCAAAGAGTGGTTTCGATATGGATTCGGCGGTGGATGATATCTTGTGTGTAGCTGAATTTCCGGGTATCCGAGTCGAAGGCTTAATGACGATGGCCCCGTTTGGGGCTGATGATAAGAAGCTGATCAGCACGTTTCGGGTCTTGCGAAAGATTCACGAAAAATTACGGACTCAGGGGGATGTGGTAGGTCCCGAGCTCTCTATGGGCATGACTAACGATTTCGAGATCGCAATCCGAGAGGGAAGCACTATGGTTCGGGTTGGTACGGCACTCTTTGGTGCACGCACATGAATATGAACTATCCCGAGTTACCGGACACGCTGGTCCAGATAGAGAAGGAAACCCTCAAGCGCTGGAAAGAGGAAGATCTTTTCCGCCAATCTCTTGCGGCGAACGTAGGCGGGGAACCGTTCGTGTTCTATGAGGGTCCGCCCACCGCCAATGGACGCCCTGGCTTACACCACGTAATTGGCCGAACGATCAAAGACCTGGTCTGCCGCTTTCATTCGATGGAGGGTCGGACTGTAACCAGGATCGCCGGGTGGGATACCCATGGCCTACCCGTGGAAATAGAGGCAGAGAAAAAGCTTGGGATAAGTGGAAAGCCCGAAATTGAAGAACTTGGTATCGCGGATTTCAATCAAGTCTGTAGGGATTCTGTTTTTACCTATAAGGAGGAATGGGAGGAACTTAGCGAAAGGATCGGCTACTGGCTGGAATACTGGAGACCGTATGTAACCTTTGACCCCGACTACATCGAATCAGTCTGGTGGATAGTCAAAGAATTTGCTGAGAAGGGGCTGCTCTACCGTGGCCACAAAAGTGTTCCGTATTGCCCACGTTGTGGGACAACGCTCTCCTCTCACGAAGTAGCGCAGGGGTATAAAGAGGTCGAAGATCCTTCACTCACATTCATTGCCCATGTCGTAAATGATCAAGGTGACCGGGATCCAGCGGGTCGTGCTTTTTTGGTTTGGACTACAACCCCTTGGACTGTTCCCTCTAACACTGGGTTGGCAGTCCATCCGGATCTCACTTACGTGGAGGTTATGAGTGATAACGGCTGTTACATAGTTGCTGAAAGCCGAGTGGAAGCTCTGTTTGGCGAAACAGCCACAGTCCGCACAAAGTGGAAGGGAGTTGAGCTAGCAGGTCTCCGTTATGAGCAGCTGCTAAACCTCGTTCCTGATCCTGTAGATGGTAATGATAGTGGTAATGGCTGGACTGTCGTTGTGGAGGACTTCGTCAGTGCCGAAGAAGGCACTGGCGTTGTTCACATGGCTCCTGCGTTCGGTGCAGATGACTACGTAGCGGGTCAAAAGCACGGTCTTCCTATGATCAACCCAATTGATGATGCCGGTTGCTTCATAGATAGTACTGCCTTAGTGGGTGGTCAGTTTGTTAAAGATGCTGATTCTGTTTTGGTCGATGAACTTCGCTCGAGGGAAAAGCTGTTTAACATTGGACGGGTAACCCACAGCTACCCACACTGTTGGCGTTGTGCATCACCTCTTCTATACGTTGCTCGAGACTCTTGGTTTGCCGCTACGTCACGCTTCCGAGAGACCCTCCTAGCGAATAATGACCAGGTAAAGTGGCATCCGGCGGAGGTCGGAGAGAACCGATTTGGCGAGTGGCTCCGGGGCAATGTTGATTGGGCACTTTCCCGTGACCGCTACTGGGGTACTCCACTTCCAGTCTGGGTTTGCGACGAAGATGGGGATCATCTTCGGTGGATTGGATCTTTTTCTGAATTGTCTGAGCTAGTTGGAAAACTTCCGGAAGACTTTGATCCTCACCGTCCATTCATTGATGACTATAGCTGGCCCTGCGCTGAGTGCGCGGGAACAATGAGGCGTGCGCCTGAGGTTATTGATGTATGGTTTGATTCAGGTGCAATGCCATTTGCACAGTGGCACTATCCCTTCGAAAACAGTGATGAATTTGATACGCACTTTCCGGCTGACTTCATCTCGGAAGGACTGGATCAGACTCGAGGCTGGTTTTACTCGCTCCTAGCTATCTCGACATTGCTAGGGAGGGGTACTCCATTCAAGAACGTAATCGTCAATGATCTCGTTTTAGATGCAGAAGGCCAGAAGATGTCTAAGTCGAAGGGGAACGTGGTCAACCCCTGGGACGCAATCGAAGAACACGGGTCTGATGCTCTGCGTTGGTATTTTATCACTTCTTCAAATCCTTGGGTCCCTAAGCGATATGACTCAATGGGTGTCAAAGAGGCAGCCCGCCGGTTCTTCGACACGCTTTTTAATACCTATCGATTCTTCACACTTTATGCTTCTGCGGAGGAGTGGTCTCCATCAGATGCTGACCCCCTACCAGAGGAACGGACGTTGCTGGACAGATGGCTATTGTCGCGGTTGGATTCTGTGGTCTCTGTCGTGCGAAAAGATTTAGAGGCTTACCAGATTACCCGTGCCTACAGGGCTCTCGGCGATTTTGTTGTGGAAGACCTATCTAATTGGTATGTGCGCCGGAGTCGCCCTCGATTTTGGGGGAATAGTGATATTCAGGATACGAGAGCAGCATTCAGAACTCTATGGGAGGCTTTGGGCACTGTAACCCGGCTTGCCGCCCCGATCATTCCTTTCGCCTCTGATTGGATGTACCGAGCCCTCACTAACGAAAGTGTTCACCTACAACGCTTCCCGGAAGAAGTCCAATTAATTAATGAAGATCTAGAACAGGAAATGTCGGCTGCGCGTCTACTGGTTTCACTTGGTCGGGCGGCTAGGGAGGAGGCGCAGATCCGGGTGCGGCAACCTCTAAGGTGTGCTGAGGTGATTTTGCCGCAAGGCAAGGAGCTCTCTAGCGAAGTTCTCAGTGTCGTCCGCGAAGAACTCAATGTGAAGGACGTGATTTTCCGGTCTAGCTTGAAAGGTCTTGTCACGCTCGTGGCGCGGCCGAACTATGCTACTCTTGGACCAGTATTCGGAAAGGCAACGAATACCGCTGCTGAAGTCATTCGAGCCTTATCTCAGGAAAAACTGGAGGAATACCGAGACGGCGGGATAGTAGAGATTTCAGTTGATGATCAACTCTACCGTTTGGTGGATGGCGATGCAGAGATTGTTCAGGAAGCTTCAGGGACTCTTTTAGTAAAAGGGGAGGGCGCGACAACTTTGGCGCTCGATACCGAACTCGATGATGAACTGGTGGACGAAGGTATTGCTAGGGAGCTTGTGAATCGGGTTCAGCGGCTCCGAAAGGACGCAGGTCTAGAGATTACAGATCGTATCGAGCTAGGCATAGCAGGTGCACCAGGATTGCAGGATGCAACTGCTTCGCACCGGGAGTTTATCTCTGGGGAAACGCTTGCGCTCAACCTGGCTGTTGATAACGAGATTGATGGCGAGAAATTTGCTCACCTACGCGAGGTTAAAATAAATAACATGCTTGTGCAGATCGGATTGAGCATGGTAATAAAGTAAGCAACCGTGGAAGCACAAACACACAACTTGATAGTCCGAGAGACTGAGGTTGGGCGGGTAGATCGGATATTGGCTGACCGCCTGGGTATGTCGCGTACTCGCGTACAGAAACTACTTCTCGAAGGGCTTGTTTCTGTAAATGGAGAGCCTGCAAGAAAGTCTTTAGTTGTTGCTATTGGTGATGAACTCGAAGTGGTCGTTCCGCCTGTACAACCGGTGAACATGATCGCTGAAGAGATACCCCTCAACATAGTACATGAGGATGATGCTCTGGTGGTTGTTGATAAGCCCGCTGGGATGGTTGTTCATCCTGCTCCGGGTCACCGGTCAGGTACGATGGTTAATGCTCTATTGTACCATATCTCAGATCTTTCTGGGGTCGGAGGAAGACTGCGTCCCGGGATTGTTCACCGGCTCGACCGAGACACATCTGGTCTCTTGGTTGTAGCAAAAACAGACCAAGCGCATCATTTCCTTTCAGATGCTCTGAGGGAGCGACGGATCAAGCGTATCTACCGCGCAGTTATTTGGGGCCACCTCTCGACGAATATGATGACTATCAATGCATCGTTGGGTCGAGATTCAAAGGACCGGAAGCGCATGGCTGTGCGAGAGGATGGTCGAGTTGCGATCTCCCACCTTAGGGTCCGCGAACAGTGGGCACGGGCAGATTTTCTTGATGTTCGTCTTCAGACGGGTAGAACACACCAGATCCGGGTACACCTTGCTCACATCGGTCATCCTATCGTCGCCGACCCGGTTTACGGAGCGGGGTGGGAGCGGGGCATGGGAGGAGCTCAGAGGGCATGGGCTCGTGAGTTGGCACGTCGCGTTCCCAGACAGTTTCTTCATGCGGCAGAACTCAGCTTCGAGCACCCGGTAACGGGAATAGAGATGCACTTTGAAGCGGATCTCCCAGATGATTTATCTAGTGTTGTAGCATGGGCACGAAGTGAACTCAGCTGATTTGCTAGGGGTTATTCTTTGGAGCAAGGCACCTTTCTTAGCTCCTTGAGGAGCAGATAGAATGCGAGTGAGTATCCTCTCTACTCATGGTGTTGGTCCGTTCATACTATCTATCACGATATTGGTAGCTGCTACTCCCAACCAAGAAAACTTGACTGACTCACTAGCTGGTGAGCCTTATCGTCGGATTAGTGGAGCGCGCGCATTTATAGATTTCACTGCTGAGGATTCACTGGTTGCTGCAGCAGTTCTGGGATTCTTGGATGGGCAAGCTGCCTTACCAGGACTTCCAGACTCTGTACCTGGTGCTGTCCGGGCAGTATTAGCTCATTCGCTTGAAGCTTTCGACGAAGTTACGGGGTCAGTTATTCCAGAGTGGAGTGCAGGCGCAGCGATACCTCGACTTAGCACTTTGGTTGTGACGACTGCAAAAGGATCCCGCTTACTAGATTCAGAGGGGAGGCGTACGCTCCGACATGAGTGGGCCCATCTTGGTTTAGCAGACGCGCTTGAGGGCTTACGGGCTCCCCGATGGTTTGATGAAGGCTATGCTCAGTGGGCATCAGGTGGTTTCGATGCCATGGAAATTTGGAAGCTGAGGTTGCTCTTAGCGCTAGGAAAGGCCCCATCGATGGACTCTCTTACGCTACGATGGCCATCGGGCCGAGCTGAGGCAGAAGTTGCTTATCTCTTATCCGCTAGTGCAGTTACCTACCTTCTCGGTGAGAGTGGAGATCGAGGGCTCAGAATCTTCTTAGATCGCTGGCGTGAGGATGAAATCTTTGAACCTGCCTTTAGATCCGTGTTTGGTCTTACCACGAGTCAGTTTGAGGAAGATTGGAAGAAGCATGTTAAGGACCGATACGGTTGGCTCTTTGTCTTGAGTCATTCGGCTATCTTTTGGATGGTGTTGGCACTCATCTTGCTCCTAGTTGTACAAGTGCGCCGAACCAGAAACCGGGAAAAGATGGCGAGGCTCAGGGCTAGAGAATTGCCTGAGCAGCCAGCGTACTGGATACAAGTGATTGGGGGAGATACTTCAGATGAGGATAGTTATGAGTCACGATAGGTGCAGAATAGGGATCTTTGGGGTATAAGAGGAACTATGAGTCGCCGGATAATGATCGTCGATGACGATAAGGATGCCCTTGAGGTCTACAAGACCCGCCTAAGTCACGCCGGGTTTGATGTGGAGGTCGCTGAAAGTGCAGAGCAGGCACTTTCTCGGGTAAAAAAGTTTGATCCAGGTCTAATTGTGACAGACGTACGAATGTCTGGTATGACCGGGCTAGAACTTCTGAGCAAGATTCGGGAGGCTATGGAGGGCGTTTACGTTGTCGTCATGACAGGTCATGACGACATGGAAACTGCGGTGACCGCGATGAAGTCGGGCGCTTTCGATTTTCTCGTAAAGCCAGTTGATCCAAAGGCACTACAAGCTTTGGCAGAACGCTGTTTCCGTGAATTCAATGAGGACGATGAGGGTCCGGATACTGAAACTGAAGAAATTACTCTTCGCAGTGGTCAGCTCATTGGCCGTGATCCCAAGATGGTTGAGATCTACAAGACGATTGGTGTCCTAGCACGAAACCGCGCAACTGTCCTTATTCGTGGTGAGACGGGAACCGGTAAGGAGGTTATCGCACGTGCGATTCACCAGCATTCTGCATTTTCTGAAGAGCCATTTATTGCAGTCAACTGCACAGCATTAACAGATACGCTGCTGGAGTCAGAGCTTTTTGGGCACACAAAAGGTTCATTTACAGGAGCGATTAGCGCTAGGAAAGGCTATTTCGAGCTAGCGGGTGCGGGGACGATCTTCCTGGATGAAATAGGAGATACGAGTCCGGATTTCCAAACAAAACTCCTTCGTGTCCTGCAAGAAAGATCTTTCTATCCTGTGGGAGGGGAAGAACCCAAAACCACCCATGCTCGTGTGATTGCTGCGACACATCAGCCGGTGGAACAGTTAATAAAGGAAGGCCGGTTCCGGGAAGATCTCTATTTTCGCCTTAGGGTTGTTGAGATCGTAGTTCCACCCCTGCGAGATCGTCCGGGGGACATCCCTCTCATTGCGAGTGCATTGTTGGGACGCGTTCGTGAAGAGACCCACAGGGAAGTGTACCGGATCTCTGATGCAGCACTAGAAAATCTTCTTTCGTATAACTGGCCAGGCAATATTCGGGAGCTTGAGAACGCTCTAATGAGAGGAGCAATCGTTGCGAGAGGATCAGTAATCGGAGAAGACCATCTGGTATTAGGAGATCATAGTGTTACTTCGGATGATCTGACCCTGGACTTGGCGATTACTCGTCACGTCCAATGGGTTCTCGCACAATGTTCAGGTGACGAAGCTGCAGCGGCTGAGCTTCTAGGAATCACTAAGAAAAAACTTAAAGATCTTCTCTGAGTGATACGTGAATTGATTAGTGTCGTCCCCCCAGCTAGCATTAGCGACCCTCTAGCAAGCTGACGGTGTATGGCTAAGAAGATTCTGCGAAAAGCCTCCAAGCCCCCGGTTGCTCTTAAATTTACGAAAGTGAACGCGATGTTGGGTGGTGCGGGACTCATATGCCTAGCGCTTGGATATGGCTTGCTAGCTCAGGGGTCGATTACGGCCGCCCCACTTCTGTTAGTTCTGGCCTACTTGGTCTTGTTACCTATGGCGATTATCAAGTAAGCGGAGGCCTGGAAAAGGGAATATGCGTTCCCTGCTTCCCTCGTACGGAATCATCTCAAATCAGAGGTTCTGTCCTAAGAATTTCCTGGGACTTTCCGTGATTCTCTTCGTGCTGTCTTTAGAAAGTAATCATCGGATTTTGCCTCTCTATTATCTGTCCCCCACTTGATTGCTTTGTCTTGTTTTTCTAAGGATGGGACATGCTTGGAGCAGTGTATGTATGCCTCATCCACGGTGATCACTACCCATCGCTCAACCCCCGAGTCCATCTCGGGATTCTCTCTCTCTAGGTACGCCCTCAGAATTGAGGGCAGTTCAGCTGGTACATAGCTGTTGGCATTGCCGTTTACATGTAACCCGATGGTCGTATCAAAGAAGTCTAGAAAAACTAAGCCGATATGGGGATTTTCTGAGATATTTCCCAGGCTGGCGAAAACACCATTCCCACGATACTCGGGGTAGGCGAGTGTCCTGTCATCCAGTACCAGAACGAACCCAGCTCCACCAAACCTCGGCGAACAGTCGCAGTTCCCGTCCGCATCGGCAGTAGCGATAAATACCATTTCTTGTTGCCCGATGAGTTCGACCATTCTCTCTGAAAGGCTGTTCCGCATCTGGCGCCTATAGAACCTTTCAGCACGGGCTCGGCTCTGCTGTTGAGCTTGAATTTCCTGCTCGCCGGAAGTTCCTTCGTGCATTGCAAGTGAGCCTCTAAACTATGGGAGAGGCAGGCAAGTGCCGCAGCTGCCGCTATAGGATCTGTAATTTGTCTGGTAGGGAGACTGGGGACGCTAACAATCTAAGCAGGACTAGCAAAGAGCCCATTATCATGAAGGTAACCCTAAAAGAAGTGACTATCTTTGCGCTCCAGTCTAGCTTGCCGCGCCAGAACTGGGATAACCCACTTAATTACCTTAGGAAGTTAGTGAAACAGATTGACGTCCCGTTCCTACTTGAATTATCCAACTCCTGAAGAGACGATCCGTATGAGAGATAGCTTCGAGATCGGGAATTGCAGTATTGAATCTCCAGCCATTAGCCAAGCGGCACTGCGTGTAGGTCCTGCTGCTGATGGGCGAAACCGGGAAATTCCGCTGCTCGTTTGTCATGGTGCCGCTGACGGGCCAATCCTGTGGATCAACGGAGCGACACACGGTGATGAGCCGGAGGGCGCTTTCTCAATCTTCCGCCTATTTGATCAACTCGATCCTTCGGCGGTATCAGGGACGGTTGTCGGAGTCCCAGCCATGAACGTGCCAGCTTTCGAAGCAGGCAAACGCGGAGATCCTCTGGATTCATTCACCTACGACATGAATCGGATATACCCCGGAAGCATTGATGGCTATCCTACCGAACGTGCGGCATGGGCTCATTGGATCGCCATGAAAGATGCCTGTGACCTGCAGATCGCGATTCACTCAGGAGGAGAGCACTCATACCTCGCACATATGATTTTTGCAGCGGACAATACTCAGAGCATGGAACTTGCTGCCGCCATGGGTACGGCATGGGATCTGGTTTTTCGCAGTGGGGTCGGTGGCAAGAATCCTGCCTCAAAAATGGCGGAGCTCGGAAAAGCAGGTATCACTGTAGAACTGGGAGGCAATTGCCGAACACTTACGAGTGATTTCCATGCAATCGCCGATGACCTAGCAACAAGTTATCTCAATGTCATGCGCCATTATGGTATGGTCTCCGGAGATGCAGAGTATGCCCCTGAATGGAGAATGGGTCATCAGGAGGCCTTGCTAGCGCCGGCGTCAGGTATGTGGGTTGGTAGCCAGGATTTGGTTTTTGAACAACTGATCAGAAGGGACACACCCTTAGGGAAGATTTACAATCTCTACGGTGAAGTGTGTGCTGAGGTTGTGGCTCCGGAAGATGGTGTGGTATTCGGCCTGCGTTCGAGGCCCGCAGTGCTTGAGGGAGAATGGTGTTGCTTCTATGGCATCATTGATGAGGTACGTAACGACCTCATGCCCTGAATTCACTGGTCATCCAGTAACACCGGATTTTTTCAAAGGAGGTAGAGATGACAGTTACTCGTCGGCAGTTCACCAAGGTGGCGGGTGTAGGCGCTGCCGGCTTGGCTATGGTATGGCAACAAGCCTGTGCTCAGGTAGCTGAAACAGGTGAGATCTCAACCCAAACACTACATACGCTGCTTGATGCCCAGGGGCCGCGAGGAATCTACGAACACGAAGAAGAGTTCGAACGACTACGTCGAGCAGTGGCAAATAGCATTCGGATCTCGAATGAGTTGCGAAACTTCCCGCTAAACGATGATGAGCAGCCACTCACAATTTTTCACCGAGGCTGACTTATGCAGGAATCCACTCATTTTCTAACGGTTCGGGAGTTGGCCGAGAGCCTGTCCTCTGGCGAGACGACATCAGTTCAACTCACTCAGATGTATCTTGATCGCGCGGAGGAACTTGACCCGCCTCCATTTGATTTGCCGAGTGAACCAAGGCCTGACCATGAAGGACAGCTCTCCACTATGGTCACTATTGCTCGAGAGCATGCACTCGAATCGGCAGAAAGGGCAGATGCAGAGCTGCGTGCAGGTCGGCGACGAAGCATTCTGCATGGTATCCCCTATGGTGTGAAAGACCTGCTTGATACTGACGGGATTCGTACGACCTGGGGTTCTGGCATCTTCCGAGATCGAGTCCCGGACCGTAATGCGGCTGTGATCGATCGGCTAGCAGATGCTGGCGCAATTCTTATGGCGAAGATGTCGCTTGGAGAGTTTGCTGGTGGGAACACCAGCTCTGCACTGAATCCTTGGAAACTAGATCGGACCAGCTTCGGGTCATCCAGTGGGACTGTATCCGCTGCGGTAGCCGGTCTGATCGGTTTTGGGATTGGAACGGAAACCGGCGGGTCAATCGTATTTCCTGGTTCTGCAGTTGGGGCCTCAGGGCTTCGCCCTACATTCAGTCGCGTAAGCCGTTTCGGCTGCATGGCCCTTTCATGGAGCCTGGACAAGATCGGCCCAGTTGGACGTTCGGCGGAGGATTGCGGGTACATCCTCGAAGAGATTAATGGTCCGGACATCCGTGATAATTCCTCAACAGATCATCCATTTATATTCAATCCGGATCTAGGAAGTATGCGAGGAAAGCGACTGGGTGTGCACCGCAGTGAATTCCTCCTCACCCAATCCGACCATAATCGCCAAGTCTTTCAGGAAGCGCTTGATGTTTGGGCGGATATGGGTGTGATCGTAGAGGATATAGAACTCCCGCTGTATCCGACTGGAGCACTATTCACGACCATCGTTACGGTAGAGAGTGGCACGATATTCAAACCTCTTTTTGACGATGGCCGCGCTTTGGGCATGTTCTCATTCAATGAAGATCGAGCTGCGGGATGGATGGCCGGACGCATGATGCCGGCTGCGGACTATCTGACTGCTCAACGAATACGCAGTCAACTTACCCGCGAGGCAGACGAGATTTTGTCTAGGTATGATGCGGTCATTGCCCCAACATGGCCGAATGGTGCAGCACTGAGGGAAGTCAGTGAAGGTTGGCCGATTCCCGCTCGTAATGAGTGGGAGCCACCTGACGATTTTGATGTGAATACACCCAGGCTCAATTACATCGCGAACCTGGTTGGACACCCGGGCCTAAATATTCCATGCGGTTTTGACACAGACGGACTACCTCTCTGCCTCCAGATCGTTGGGTCACCATTCGACGATCAAGCTGTTCTAGATTTTGGGATGGCATTCCAAGAGGAGACTGACTGGCACCTCATACGGCCCCAATACCCATGGCGGGAGTAAAAGCGAATGTCATTTGACCTCAAAGTGTTCAATTCAATTGGATTAAGGAGGATGTTTTGTCAGAGGTGAAGATCACTATTACTAAGACTGGTCCTTACAAGGTCGAGGGGGACGTGGAGTTGTGTGATCATCAAGGGAATTTGGTTGAGACCCGCGAGGGGAAGCCATTTTTTCTATGTAGGTGTGGTCAGACTGCCAACAAACCTTTTTGTGACGGGACGCACAATGAGATCTCATTCCTGTAGTTAATGAAGTAACCTGAGGGTCTGATTTTGAGATTCGGACTCGATGAATGCGGTTGAGTCTACAGGACGGTTGCTCTCCTTAAAGTCCGAGCCATCTTCCAAAGCCGTACCCTGACGCGGAAACACCTGCCGTAAGAGCGATGCCCCATGCCAGGTCTACATAGACCACCACAACCGGAAAATCCTTTAACATCGCTAAACATGTGAGGTCGAATGTGGCGTAGGTGACTAGGCCAAGGAATGCGCCTAACGCTATCGAGTATCCAAGTGACTGTGCTTCCAGTCCAGGTAGCACTGAGAAAACCAGCACACCTGCGATGAAGATCGAATAGAACAACAGGGCGGCTCCCCAGATGACATCGGGTCTCATAAGGTGGCCCAAGTGTTCCTGATAAAATCCTTTGGCGACGACACCCAGCCATAGTAGGTCCACAGCAAAGAAAACCAGGGCAGTTAGGGCATACAGCTTAAACATTTCGGTCGAGTACACAGGACGCTCCAGATCGTTGTCGAAGGAGTTTCTACGTGGCTTTGGTTAACGTCACGAAAGCGACTCTAGTACCCATTCTATATCAGTAAGGTCATTATAAATCGAGGGTGAGAACCGTAGATGATTCGGATATACACTTATGTCGATGCCCGCTCTATTGAGCCGCTCACGAATCCCGGTCTCTTCGGCCATGGTGAAAGTAATGATGGGCGAAGTCGTACCTGCCGGCGTGACACACTCAAAACCCAGACGCGGCATCTGTTCGCGCAACAGATCGAGTAGGGGCTGCCGATGTTTTTCAATTCTATCAACCCCGATTTCTCGGAGATATGGAATCGCCGCTCCTAGCGCCGCTCTAGCGGATCCAGCGACGCTTCCTGTTTCGAAAAGTGCGCTCGCTGTCTCACCAAGGTCCCAAGTAAATGGGTTGTCTGCTGGAGGATCGTAAGGTAAGAAGTGTGTTTGGTAACTATTCACTGAGCGATAGCCGAATTGGGTGCGCTGCATCACGCTTCCCAAAAGGTCCTCGCGCACATAAAGAAATCCAAGCCCGAGGTCACCCATTAGCCACTTAAATCCGGAGCAGGCACAGAAATCTACTCCACTTTCTCGCACATCAATTGGAACGGCCCCTGCAGCTTGGATGATATCGGCGTATACGTACGCTCCATTGGAGTGCGCTAAGTCGCATACTTCCTTTAGGTCATGTTGAAATCCGTTATACATAGTCACGAGCGAGATCTCGATTAGCCGAGTATTTCGGTCAACAACACGATCAAGATCCTCAAGGTCTATCCTCCCTTCACGTGGCATCACAATGCGAAGGTCTAGGCCTGCAGTTTTCTCGAGTGACTGCAGATGAATAATCGAACTCTCAAAGTGCAACGCGTCTGCGACCACATTACCTCCTGAGTGCGGGATACCTAATCCCTGCACCACGAGGATTTCACCCGTGGTCGTGTTAGGTATATAGCTGATCTCCGTGGTCTTGGCGTTGATCAAGGACGCAAACTCTGCTTTTACCCTATTGTCCAAGTCTGGGTCAGCACTGGTCTGTGTTGTAAAACCACCGCGCCTATCGTTGTAATCACGCACCGCGTCACGAACTTTATTGGGCATGGGGTGCATGTAGGCACCGTTCAGGTACGTAATTCCTTCTGGAATGCTGAAGTCATCCTTGCGAGGAAAAAATTCCTGAGCCACTCCTGCCCAAGTTGGTTCCTTAGACCTTGAGATAGCCCCAGGTACGACTGCAGCGACCGCTAATCCACCAGCTCGAGTGATAAGGTCACGGCGGCTCATCGTTTTCGTACCATCAGAAGCAGTATGACTCATACCTTAACCCTCCATTTTACTTGCCGGCTTTACCGGCTGTCCGTGCTCATTCTATCAGTAGGTATCCAGCTTTTAGTCAGCTAAACTTTATTGCACTCCCGGGTCGCCCTCAGTACGGCAGGAGGTACAGTACAATTGCTACAAAGGGCGCGAGCAGCATCATCATGGTGATCGCGTAGCCGAACATGTCACGGGCTCGAAGTTCGGTGATTGCCAGCAGAGGGATTGCCCAGAATGGGTTCAGCAGATTTGTGTGCGCATCCCCTACCGCATAGGCTGCGATCGTCTGTCCATGAGGGATCCCGAGTTCAGCACCTGCAAGCATCATTGGACCACCGATAATAGCCCATTCACCACCTGCAGAGGGCACGAATACGTTAAGAATGCCGCCGGTGATCCAAGCTGTAACAGCAAAAGATTCTTTTGTTGCAATTGAGAGCAAGGACTCAGTCATAGTGTCGACGAGTCCAGTTCCTGTCATGATGCCTATGATACCTGCATAGAAAGGGAACAGCAGGATAACGCCCGCGCTTCCCTTAACCGCGTCTTGGAATTCGTTCAGGTATCGGGATGGGCTGCTATACAGCATGAGGCCAATCATCAAGAATCCGAAATTGAAAACATTCAAGTTCAGAGCTTCAAGGCCCTGGGTCATGAACGCTCCTATGAAGAGACAGACTCCTGTGAAGGCGATCAATCCACCGAGGATCCTGCTGTTATCGATTCGGTCAGCCAAGGTTGGATTTGTAGGTAAGTCTAGAGGGTTGGATTTTCTTACCACTTCCTCTTTGAAGTCGACATAGCGAGTAATCCCTCTACAGTTCGCCTCAGGTGGTGAGAGTAGATAGAGCATGATGGAAGCGAAAATAAGAGCTAAGACTGTCAGGATGAGCGAGTAGGGATGGAATACCCATTCTGTTGCGGGAATAACTCTGTCCACGATCCCTTGCTCCATAAAGACGTTTCCATCCGTCGCCTGAAGTAGTCCCGCAGAGCTAGAGAGCCCCCATCCCCAGGTAAGGCTCATGCCCATGTAGCCAGCTACTGCCAGAAGGGGATAATGCACAGCCATCCCATTCTTGGCCGCGAGTTTGCCCATCTCTCGAGCTAAGATCGCCCCAAAGATCAGGCCGAGCCCCCAGGATACCCACCCGGTCAACATCGATCCAAGACCAACCAATACAACTGCCTGGCGGCCATTCTTAGGAAGTCGGACAAGGCGCAGGATACCCGCTCGCACTCTTGGGTGGTACGCGACCACGCAGCCTGTGACCAGGATGATCACCATTTGCATAGCGAACTGAAGTAGAGACCAAAAGCCTCCATACCAAGAGCGTGCAATCTCAGGCACGCTTACCCCCTCAGAGATGAACGCTGCGATTGCAGCCACATACGTGAGCAGAATTGCAAATAGAAACGGGCTTGGCATCCAACGTTCCACTCGGTCAGCAATGGCTTCACCAAATCGTTGTACCAGCGTGAGATCAGGCTCGTGCTCAGTCGTGCTACTTGAATGCGATCCCGTGTTGCTTTTCATATCACATCGTCTCTTTAGGCAGGTTTTTACTAATGGGCATCATCGGTGGTCATAGTCGAATAGGCCGATGGGCATGAAGGAGTTTTACTTACTGAACAGCTCACGCGGTCGGCAGCTGATATCGTCCTAAGGGTAGGCAAGGACAATACAACTGGAGGTGAGCACGAGAATTAGAGAAACAAGACTCAGTATCTCGGGGTCCCGCCAATCAATGGCTTTCGTTGGTTTGTAGTACTTCCCCACTCGTCTCTATTGACCCCAGAACCTGGACAATAATCTCCAGTGTCGAGGAAGTGTGTATGTAGGCACTCAAGCGTCGAGCCTAGATTGATCAAGAGCGCTTCGGTCTCTGGAAATGCGAATCGTGTAAAGAATCCTGCACGGCCTCCTCGGGCCATATCCGCAGTTGACTGTCCGAGGCGTGTTATAGCCAAGACATCTGCTCCCTGTGATACGAGATAGAGTATCATCTCGTTGTCCCCTCTCGAAGCTGCGTAGTGCAGGGGTGTATAGCCCCACGAGTCTGCGAGATTTACATCGGCGCCATGTTCCTCAACCAGGTACTTGAGTGTAGGCAGAAATTGGTTGGGTACATTTCTTACACTGAAAGCGCCTAGCCCTAGGTACCCGCCTCCAGCCGCAGCATGGATCGGATGTGCATTATCTGCCCCATAAGGAATCGGGGTTATCCCAGAATCTTCCTGTTGCCGTCCATCCTCCTGCCTACGCTCACGCATGCCTACTTCAGGCCACCATGTTGGAATATTCGGGTCCGCTCCGTGATCAGCTAAGAGCCGGAGTGCTCCAAGATCTTGAGCAAATGCAGCACGCCAAAACGGAGTAGCACCTGTAAGGTCTATCCCCATCTTTGTTAAACCATACTCCCAATACCACAGATGTGTATTCAGCTGAACATTGGGATTTGCTCCTACCTCAAGAAGCCTCCTGAGGACGTCCAAGTACTCGGCCTGCTGAATATCCTGTGCACGAGGCTGTGGATAATTTGACTTCGGTGCCCATTCTGTTTGGAGCACGGCGAAGAGCGGAGTAACTCCGTCAGTGGAAGCTGCGAGATCGGGGTCGGCACCCCACTCCAGCAGCAGTAGAGCCAGGTCGAATTGCCCATTGAGCACTGCCATCAGTAGTGGGCTAGTTCGATCTCCACCGCTTACCTGGTTGACGTCTGCACCACCTTCTAGGAGTGCTAGCGTCGCCTCCAAGTGTCCTTCACGAGCCGCATGTAGTAGCGCTGTCATACCCCCAGTCATACCGACCAAAGTCTCCCTGTACGGGGGACGCTCTACATCTGGTCCCCCAGGGTAATCTGGCCTAAGAGATACGAGATCATCTGGATCTCGATCCTCCGAGTTATCACTGGATCTAAGGAATTCCCTCTGAGAACTCACAGCTTCCTGAACCTGGCTAGAGCTTGGATCCCAATTCCTGTCTATCTCGCTATTCTCACGGAACAAAGAGACTGCATCTCGGAAACGCCGGTTAGCTGCCCTGTCTAGCAACAGGCTCTGAATAACATCGACAACCTCTGTTGTAATGGAGGGGTTGGCATCATGCTCGAGTAGCGTGGCCACTGCCGCCCCTCGATTATACGCTGCTGCAAAAATTAATGGCGTCTGTCCAGAAGACACCTCTGTCGCGTTCGCGTCAGAGCCATGCTCGAGTAGCGCTGCGACCGCATCCGCTCCCCCTATGGCAGCAGCAGCAAGGTGCAGAGGTGTTACTCCACTGGTAGTAGTGGTTGCATTCGGGTTGCTTCCTGCTTTGAGAAGCAGACGTGTGACTTCGCCATGTCCACCCCGACTGGCCAGGTGGAGGGGTGTATATTCTCCGATTCTTGTTTTCGTATCTAGTGTTGCACCAGATGAGATCAACAGCTCGATCACCTTCTGGTGACCCCGCTCTGCAGCCCAGTGCAAAGCCGTCATGCCATCTCCGGCAGCTGCATTCGGGTCTGCACCCTGTTTGAGTAAGGATTCAACCGCGCTTGTATCCCCTTGTTGTGCGGCGTTAATGAGCGGCACGTCCGACGGGAAGATAGCTGCTGACAGGAGACCCACTACAAACAGAGTTCCAAGTAGATTCAATCGCATACGGGTGCTCACAACCCCCTCTGACTAGCTTCCGAGGTGACCCCCCGTGGGAAGACGAGTGGGAACTCCGCGGTACTATCTCCAAAAGCCCTCATGTCATCGTGCCCAATCCCCTGCATAAGGCTTAGCAAGACGTTAGCCATGGGTGTGCCTTCGGGTGTCTTCAGATGGAGATTCCCTTCGAGTGCACCATTAGCATGACCCATGAGTATTAGCGGGCAGCGGCGATGATTATGGAGGTTAGGATCTCCCATGGGGGATCCCCATACGATTGCCGTTTTTTCGAGTAATGAAGCATCACCTTCCATCGTGTTCTTCATTTTTTCGAGGAAATAGCCTACCTGACTTAGCCGGTAGGTATTGATCTTGTTGAAGTCGATGATATCCGCGGGGATATTGCCGTGGTGCGATGCTCCGTGGTGTGACTTCGTTGTCCCACTTGTAGGGAAGCTGCGGTTCGATTGGTCAAACCCTGTTTTGAACGTGATGACTCTGGTCAGGTCAGCTTGCAGCGCAAGCAGCTGGAGGTCGAACATCAACTTCATGTGCTCTTCCCAAGAATCTGGGACTCCAGAGGGAGCTTCGGGCATATCCCGTTCCTCTCCGCTTGTATTTCTCTCCTCAACCAGCTGAATTCGACGCTCGATCTCTCGGATGTGATCTAGGTATTCATCCATCGCAAGACGATCTGCTGCGCCTAGTTCCCTTCTAAGCCGGGCTATTTCGGTCGCGATCCAATCAATCATGCTACGATCCGTCCGCCGACGGGCAGCTCGGTCTTCCGGTGTATCACCTGCTCCAAAGAGACGCTCGAAAACTACTCGTGGCTCACGAATCGCAGGGAGCGGCTGGTTAGGTGAGGCCCAAGAAAGTGAGGTTGTGTATGCGCAGTGATAGTTGTAAGCACAACCGCCACCTCTGTCGATTGATTCGGTACAGAGTTCAAGTGATGGCAGCGCCGTATCCCGGCCGAAGCGACGAGCATGCAACTGATCGAGTGAGGTTCCGAGATAAAGGTCTGAGCCCTGGGTTTGCTTGGGGTGGGCCTGTGTCAGGAATACCGCTGTTGAGCGGTCATGGTCTCCTCCGATCTCTTCTGCTCGGTATGGCTCTGCCATGCGACAGTCCGTATTGCTGACGATCGTCAGGTAGTCTCGAAACTCTTCGAGAGGTGCTAACTGACTCGTCGGCAGGAAATCAAAATCACGACCTGTTTTGGCAGGAGCAAACAGATGCTGAGCATCTCCCCAGGTACTGCCACCTGCGCTGCCCATTGATTCTTCAATACAGACCAGTCGCGTGTAGCCCGAATCAGCGGCCAAGTCTCGCCACGGTCGACCGGCTGGGACCATAGCGTCTAAGAATGGCAGAGCGACTGTCGCGCCCATACCTCGAACGAAAGACCGGCGGGAAATGTGCTTTCCAGTAATGAATTCCATTTTGTTACATCCCCGAGTCGTGTTGTGCTTCGTTTGTCGTCTGTGATCGCATCATTTGGAAAGGAATACTCTCCACAACACCCCTAATGAACGATGACATGCGATAGCTATTAGCCTCAGCTTCCTGGACAATCAACCGAACAGATGGCTGATCATAGTATTCTACCCTTCGGCCTATCGCATAGGCTAGCAAATTTGAGGCAAAGTTGCGTGCCAACGGGATTGGGCGCTTCAAGAGCACGTTCGTAAGTTCGTTAGGGGTGTTTACTGAACTGCCATCATAAAATGTGCCCCGGGTGTCCAGTGGCATCCCGTTCTCACGGATCCGCCATTTACCTGTAACGTCAAAATTATCCAGTGCTAGCCCTATAGGATCCATAAAACGGTGGCAAGCGTTGCACGTTGGGTTGGCTCGATGCAGTTCCATACGTTCCCGCGTTGTTAGCTGCCGACCGTCGGACGAACTCTCCGTCTGGTCGAATGCTGGGATATCCGGAGGGGGAGGGGGGGGAGGGGCACCCATGAGTACTTCCATGACCCATTTCCCTCTAAGAACCGGGGAGGTTCGGTCGGACATAGAAGTCAAAAGGAGCACACTCCCATGTCCCAAAAGCCCTCGACGTGTCTCATCTGGGTACCTGACCCGCCGAAACTCCGAACCAGAAACCCCTGGAATTCCATAGTGCCGGGCAAGGCTTTCATCGACGAAGGTATAATCGGCATTCAAAAGCTCGAGAAGACTCCTGTCCTCTCTTACCAAGTCGTAGAAGAACAGCTCCGTCTCCCGGACCATCGCTTGGCCAAGTTGGCGGTTGAAGTCCGGGTAGAAGTAAGGTTCTGGCTGGTTCTTAGCTGCATCCTGAAGTCGTAGCCATTGATGGGCGAAGCGTGTGGCGAGGGCCTCAGAACGCGGGTCAGTTAACATCCTCTCCACCTGTGCAGCCAGCACCGAGGCCTCTGCCAGTTGTTCCTGCGCTGCCAACTCGAGTAGTTCTTGATCTGGGGATGTGCCCCATAAGAAAAATGACAAGCGGGAAGCCAGGTCGAAATCTCCTAAGCGGTAATTTTCTCCGGAAACAGCCTGACTCGGTTCTCGTTCAAGGCGTAAGAGGAAGGCAGGACTGGCCAGGATCGCTTGAAGTGCTGTTCGTATCCCAAGTTCAAAACCACCCTCTGAAGCAGCACTCATATAGAAGGACAGTGGACCCTCTAGGTCTGCTGCCGTAGCGGGTCGCCGGTACGCTTCGCTTGCCAACTTCGATATGATTGATTCAGCACATGGTCTCTCTTCAGCTGGCGAAGCTGGTCGACAAATGAAGATTTTTTCGCGACTAGGAGTTTCGGATATTCCTCTGGGATTATTAGGTCCCGTGATCATCAAATCAGTCAGGTGAACCAGAGCTGTGATTCCGTAGTTCGCCCACTGCTGAGCATCTTCACCCCCAACGAATGACCAGGCGTGAGGGCTAAGCCGGTCCTCGTATGGCCCCTCTATCCTGCGGACGAATGCTACTGCGACTCTGTGTTGACCCGCCGGCACAAAGATAGGTTCAGTCTCGATCGGAGCGCTTGAACCTCCATTATTTTCTAACCCCAGGAGTGCAACCCCTTCGCCATCGATCGAGAAATCAAGATCCTCTATCCCCATGCCTCTGCCAAATAGGGTCTGCACTGAGAACACGTACTCACCATCTGCCGGGAAATCATGAGTTAGGACGATCCCACCTCTTGTACCGAATGGAGCTCCCTCAAGTTGATCCCAGGCGTGCTGGGATATTTCTATCGGGTTTGTGTATTTCACACTTGAGGACACGGCGTCTGGTATCCCGATTGCCAATCGACTGATCTCCGTTGCGGCCCTCAAATATGCCTCGAGCAGGGTAGTCGAAAGTCCTTGGGCGGCCGACATATTATCGAAGCTTCCCAGGTATGTATCCGCTGGTAACCAACGGCCAGCATCTACATTCAGCGTCAACAGGTCCCGGATTACGCGCTCATACTCCGCCCGGTTTAATCTTTGAAATCTGCGGGCACCTGGATCCGGACGGCCAGCAGCAGCCTCATCGATCACTGTTTCAAGGGTCTGGACGAGTGAAAGGAGCGTATCACCTTCTGGTCGAAGAGCCCCAGGAGGAGGCATCAGCCCCGCTCTAAGCTTCACAATCATCTTCTCTGCGGTTTCTGCCTGCTGGTCAGCTACTTCAACCGCAAAGGTCTCGAGTGAGAGGTTGCCGGTAAGCCTTTCTTCATTGTGACAACGTACACAGTACTGTTGCACAACATCCGTCAGTTCTGGATTCGACGGGTGATCAAACGAGTATTCAGCAGTGGCTTTGGAAGCAGGCAAACTGGTACCATTGGGTTGGCTTCCAATCGTCAGCCAAATACCCAGTGCAGCAGCACCGAGAGCTAGTGTCTTCATGCTCTATCCTCCGGAGGATGGAGGCATCTTAGGATGCCAACCGGCCCTCTCCCACGATCAACACCAAAAAATGTAAGGAACCCGACGGCCCCGAGCCACGGTTTCGTGAATTTAGCAGCGGATAAGCTTAGGTATCAATTTCGAGGCCAGCAGATCAATCCTCGGTCGAGGAGATCATCGATTTCTTCTCGGATCTGTGAACTATAGTATCCTCCAGTAGAGGGCCTCTTGTTGAAGAGCACCACGTAGTTGACCCCATCACCTCGTTGCCGAGCGAGCGTATTCGTACCAGATAGACTCCCCGTGTGGTTTCGCCTCCATGTAGAGCTCTCACTTCCAGTTCGTTGGGCGCCTATGTCGTCTCCCGAGACCTGGTAGGTATCCAGGAACTCAAGAATCGCCCTAGTTGACGCTACCAATCCGCCAAACGAAATCATGCCTTCAAGGTCCCAGCCTCCGTACGGGGTCTTCACTTGTGGTCCGGAGGGATCGAATACGTTCTTGCTCATAGCCTCAGAGTCGTACCAGGGTTCGCGAGAATTTTGATCCTCAGGGAATGTTCTTCCTTGGATCAGTTCTCCACGTGCTACTCCGATTGGATCGAACACGTTTTCCAGCACATAGCTCAGGTAATCGATACCAGATATCTCTTCGACGACAAGCCCGAGCATCAGGTAGCCGATATTTGAGTATGCCCTCTCTGAACCGGGCTGAAGTTGGAGTGGTTGGCCTAACACATATCGAGCAGTATTAACCCTCCCTGGGGGACTTGGGACCTCCATAGCCTCAGCGATACGGATTTCCCTGAATGCAAGATCACCGACCACATCGCGATCCCAGCCGCCACGGTGGATTAGGAGGTGGCGAACCGTCACTTGTGACAAAAGCGTGTCACCCAAGGATCGGAAGGGTTCAAGACTGAGGATGCCTCCTTCAGGTTGGTCAAGATCGAAGACGTAATCATCCAAATCCAAGAGTTCTTCATTTTCTAGCTTTCTAATTGCAGCTCCTGTGATGGGCTTAGTGACACTTGCTAAGCGCATCATTACATCCTGGGGTAGGACGGTTTGTTGGGCCTCATCTTTCCAGCCGAAACTCTTCTCATAGACGATCCTATTGTTCTTCATCACCCCGAGAGCGCCAGCGTGGATACTTCTCGTGGACATAAATTGGCCCATGATCGAGTCAAAATGCTCGAAATTTGGACAAAGATCGGTCACTGTTGCCGGCGCAGATGTCTCTGTACACCGGCTCAAGGCCAGGACCAAAATCACTGGCAGCAGAAGTTTTTGAGAGCTGTAACTCATATGTCGGACTCCCCGAAGTCCGAGATAGGTCGAATTTTATCGACTTTAGATTCGTCCAGAAGGATTCTTCAGTCCAGGCGGAAACTGGAGATCTCTACTGCCAGGGCGGATTGGTTTGGAGATCGCATACCGGGAACCGCGTATCTCTCTTAGCTTTTTGGCCACAGGGCGCTTAGCTCAGCCTGGTTAGAGCACCTGCCTTACAAGCAGGGGGTCGCTGGTTCGAGTCCAGCAGCGCCCACTGAAGTAACTGGAAGCCCTGCAATCACCTAGGTGGTTATGGGGTTTCTTAGTAAAGGGCGCAGTCTTGTTCTAAGTCTCCCATGAGTCTCCCGTAGGATGGGTTTCGGAGGGTGAAAAGAGTATCTGCCAATGCCCCCCGTCGCCGCCAGCAGGGGGCGATACTGGTCCGACTTGGCACACGTCGCCGCTGCTGAAGCGCCATTTCCTGAAAAAATTTGGTGGCGTTGCTTAGTTCGATTCTTTGGAAAACCGGAGCAGGGTGACCCGGGGTTCGGTACGAACTGCGTTGAGGACCTTCTTATCAAACGACGGTGCTACCAGGACACCTCGAACCTTATCGGAAGTGACACCACTCTTTTCGAGTTCACCCATGTACGAGGTGAGTTGTCCCCAGTCGCGGGCTGATGCTTCAACGATCTTCAATTCGATGGCGAAGTATTCTCCACTTTGTCCGCGACCGAGGAGATCGACCCTGTCTCTGGTATCAGCAGTGAGTTGAGCCTGACGTTCCACGAGGTAGACCGGATCATCGAATCCTAGATCGACCTTCTCCCAGTTCTCCCAGAGGAAATTTTCAAGATCAGCTTCCTGCCAATCCTTGGGCACTGAGAGGAATCTCTGGCTGGGCACCTGATCCCGCTCCAGCGTCCACTGTGCCCCGTCCTGTGCACTTGCTCTCGCCTTACCGGAGAAGCGTGCCTTGAGATGGTCGAGGCCCCAGTCATCGTCATCCTCCGGCTCTTCTGTCTCGAAGCTCGGAGGCTCGGGGTCGGCTACCGGAGGCGGGGCATCGGTTGCTTCTGTGAAGCGTCCTGAACGCTCGTAATACTCAAGCAGGTATCCCTGTGTCTCCTCCCGTTCGAGATCGGGATCATCGAACAGGAAGCGTACGAGGCGCGAGTCATCAGCTCGGGAATGAACGTCCTTGTCTTCGGCTGCTGCCTTGATGAGTTCAACGGCTCGTTGGCCGCCCTTCACGAGCACCAGCTCGCATACAACATCGGCTGCGCCCAACTGCCCACGATCTTGCTCTAGAGCCTTCCACCAGACGGCAGGATCATCGCTGTCCACCAGCACACCGAAGGTGCCCATCAAGTAGGCTCGTATCACAGCCGGAGTGTCTGGGAGAGCAGCGAGCATCTCAATGAAGTCCCAGTGGTTCACCTCATCGTACAGTCTCATACCGAAAAGATGCGTCCTGCCTTGTTAACCACGCCAGCAAAGCAGACCCCCAGTACCCGGGACCCCCCCCTATTTCACCGTACCCATCGCTGGACTATACAACACTGTTTTGCGCGTCCGGTGTGGTGCTCTCGGCACATTTCCTGCAAAGCTGAAGTGGTATGGATATTCAACAACTTCAGTATTGCGGAGATCTCATGCAGAGTGCTTTCATGGCAGATCCCATCTTGACCATCTTCGGCTTCTGCGTCTGGGTCTTACAGGTCATCGGTGACTTCACCGGGATGGGCTACGAATTAGCTAACATCATCATTTTCGTTGTAGTGCACCCGGCTCTGACTCTCGGGCTGTTCGTGCTATGGAGACGCGCTCAGAGGCAAGCTCTGGACTGTTCCTGCACAATGCAGCTGCCACCTACGCCAGAGCAAAACAGGAAGTCCATCACAAACCTATTGATGAAGCATGGGTGGATATCTAGATCGTAGGGTTTACCCAGACTTTAGCCCGAACAAGTTGCGAAATTTTTTAGGTCAGGGGCATTTTTCGGTATGGCACTGACAGAATGCGTAGAATGCGGCGGTAAGGTCTCGACGAGGGCTGAGGTATGCCCCCACTGTGGATGTCCTGTAGAGCCACCGACTCCCCAGATTAACTGCCCAGACTGTGGAGAGGACTTCACAGTTTCTCTTGAGGCTTGTCCTCATTGTGGTGCTCCTAGAGAAGAGGTGCCTGTGCTTGAAAGCTCCGGTGCACACTCGGGATCAGAGCAATTAGAGTCGTTTGAAGAGCACTATTGGAACGGCAAATTGGCATCAAAAGGCACTATGAAGAATGGGCTGCCGCATGGATCGTGTGAGCAGTACTTCAGGAATGGTCAATTAAATATTAGGGAGACCTACAAGAACGGCTGGCTGCATGGACCGTATGTGCAATACTTCAAGAACGGCCAGTTATTCAACAAAGGATACTGGGTTGCACTTGGCGACACAGAAACGGAAGCGCCTCCTGATGATCTTTGGGATGGGTCGGTCCCCCATGGGCCGTGGGAGACCTACAATGAGGATGGCAGTGTCGAAGCTATAGGCACCCACAACATGGGTGAGCCGTGTGGTGAATGGCAGCAGACACGACCATGGCCAGACCATGAAGAACTAGAGACCAAGATTTACCCCCCGTGCGATCCCGGTCTAGAAGGTGAGGACTAGCTGATGGCTCTAATCCTGTGCTACGAGTGCTCGCGAGAAATCAGCGATAAGGCAGCCGCTTGCCCGCAGTGTGGTGCACCCAAGAGGAAGACTGCACCCAAGAGGAAAGCTACGCCGAAGAGGAAAGCTACGCCGAAGAAGAAAGCTACGCCGAAGAAGAAAGCTACGCCGAAGAAGAAGGCTGCACCCAAGAAGAAAGCTACGCCGAAGAAGAAGGCTGATCGTCAGATAAAGTCCATGGATCAGATATTCAAGGAACTAGACGCTAAGATATCCAAGGAAGTAGCCGCTAAGAAAGCACCGAAGAGGAAAGCTGCACCAAAGAGGAAGACTGCACCCAGGAGGAAGGCTGATCGTCAGATAAAGTCCATGGATCAGATATTCAAGGAACTAGACGCTAAGATATCCAAGGAAGTAGCCGCTAAGAAGAAGACACCAGCCAAAAAGAAGACGCCACCCAAAAAGAAGACGCCACCCAAGAGGCAACCCCGTCGTGCTGTGAAGTCTATGGATTTCAAGACATCACAATCATGGACCGCTCAAGTTGTCTTGAATGAAGATACGTTTTTTTGGGATTCGTCTACCTACAGGTATACAGATGTGAAGACGATGTACTCGTACGCCACAACCGGGCCTGGGCCTGGCGAGGATTACTGTTTTGAGCTTGAGTTAAAGAGTGGAAAATCGTTACATCAAGGGCTAAAGCGGACAGCTTATCTTAAAGCTCAATTTAGTGGTCTCTTTAGTGCAGGCCCAAAGGATGTTGTGGCTGAACTTAGTGCCATGGCACGACTTTTCATGTTAAAGACTCTCAATTCAAGACTTGAAAAATATGAAGAGTTTGAGCAAAGAACAGGAAGGTGGTTGTTAGGGAGCAGAGGGAATACTGCAATATCTGGGGATGAAACCGGTAATATTTTTCACGGCGAGAAGTTATACGGAAATATATTCAAGGACGTAAAGTTTTACGTAAACAACATCACCTTTACAGGTCTTGAATATCCTACTATTCGCTTTACTAAATCCCTACTTAATGAGATTGCTATTAATGCAACTCAAGACCAGGATATCTTGGGTCAAATCTTAGATAGATTGGGGATACGTTTTAGCTAACTGTCCGGAAAAACGGTTACATCAGTCATGGTAGCACCCTGATTCGGTAACCGTGCCAGGGTTACGAGTGATATATGCCGGGTGTGTTACCTCAGTGATATGAACTGATATCACACTGTACTTCACTACACCCATTCTTGGGCCACATAGATCCGAGTGATATCACCCACCTGCGGTTACAAGAACCCTGAGTTTTGACCCTCTTGAAGAGTTTTCTCTGGAGATAGCGTTTGTAACCGTGCCTGGGTCGGAGCTGCCGCTAGTAGGTAACTAGATTATCTAGACTAATTAGAGGTTAGAGTATCACTAGTACTGTTATACCAGTACTTAGTATCTAAGTAGGGTAGGTAACTTGAGTATCTAGATTTCTTGGAGGTTAGAATATCAGTAGTACTGATATACCAGTACTTATTATCTAGGTACTTATTGAAAAACAGTACTTCGGTCACTTCCCGTCCTCTCCTTCGTCCGACGTGTTACGACGGTTCGTGCTTTTCAGCCACTCTAGGATCTTGGATTCGCTGTAGAAGATTCTGTTGCCGATTCGCGAATACTTGGGTCCGCTACCCTCAGACCGCCATCGTTGCAGGGTGTGAGGCGAGCGGTCGAGATAGGCACACAGATCTGGCACCGTGTATAGCCGGGGAAGGCTGGAAGCCGTCAGGGCCATTACTTCGTCATTCAGTATCATTTGGATCTCCACATTCAAGCGTCATTCGGGACCCAAAGTGCGGCATATCTCGTGCGATGTCAACAGCGTAAGTTATTGTGCCACAACGAGTTAAAAAAATAACCGAATAAATTTATTGTTTGACAATGTTGGCTTGGAGTGGCCCGAGAAGTTCTTCGAGATCGGAGCCGACTTTATCAAGCGCAGCCCGCTGGTTGTCCTCACTGAGCCGTGCGTAGATCGCAGTTACTGCACTGTCACGATGCCCAAGGACCTCACTGATGTGATGGATCGGAACTCCAGCTTGAGCCAGCCTTGAACCAACTGTGCGCCTCAGATCATGGATTGTGACTCCGGGCAGATCAGCACGCTCACGAATCCTCGACCAGTAGCGTTTGAAATCTTTGAGGGGCTGGTTGTACCTCACGGGTGAGGGGAAAACGAATCTCCCGTAGACACGAGTTGGGATCTCTTGGAACAGGCTCACCGCCTGTGGGCTGAGAGCCAATCGTAGGGGCCTGCCACCTTTCGTATTGCCAACCCAGAGGTATGCACCCTCTTCGTGTTCTAGGTGAACGTCAGGCCACTCAAGGCCAAGGAGTTCGCTCTTTCTCAAGCCTGTTGTGAGGTAGAGCAGCAGTAAGCTCTGGATGTGTGCAGGTTCGGCCTTGAGAGCCGCTATGAGCCGCTGTAACTCTTCCTCGTCTAGGTAGCGAGTTCTGCTATGCTCGGGGAAGAGATCGACCCCCACGCACGGGTTTGGTGTGCCTTCTGGTATGTAGCCCATCTTCTCGGCGCGAGAGAATAGGAGCTTGAGGAGCTGGACAACTCTATTGGCTTCGATCTTCGCACTGCGACCGATCTGAGAGTGCAACCGGCTTACATCACCACGGGTGATCTCCGTAAGGAATTTCCTGCCCAGGGCAGGGAGAAGCCGCTTCTCAGTCCGCCGCCGCATTTCATCCACGGTAGCCTTACCTCTCGCCTCCATGTCAGCGAGGAAGACAGGAGCAAACTCCTTGAGCGTGATCCCCTGGGTCTTGCTCAGCCGCTTAGGGTCGATCCCGTTATCTATGTCCACGATTAGCTTGCGGGCCTTCTGACGAGCTTGCTGTAGCGTCCAGGCACCATACTTCCCGATGGTATACAGGGGCCTCACGCCTTTGGTTCTGTCCCCTTTGAGGCGGTATTGGAGAATGAAGGTCTTCGACCCGCCGGGGTTGATGCGAACTCCAAAGCCGGGAACCCCATCCTTCCCGTCATAACGGATGTCCCGTGCACGACCGTCATAGGTGAAGCTGTCGATCTGTCTCTTGGTCAGTGCCACGATACCTCCACAATGCTCAAGTCTCCCATAAGTCTCCCACAGGATGCTTGTTACTTACGGAGACTGCTATCTATAATATAGCTTTATCTACCTTGATATTACAGGATTTATGGGGTATTTGGTATCTAATAGATAGGCGCTGCTAATATATGAGACACTGCCTTACAAGCAGGGGGTCGCTGGTTCGAGTCCAGCAGCGCCCACTGAAGTAACTGGAATCTCCACAGGCACTTACACGCTTGTGGGGTTTCTTGGTAAAGGGTGTGATTTCCTACTGTGCAAACAGAAAGCAGGGTTTGGCGGCTAAATCAAAATTCCCTCAGTGACCCCCCTTCGCCGCCACTGAAACGCCATTTCCTGAAAAAAATTGGTGGCGCTGCGTCCGGTGAGGTGCTCCCGCCTAAGTTGCTCCCGTCTAAGTTGCGGTCGTACGGGGTGAGGGGGCAGAATTAGAGCATGAAAAAAACCCTTGCGAGACCTGGGGAAGAGCTCGCGAACGTTCTTAGCCATGGCGTTGGCTTCATGTGCGCTGTGGCAGCCACACCGATACTCATCATCGGCGCTGTGAACCGCGGTGGCGCGGCCAACGTGGTCGGCAGCAGCGTCTTCGGGGCGACGATGCTGCTGCTTTATCTTGCGTCCACATGGTATCATGCTGTGCCAGAGAGCCAACTCAAGGACCGTCTTCAAGAATTTGACCATGCCGCGATCTACATACTCATCGCTGGCACGTACACACCCTTTACTCTGGGTGTCCTGGGCGGGGCATGGGGGTGGACTCTGTTTGGGCTCGTGTGGGGCGCTGCGACGATCGGAGTGTGCGAAAAGCTGATCGCCGGAGTTCGTTACCCTCGGCTGTCCATTGCTGTGTACGTGAGCATGGGTTGGCTAATCCTGATCGCAATTCGGCCCCTGATGGTTAACATGCCACCTCATGGAATACGATGGCTTGTCGCAGGGGGTATCTCGTACTCCGCAGGTGTCGTGTTCCATATCGCCCACCGGCTCCCATACAACCACTTCATTTGGCATCTGTTTGTACTAGCTGGTTCAACCTGCCATTTCTTTGCGGTCCTGTGGTACGCGGCCTAGCTAGGACTCATCTAATGGGGAAGGGGACTATGAAGGATGGGAAGAAATGCGGTGAGTGGATTGAAGACGGAAAGACAAGAACCTACCCATCCCAGCCCTTCCTCCTCGAACGCGGGAACTAGCCCCAATACCTCACGCCTCCCCTATTTCACCGGACCCACCGTTGGACTATACAACACTGTTTTGCACGGTCCGGTGTGGTGCTCCCTATAAGTTGCGGATCTTCTGAGGGTAGGGGCATTTTTCAGGCATGAAAAAAACCCTGCTTTTCGTCCTCGCTCTGATAGCGGCTGGGTCTGTCGTTCTGGAGGCCCAAGATTCCAGAATGGCCCAAGTTGACCTTTGCCTCGACGCAGAGCGCTTCATTGAGGACGTAGCTGGAATGGTGAGTCTAACCGAGCCTGACACCATAAACGATTGGCGGACCCAGTCAATCACTCCAGGATGCCGTGTAACAGCTTCAGCAGCAACGAAACAAGTGTCACGAGATCTAGTGAGAGATTTCTTCGATCTACTTCGGTCCGATTCCTGGATTCGCACTCCGGACCCGCGTGATGCCCCGAATGAAGCCTCTCTTCGTTTCCGGAAAAGTCAAGCAGACTGTCTCTTTAGTTTCTACGATTCATCGGTCTCTCTTAATACCGACGCAGAGTTGACGGTAAGTGACGCCGTATTCAAGACAGTGGGCGAAAAACTGTACTACTTCCTGGTCCTCTGCACACCAGCCGCTCCTGCTGCACCGCGCGGATAATGAAATTTCCGCAGGGGAAGCCGATTGATGACGCAGCTTCACTATTCAGCACTGTTTTGCGTGTCTGGTGTGGTGGGGGTTTTTCCCTCTGCTGATCTAGTGGTATCCCTGACAGCCAAGAGCTATTGGATTGACCATAGTTTGAGCACGCTTGGGGGATTCATTCAGCCGACATCCTCCTTACCCCCAGCGAGCGTGGGATTGCTGAGTTTCGTCGAAGCCCCCGAGCAAGGGCGCGGAGCTCGCACGCTCACGGCGGTCCGGTCAGGCACGAGAGAGCGCTTGGCCGGGCCGTTGTTTGCACAGGAATTCATACTCCGTATCAATCTCCTCTGCTCTCCTAGAGTAGCCGTCAACACGAATTAGCGCTTCTGATGTGAGGTGCAGCGTGCTGGCCTGTGGGGTTTTTCCCTACAACGAGGCGGTATTCTTCCCACTGGTCCGTCGTTTCCGGTGTCTCAACGTTTCAAGATATCTGCTGAACGACTGCAGGAGTCGAATGATGAACAGGAAACTTGCTGGGGTAGCTCTCGCGTTGGCGATGGTCCTAATCATGGGACAGTCACTCAAGGCTCAGTATAACCCTCGTGCTCGGCTGCAGCCCGTTGGACTGGGTGTCAGTCCGACCTTTGAGGGTTGGTATCAAAATCCAAATGGTACCTACACCTTATCCTTTGGTTACATCAATCGAAACACCCAGGAAGTGCTTACAATCCCACCCGGAACTAGTAATTGGGTTGACGGGGGTTCGGTCGACCAAGGTCAGCCCACATACTTCACTCCCCGTCGCAGCTATGGGGTATTTACTGTGACTGTGCCGGCTGATTTCGGTCGCGAGGATCGCGTGAGATGGACCCTCGAAGCGAACGGGGAGCAGTACTCAATCCCCGGAGGCCTCATCGATAGCTACGAGACCGATAATCTTTACGCACGGGCGATCGACCGTTATCCACCTGTCCTCGTACTCGAGGAGGGTGGCAAGGAGTCCAGAGGGCCGAACGGCACCCGGGTGGGTCCAGTCGCGGCCAAAGTTGCTAACCCCCTCACGCTGAATGTGCGCGCCTGGGACGAGCAGGGTCGTGGAGTCACACTCCGTTGGTACAAGTATCGTGGCCCCGGCGATGTGACGTTCGAAAAGGGGGTACTCCCCATCGAGGAGGGGAACACCGAGGCTGCAACAACTGCGTTCTTTAGTGAGCCAGGCGAATACGTGCTCTACGTGCGAGCTGATCACTCGGATATGCGGGTGAGTGCGGCAGGTCTAGAGCAGTGCTGTTGGACCAACGGATACATAAGCATTTCGGTCAGCCGTTGATGCGATGCTGACAATAACAGGAGGTATAATGAGCGACGTGAACGAGCTAGATAGAAGTGCGCGGTGGAGACGTCTCGTGGCTGAGCTAGTATCGACAGTCGTGTTGGTGCTGACCTTTCAGGGGGCGGCTTACGCCCAAGGCGTCGAGACTGTCACATACTCTAAGGACGTTGCTCCGATCCTACAGGAGAACTGCCAGCAGTGTCATCAGGAAGGAGCCATCGGCCCGTTCGCTCTGGTGGACTACGAGGACGCGCGCCGCGCGGCACGTCGGATCAAAGATCGTGTAACCCAACGACTTATGCCGCCCTGGCATTTGAACCCTCACCTCGGCATTCAGGAGTACAAGAACGATCGGTCACTGACGGAACAAGAAATCGTGACAATCATAGACTGGGTCGATGCCGGAACGCCTAGAGGTGATCCGGCAGACTTACCAGCACCGGTAGAGTTCCCTTCCGGAGAAAATTTCCTGATGCTCGGGGAACTTGGGTCACCGGATCTGGTGATCAAGACGGACCCCTTCGATGTGCCGGCTCATGGCAACGACCAGTGGTGGCGTCCGAGGGTGTCAACCGGTCTAACCCAGGATCGTTATGTCCGAGCGGTCGAAGTATTGCCGTCCTATCCTTTGGGCCGTGGTGTCACGCATCATTTCTTGGCAACGGCGGTGCAGGAAGAGAGCGTGGGTGGTTTGCTTACGGAATGGGCACTTGGGAAAGTTGGTGAACAGTATCAAGAAGGAACCGGAAAGTTATTGCAGGCAGGTTCTGAGATTAGCTTCGAAGTGCACTATTATCCCAACGGGACTCCCGCTCCCGCCGACCAAGTCTCCCTTGGTATTTGGCTGTATCCTGAGGGTTATGAGCCGGAGTTTCCAACTGTGCTTAGGATGTTCAATGTCGCCCCTCAGAGTGTCCTAGAAATTCCTCCTCACTCAACTCCTATGTACGAGAGGGAGTGGGTCATGCAGAGCCCTGTCCGGATTCAGAGCTTTCAGGCGCACTTCCACCTAAGGGGCAAGGGTGCTTCGATGGAAGCGATCTATCCGGATGGACGTCGAGAGTTACTCAGCATAATCGACAACTTCCAATTCAACTGGCACAACAACTACATCTACGAGGACCATGTGGCCCCGCTTCTCCCTTCGGGGACGGTCCTGAAATTCAATATGTGGTACGACAATACTGAAGATCAGCTCTCCAACCCACATCCTGATGACTTTGTAACTTGGGGTGACCGGGCAGCCGACGAGATGGGACATATGTGGATTGGGGTCACCAACCTTACAGAAGACACCTATCTACGCCTCGTGAGAGAGAGAGCCAGAATCGCAACTGAGGACAGGGGTTCTCGCTAAGCGAGGCCCCTGGGGTGGCGGTGCGGTTTCCCTTTCTGCCCGCCACCCACACTTAGTTATTGGTGGAGACAGTTATGTCAGAAGTATGGAAAAATCTAAATTTTGGAAGGCCACATGGCTATCCACGCCCAATGCTTCTACCAGTGACACAAACATGTAATCATGTCCCAGAATATTGCGACTCTATTCCTTCTCCGGTATCAAGCACTTTGGACCGAGGCCTGTCTCGTGCATCAGATATAACGTCCAAGTATCGCGACCGGACATGCGAGGCTAACTGTCAAAAGTTGTACTGCGCCTTCCGGTTGGAAGTGAATAGAGATGGATCGTGACTGCCGTTGCCACTACAAGGAGTAGTGCGATAGCCCAGACCTCATTTATGAGGAAGAAAGCCGAAACAGAAATGAAAATCCACAGCGTAGCTACTGATACATAGCGCACACGGGAAGAGATAATTCCTCGCTCCCGGTACTCCCTCAGGTAATGTCCAAAAAGTCGGTTCTCGTGAAGCCATCGCTCTGCGGTCAGTGAGCTTCTGGCGAAGCACCACCCCGCTAACAGCAGAAAGCATGTTGTTGGCCAAAGTGGAATGAAGATGCCGATCACCCCTAGAACGATACTCATCGCACCTATCAGGAAGTATACAAAGCGCTTGACTGGACCAGGGAGAGCCCCCACGGCCCGTTCAACTCTCTTGTGGTCGATGGGGCAATCATTGCGCATAGGTGTGGCGTATCCCTGTCAACGTGTAATTAGAGAGAAATCTGGACTGAGACGGACGACCTGCCGATAGGGCAATCTCAGTCAATCGCTGTACGGATACCCCCTACAGTAGACTTATCTGAAGTGCACCTGAATCCGAACTGAAGAAAGTTCTGTCAGCGGAATTTGGAGCGAAGCTACCAACTCGATCTTCCGCATTCAATGTGAGACTCTTGCATGCCTCATGGCTTCTTACACAAGTGTTTTCCCATGTGGTATTGAGACAAGCGATTCTTGGATGTCGGAGTATTTCCCTCACCATTGAAGGATCGGTCCCCACAGCGGATTTCTGTGGCACAGTAGAGATTTTTCCGTCTTTTGAGTCCAGTCCCACTGCCTCCAAAACGTAAGGAGTGGTGCTTGATCGCCCGAACTCGAACTTTCGAAACAACCGCCTTAGCCCTCTTCTTTTTCGGGGTCACAACGTTGACCGTATGGGGATTTGCGATGCCGGATTGGCTTCCTCCTGCAGCCTCTCGTCACGCTGAGGGGGTGGACGGGTTGATCCGATATCTGCTTGTGACGACGGGCGCAATTTTCGTGATCGGGCACGCAGTGCTCATCTATTTTATTCTAAAGTTCGAGGGTAGTGAGGACTCGACAGCGATTCAAACTAATCCTAAGACCGAGAGACTGTGGTCGATTCTCCCAGTCTTGACCATGGCCTTGGTCTCCGAAGTCGGCGTTTTGTTTTTAGGACTTCCCGTCTGGGATGAGATCTACGGTGAGGTTTCTGAAGATGTTCTCGTAGTTGATGTAGCGGCACGTCAATTCGAATGGATCGTTCGCTATCCGGGTGAGGATGGAGAGTTTGGTAGGACCGATCCCACTCAGATTGATGGTCAGTCGAACCCGACCGGTATTGATAATGCCGACCCCCGAGGCTCTGACGATATCGTCGAGAGGAATATCTTGCGTCTTCCGGTCAATCGACCAGTGCAGCTTCGCCTGCGCTCACACGACGTTCTACACAGTTTTTCGGTAGCCGCTTTCCGGGTAAAGCAGGATATCGTACCGGGTATGGTCGGAAGTACAACGTTCGTCCCGACCCAGCTAGGAGAATTCGAGATGGGGTGTGCTGAACTGTGCGGTCTTGCCCATTATCGAATGGGTGGCCGAGTCATCGTGATGAGTCCCGATGATTATGAAACATGGCTTTCAGAACAGGGAGGTGATGCTTGAGTTCTGCTCATGCAGGACTTCCGTTCTGGCGGAGATATATCTTCTCCACCGATCACAAAGTCATCGGGATCCAGTACATCTTAACCGCGGTTTTCATGGCGCTTGTCGCCGTCGGCCTCTCGGTGCTAATACGGATGCAGATGACGTGGCCGGTCAGGTTATGGCCGATTATGGAGCAACTGCTCCCGACTGCCTATGAAGGCGGGGCACTCAAGCCGGAGTTCTACCTTACCATGGTCACGATGCATGGGACGATCATGGTTTTTTTCGTGATTTCGTTAGCCCTAGTGAGCGGTGTGGGAAACTTTATTATCCCATTGCAGGTTGGTGCACGGGACATGGCTTACCCGTTCCTCAATATGCTCTCTTATTGGACGATAGTACCTGCGTGCTTGATTATGCTGGCCTCTTTCTTTGTCGAAGGTGGTGCTGCCGCAGGAGGGTGGACATCGTACCCACCTCTGTCTGCACTCCCTGGTGCTCTTCCTGGCTCGGGGTTGGGCCAGACCCTGTGGATCCTCGGCATGGCCTTGTTCATCGTCTCCTTTACCATGGGAAGCCTGAATTTCGCTACCACAATCCTTAACTTGCGCACCAAGGGGATGTCATTGATGCGCATGCCTCTCACAGTCTGGACATTGTTGGTTTCGTCTGTACTAGGGATCCTCGCATTTCCTCCCCTTACTGCAGCAGCAATCATGCTCCTCTTAGATCGTCACGGTGGAACGAGTTTCTTTCTGCCAGAGGGCTTGGTAGTTGGTGGCAACGTGCTCGCGTACGAAGGTGGCACGCCGCTTCTTTTCCAACACCTATTCTGGTTCCTGGGTCATCCTGAGGTCTATGTGTTGGTGCTCCCAGCTTTAGGAATTGCCTTTGACGTAGTAGCTACCTTCGGGCGACGTCCAGTGTTCGGTTACCGCACGACGGTTTGGGCGCTCATAGTCGCGGCTGTATTGAGCATGATCGTGTGGGGTCACCACATGTTCACGAGCGGTATGAATCCATATCTCGGTGAATATTTCTCGATTGTGACTGTCCTGATCACGCTGCCCTTTGCTGTTATCGGGGTCAATTTGATTGCCAGCCTATGGAGGGCCGATCTCCGGCTGACGACTGCAATGCTCTTCGCAATCGGAATTATCTCTGCTGTGGGCACGGGTGGCCTAGGTGGACTTTGGCTTGGTACGGCAGCCTCAGATATCTACTTCCATAGTTCCGTATTTGTTGTTGGGCATTTCCATTTCATGATCGGAGTGGTGACGTCTTTCGGAATTTTTGCCGCCATCTATTACTGGTTTCCGAAGACGTTTGGACGGCACATGAACGAAACTCTGGGAAAAATCCATTTTTGGCTCACAATTTCCTCTGTCTTCCCGGCTTTCATCGGCATGCACTATCTCGGTCTTGGGGGCGCTCTCAGGCGAGTATACGACCCAACGTATTACGAATACGTCCGCCCACTTCAGGAGATGAATGTCTGGATCACATTTCTGCTTTTTATCTCGATTGCAGGCCAACTTGTGTTCTTCGTGAACTTGTTTCGCAGCTTATTCTGGGGGACGAAAGCTGATGCAAATCCATGGGAAGGGGCAACGCTGGAGTGGACTACGCCATCGCCGGCGCCGCATTTGAACTGGAATGAGCCGCCCACGGTGTATGGAGGCCCCTACCAGTATAGGGTGAACGGGGTCGGCGGTTATGTGCCCCAGCACACTCCACCGGAGGAAGTTGAGTGCTGGGTTGGTCCACATGAGGGATAAGGGATCAGCGTTTTCAGGTGATTTGAAATGAACCGATTCGACGGGACACCGGACCTCATCCCGGTTCATGTAGCCGTGAACTCAGAACCTAAGATTTCGCATAGGTCATCGGGGCTCTATCCGATGTTCCTATTGGCTGTACTGGCTACCGTCATGATGCTCTTCGCAGCGTTCACGGCGGCGCTTATCGTTCGTAGAACTGGTTCGGATTGGGTTCCCGTCCAGATTCCCAGTGTAGTCTGGCTAAATACTGTATTCATCGTCACTTCATCGATTTTCCTGGAGTGCGCCAAGAAAGCGTTTAGCCGAGGTAGCGGGTCTCAAGCATCGCTTTGGTTGGGCTATTCAATCGCACTTGGGGTGCTGTTCCTTATAGGACAACTGATAGCGTGGTCGGTCTTGATTGACCAAGGCTTCCTGCTTTCGACCAACACACACGCTGCTTTTTTCTACATGCTCTCGGGTGTTCATGGCGCCCACGTTCTGGGAGGGATCGGGGTACTGGTGTGGACACTCCGTAGGGCTTTGGTAGGAGCGTATGGCATCGATCAATACCGTGGCGTAGCACACGCCGCAATCTATTGGCACTGTGTGGGAGCCGTATGGATTCATCTTCTGGTACTTCTGAGTATCACCTAGGAGAAGCTTAATGAGTCAGGCGTACATGACGTCGTCAACGATAAGCTGGGAAGGGGGTGTGTCTCCCTTTGGGATGTCATGGCAGAAGCTGATGATGTGGGTATTTCTGGTAACCGATGCCCTGCTTTTTGCCGGGTTTCTAGCTTCTTACTTATTCATTCGTCTAGCTAGTGGCACGTGGCCTGATCAGGGCGATGTTTTCAACATGCCCCTGATCGGTCTGATGACGTTTATCTTGATCACCTCCAGTGCTACGATGGCCACAGCTGTCGGAGCTGCGCATCGAGGTGACCTTAAGACTGCGATCCGCTTTGTGTCTTACACGGCACTTGGGGGAGTTTTATTTCTTGGATTGCAGGCTACCGAATGGACCCAGCTCATCCATGAAGGCGCGAGACTATCGAGCAACCCATGGGGTCCATCCGCCTTTTCTTCCTTCTTTTTCATGATCACGGGATTTCACGGAACGCATGTCCTGATCGGGGTCGGAATCCTGATCACCACTGCACTCCGTGCTCGGGCAGGTAAGGCCACCAGTGAAGGTGTTGAACTTGTTGGTCTTTATTGGCATTTCGTCGACCTGATTTGGGTCTTCATATTCACCACCTTCTATCTGATCTGACGAGGTTTTATGGAAGAAACTATTTCCTATAGGGTGTATTGGATGATTTGGGTTGTCTTGCTCGTCTTGACACTCATAATGATCGGAATTGAGTCCCTGTCTCTCAGCACAGGAATGGGCATCCTGGTCCTTTCGACAGCCATGATGATCAAAGCGACACTGATCACAGGGTGGTTCATGCATCTTAAGTATGAGACACGCTTTATCATGCTGACTTTGGTCCTTGCAACTCTCCTTACCGCTGCTTTCTTGGTCTTCCTGCTAATTCCAGATGGGATCGCGGCCCACCGGATGATGGAATACCCGCGGTGAGTGATGGGCAAGAGGCATCTGAGCTATTTGTAAGCATGATCCTGGCCAGCAGCATCCTAATCGGAGTTATGGTGGCCTTGGTCGTGATTGGTATTCTTGTCTACCGAGGTACAACTGAAGAACGGTTTGAGAGCAAGAAGAGTGTTTGATCGCTCGGCGCCGCGGGTTGCATTCGATCAGGCTGATGTTCCTTCTGCCTGTTCCCAAATTGAGGGGATTCTTAGGCTTGCATTGGATGCAAGAGGATTGGTACGTGGGTGCGTCGGACAACCTTGTCTATCGAACTCCCCAACCGCAACAGATCTAGTCCATTCTTTCCTCTGGTGACCATGGAGATCAGATCGCAACCGACAGCGTTTGCTTCTTGGAGTATGCCCTGACCCACTTGATGGTTGACGGCCACCGAAGTTGTCACACGGAGCCCTCGGTGTCGCATTCGACGAGCGATGAGTTCCAAGTAATTAGCAGCCCACTCTCTTCCTTCATGAGCATTGACTTCGTTTGAATCAGCTGCGTGCGGCAGGTACGGGGTTGTGATCCTAGTGGGTGGAACCACAACGTGCGTCAGATGGTACGCTGCTCCGAATAACTCTCCGAGATTGATTACGTTTCCGAGTGCGGATTCGGAGGCAGCGTATCCGTCGAGTGGGATTAGAACTGTCGATCCGGATGTCTCAAGATTGACAACGCTCATACTGTCGGTAGGACGTACTAGGATCAGTGGGACCCGGGTTCGCCTGAGGAAACCATCAGCCACACTTCCGAACCATGTTCGGGCGATCAGCCCTCGACCGTGTGTGGCCATTACTACCAGATCGGCCCCGCTGGAGTCTTGCTCTTTCTCGAGTTCGTCAACGACGTTCCCAGTATTCAAGGAATACGTTGATTTCTTGCTGCCTTCTGAGGCAGCGGCATCCACTAGATTACCGAGGTATTCATGCCCCCAATCGCCCCTGTATTCCACTCGCCCAAGCCCGAAGATTGATGAAAGCCGTTCAATTACCATTACAAAATGGAGACTTGCTCCGGTTTTCCGACCCAATGCAAATGCGAGCGCAAGCGCTGATTCAGCGAGATTAGACCCGTCGAGAGGAACCATAATCTTGGTGTACACTTCAGCCCTCCTTGGCAGGCCTGGATCACGGCGGATTATTCAGGCTTGCTACTTCTGCACGATAGCCGAGTGTGGTACGCACCCGAAGCTCAGTGTATTCTTGAATACAGCTGTGTTCTTGGCTGTCGGGGACAAACCTCTCTTAACTGTGGGAATATTTCCTTCAACAGGCCGTCGAGCTGCAACCCAGGAGTCCCGAATTTGCTATCACTAGAGGAGTATCGGGCTGTGTTCGAAACTGCGCCCGATGGCTGTGTGATCGTTGATGCGGAGGGAATCATTCGAGAACTCAATCCTCAGATAGAGTCTCTATTCGGATGGGAGCGAGATGAACTTATAGGCCAAGCGATCGAAGTACTCGTTCCAGAAGCACAACGGCAGGCACATGAAGAGTACAGGACTGGCTTCTCCGCCTCACCTCAGAGTCGGCCTATGGGCATCCAGCATGACTTAAATGGTTTTCGTAAGAACGGATTAACATTCCCCGTAGAGGTTAGCCTCAGCCCGTGGAAATCACCCTCGGGAGACCTTCGGGTGATTTGTGCCGTGCGCGATGTTACTGAGAGAAGAAGGCTTCGATATTTCTCCAAAGGAGCCCTGTTAGCCACCGAAGAGGAACGCCAGCGGATTGCTCGTGAACTCCATGACGACACTGCTCAGCGTCTCGCTACCTTGGTTCTTCGCATGCGTGAAGTTCGTGACGAAGAGTTAGGAGAAACGGAGCGTCAATCTCTCCTAGACGATATCAGGGAGGACATCGTAGAGGCAGCTGATGGAGTTCGACGCATAGCGAGCGGTCTCAGACCGCCCGAACTCGGTGAGATTGGTCTTGCTGCTGCGCTTGGAGCGCATGTGAGAAGTCTGAGGGAGGGGGCTGGATTCCAGATCCAAGTCGAACTAGACCATGTCGACCCGTTCTTAGATTTGGACGAACGTTTGGTCATCTACAGAGTTGTCCAGGAAGCACTCTCAAATGTCATAAGACACGCTGATGTTAACAGTGCCAGATTGAGAGTTGGGATTGACGCGGATTCGGTTTTTGCTGAGGTCTCGGATAAAGGGAAGGGCTTTGTTGCCGGAGAGACATCAGAAAGTGGTGGAGGACTCGGACTATTGGGGATGCGAGAACGGTCATCCCTGATTGGCGCCCGCCTAGCGATTGAAAGTGCCCCAGGGGAAGGAACACGTATTCGGATTGATGTTTCAGTTGCGAGCAGAGAGGGATAAATGGTAAAAGTTATCACGGTGGTAGTGGCCGATGATCACGCTATGTTCCGAGCTGGTATCAAGGCGTTAATCGAAGCAGACTCCACGATGACCGTTGTGGGAGAGGCTTCGACCGGTGACGAAGCTGTGAAGTGCGTCCACAGCTTGAGGCCGGACGTTGTGCTGATGGATCTTTCGATGCCCGAATACAATGGACTTGAGGCAACGCGCAGGATCGCAGCACTCGGATTCGATACAAAAGTTCTGGTACTCACGGTACATGCTGAAGAAGAGTACCTAGTCCCCGTCGTGGAGGCGGGCGCAAGTGGATACTTGACTAAGACAAGCGCAGATACTGACCTACTAGAGGCGATTAAGGTTGTTGCTCGGGGTCAGGTTTTCCTACCTCCCTCAGCTACGACTTTGTTGCTTAAGCGTTATAAGGAAGATGAGAGTGACGACAAGGTGTCGCTACACACTCTCAGTAGCCGAGAACAGGAGGTGCTTGCGCTTACAGCGGAAGGATTCAGCTCCCGAGAGATAGGTAAGAAGTTGTTTATCAGCCCCAAGACCGTGGATACATACCGATCGCGAATCATGCAAAAGCTGGGATTAAGCCACCGCAGCGAACTTGTCCGGTTTGCCTTACGAGTAGGGTTGTTGAAGCAGGTTTAGTAAGAGGGGGAGGTAGAAGCCGAGCTTTTTGTAGGGGATCGTCCTACAAGAATTGCCTGATCCACCCCACAACAACCCAAGTCTTCTACCCGACTGAAGAGCTTGTCCTCGGTCTGTAACTTCGCCTTGTGAAATTGTTCACTAAGTGCTGTGAAAAGGCAAGGTGACCTTTCTGAAGTGGAGGCCTGGTGATGAGAGGAGCTACAGGGAGGCAGATCGGGTTGGTTTTACCGATACTCTTTGCTGTCGCGTTTCCCTCTACGCTTGTTGAGGCTCAGGCGATGGGCGAGGAACTTTTTCGGTCAACCTGCGCGGCATGCCACACCACAAACACTGATCGTTTGGTAGGTCCTGGCCTTGAAGGGGTCGAGGACCGCAGGGATCGCGAGTGGTTGTTGTCGGTCATCATGGAGCCGGACCGCTTGATCGCAGAGGGTGACACGATCGCCAATCGCCTTCTGGATGAATACTTGGTGCCGATGCCGAATCTTGGTACCACGCGCGCTCAGGCCGAGTCGGTTCTAGATTTCATCACTGACGCAAGTGGAGCCTTAAGCGTCAACACCACAGTGTTGTCAGATGCCCCCATTACTGAGGACCAAGTTTTCTTCGGGATGGCCCTCTTCCAGGGCAATACTCGGCTTGTAGGTGGAGGGCCGACCTGTAACGGCTGCCATGAAGTGATCAACGATGCAGTCATCGGTGGCGGGATCTTGGCTAGAGAATTAACCACGGTGTTCTCAAGACTAGGAGCTCCGGGTGTTCGCGCGATTATCGCAAACCCACCGTTTCCGATAATGCAGCAGGCCTACCGGGACAAACCTATTACCGAAGAAGAAGTGGGTGCATTAGTAGCCTTCCTGGAGCGAGCGGATGCGGAGCAGGGGCTCCATCGTCCCAGGGCATATGGCATCACGTTGTTCACTGCAGGTCTAGTGGGGTCCATGATCCTATTGGTCCTCTACTCGGTCATATGGAGCGGGCGGAAACGCGCTTCCGTGAACCAAGACATTTTCAGCCGGCAGGTAAGATCCATTTGAGTTGAATCCGGCTTGACGCAACGGACCTAATAACCAGCAGAGTGGGCAAACGATCATGGGCTGGATCAAAGACATCATTTCTCCTGAGACGCGAAAATGGGAAGAATTCTACCGCAATCGCTTTCAGCACGACCGGATCGTTAGAAGCACTCATGGTGTGAATTGCACGGGTGGTTGTTCCTGGCAGATCCACGTTAAGGACGGCATCGTGACCTGGGAGACGCAGCAACTGGACTATCCTCTACTGGAGGACACGGTGCCACCTTACGAACCTAGGGGCTGCCAGAGGGGAATCTCCTATTCCTGGTACCTTTATAGCCCACTGAGAATCAAGTACCCGCTTATTCGCAGCGCTCTATTGGACGGCTATCGAGAGAAGAAACGCCAAACGGGTGACCCTATGGCAGCCTGGAAGGCACTCCAGGATGATGAGGAAGCACGTCGCACCTATCAGAAGGCTCGGGGAAAGGGTGGATTTCGTCGCTCCACCTGGGACGAGGTCATGGAGATCATGTCCGTGGCTAACATTCACACGGCTGAGAAATATGGACCGGATCGCGTGATTGGTTTTAGCCCCATTCCAGCTATGTCCATGCTCAGTTACGCTGCGGGCAGCAGATTTCTGCAACTCTTCGGTGGCATCAATCTGAGCTTCTACGACTGGTACTGTGACCTTCCGACGGCTTTCCCCGAAGTCTGGGGTGAACAAACCGACGTTTGTGAGAGCGCAGACTGGTACAATTCGAAGATGATTGCGGATATGGGGGCGTGCTTGAACATGACACGCACACCTGATTGTCACTTTTTCGCGGAGTCGCGCCACAATGGGACGAAGGCGGTGGTCTTCTCCCCCGACTTCAGCCAGGTCTGCAAGTACGCGGATCAGTGGGTGCCCCTCCACGCCGGAAGCGACGGCGCATTCTGGATGGCCACCACGCACGTAATCCTGAAGGAGTTCCACCACCAGAAGCAGACACCGTACTTCATCGACTACGTCAAGAAGTACACGGACAGTCCGTACCTCGTGAAGCTCGAGAAGGACGGCGACAACTACAAGCCGGGCCGGCTCCTGCGTGCCAACGAAATCGGGCAGTACCAGGAGATGTCGAACGGCGACTGGAAGTTCGTCAACATCGACGCCGCGACGGGAGACTTCGTGGTGCCGAAGGGAAGCTCGGGATCGCGCTGGGACGAGAAGCAGGGCAACTGGAACATGAAGTTCGAGAACGTCGCGGACGACAAGCCGTACGATCCGGTTTTGACTCTTCTCGGACGCTCGGACAAAGTCGCTCAGACGGCCTTCACGGAGTTCGGTATCGACCAGACGGTGTACCGGGGTGTTCCCGTCATGGAGGTGGAGACCACGAATGGCCCGGTCACGGTCACCACGGTCTACGACCTCACGATGGCGCAGTACGGAGTCAGCCGGGGCCTACCCGGGGCCTACCCGGCAGACTACACGGACAAGGACGCGGCATACACACCTGCCTGGCAGGAGATATTCACGGGTGTCGCGTCAGATACTGTCCTCCAGTTTGCCCGCGAGTGGGCGAGCACCGCCGAGGCTACCGAAGGCAAGTGCATGATCATCATCGGTGCCGGTATCAACCACTGGTACCATGCGAACCTCATGTACCGAGCTGGTGCCATGGCCCTTATGCTCACCGGTTGCGTGGGCAAGAACGGGGGTGGGCTCAACCACTATGTGGGGCAGGAGAAGCTCGCGCCGATGGATTCGTGGGCGACGATTGCCTTCGGCAAGGACCACCAGGGCGCCTTCCGTCTCCAGCAGGCGCCTATCTGGCACTACATCAACACATGCCAATACCGCTACGATGGGCAGTTCTCCAAGTACAACACCGTACCCGACAACGACCTGACCAGACAGCACACCGCTGACACGATCTTCAAGTCGGTGCGCATGGGGTGGATGCCTTTCTATCCGCAGTTCAAGCAGAACACGCTCGAGCTCTGCAAGGAGGCGATCGAGAATGGAGCTTCGGACGATGAGGCGATCCGGCAGTACGTCTTCGTGAAGCTCACGAGCAAGCAACTCGCGTACTCGGTGAGCGAGCCGGAGGCCTCGGAGAACCATCCCCGCGTGTGGTACATCTGGCGTGGCAACGCCATCATGGGGAGCATGAAGGGGCACGAGTATGCCCTGAAGCACTACCTGGGCACCCACAACAATACGATCGCCCAGGACTCTGAGGACCACACCGAAGAAGTGAAGTGGCACGATGTGGCGCCCGTCGGGAAGATGGACCTCATCGTCGACCTGAACTTCCGAATGGACTCGTCGGCTCTCTACTCCGACATCGTCCTTCCTGCAGCTTCTTGGTACGAGAAAGCCGACCTTAATAGTACGGACCTACACTCGTTCATCCATCCGCTCTCGGCGGCTATTGCACCGGTGTGGGAGTCCAAGACCGACTGGAACATCTTCCGCGATCTGGCCGAGGCTACGAGCGAAGCGGCGACCAAGTACTTCCCGAAGCCGCAGAAGGACGTTGTAGCTTCTCCCATCGCGCACGATTCGGCAGGAGAGATCTCTCAGCCGGAGATCAAGGACTGGTACCTCGGCGAGTGTGAGCCGGTCCTCGGCAAGACGATGCACAACCTCGCGGTCGTCGATCGTGACTACACAAAGCTCTACGACAAGTTTATCACCCTCGGAGAGAATATTCGTACGGAAGGGCTTGGAGCACACGGCAATAGCTATCAATGCGCTGATGTCTACGACGAGATGATCACGTCGAATCATTTCCCAGTGGAGCGCAACGGCAAGGTGCTCCCTTCGCTTAAGGAGGACGAATCAGCGGCGAACGCGGTGCTGCACCTCTCGTCGCTGACTAATGGCATACTGAACGTCCGAGCGTACGAGGAGGCCGAGAAGAGAACCGGGATGGATCTCGTGGACCTCGGCATGGGCAGCAAGGACGTCCTCATCCGATACGAGGATCTGCAGGCCCAACCGCGACGCTACAACACGTCGCCTCTCTGGTCCGGCATCATGACCAACGGCCGGGCGTATGCTGCATACACCTACAACGTCGAGAGGCTGGTGCCGTGGCGGACGCTGACTGGGCGCCAACACTTTTATCTTGATCACGAGATGTACCTGGCCTACGGAGAAAATCTCCCCACCTACAAGCCGTCTCCCAAGCCGGAGGCGTACGGCGACCTCAAGCAGACGCTGAAGGAAGGGGACGCCAAGATCCTGAACTGCCTGACCCCGCACGGGAAGTGGCACATCCATTCCACGTACATGGAGAATCACCGGATGCTGACGCTCTCTCGGGGATGCGAGCCTGTCTGGATGAGCGAGGTCGACGCCGAGGCGCTGGGCATCAAGGACAACGACTGGTGCGAAGTCTACAACGACCACGGTGTGTACGCCGCTCGGGCGAGCGTGAGCGCTCGGATTCCCAAGGGCGTGTGCATCGTCTACCACGTGCCCGAGCGTACCGTCGGTATCCCCAAGTCGCAGGTGCGCGGCGGCAAGCGTGCGGGTGGCCATAACAGTTTCACGCGTGTCCATCTCAAGCCGAATTTCCTGGCTGGTGGCTACGGGCAGTTCACCTACCACTTCAACTACTGGGGACCCATCGCGCCCAACCGTGACACTCACGTCATCGTGAAGCGAATGGACAAGGTGGTTTTCTGATGACTGAAGAACAGCTCAAAGGACGGGAGACCTGAGATGGATGTTCGCTCACAGATTTCGATGGTGTTCCATCTCGACAAATGCATCGGCTGCCACACCTGCTCGATCGCCTGCAAGAATATTTGGACAGACCGTAAAGGCGCCGAGTATATGTGGTGGAACAACGTCGAGACCAAACCGGGCACCGGGTATCCAGGCAAATGGGAAGACCAGGACATCTATAAGGGTGGTTGGCAGAAGAACGGAGATGGAATCGAGTTGAAGGGCGCTGGTAAGCCTAGGAGCCTAACCAACATATTCCATAATCCCCACATGCCGGTGATCGACGATTACTACGAGCCGTTCACCTACAAGTACCTGGATCTGATCGAGTCACCGGCGGGCGACGACCAGCCCACAGCCCGTCCGATTTCGATGATCACCGGGGAGCCGATGGATATCAAGATGGGGCCGAATTGGGACGATGATCTGAGCGGCTCGCCGGACTACGCTCGCAACGATCCGAATCTCAAGAACCTCTCCCCGGCCGAGCAGCAGGCCATGTTCGAGATGGAGCGGTTGGCCTTCTTCTACTTGCCACGGATCTGTAACCACTGCCTAAACCCGGCGTGTATAGCTGCCTGTCCTTCGGGAGCAATCTACAAGCGTGGCGAGGATGGTATCGTCTTGATTAATCAGGACGCCTGTCGCGGATGGCGCATGTGTGTGACAGCGTGCCCGTACAAGAAGACATACTACAATTGGAGTACCGGCAAGTCCGAGAAGTGCATTTTATGCTACCCACGGATCGAGTCGGGTCAGGCGCCTGCCTGCATGCACTCGTGCGTCGGGCGGATCCGGTATTTGGGCGTCATGCTCTACGACGCCGATCAGATCGAGCGAGTGGCTACCGCAGACGAGCCCGACATCGTGGCTCGGCAGATGGATATGATCCTTGACCCGTTCGATCCTGACGTGATCGCCGCCGCGAAAGCGAATGGGGCCGCCGACTCCACCATCGATTCGGCACAGAAGTCGCCCACGTACAAGTTCGTGAAGGAGTGGAATCTGGCGCTCCCGCTGCATCCGGAGTTCCGCACGCTCCCGATGCTCTTCTACGTGCCGCCGCTCCTTCCGGTGATGGCCTCTGTTACGAACGTGGACAACAGCGAGCAGGCGGAGAAACTCAACGACATCAGCAAGTACTGGCCCGATAACTGGCTCTACGATACGAGCACCCGGGAGCTCTTCGGCACGATCGACGACGCTCGCTTTCCTCTCGAGTACATGGCCAGTCTGTTCTCGGCGGGTGATACGGGATCGGTGGCGGACCGCCTCAAGAAGCTCATGGCGGTGCGGTTACATCGCCGGCACGTAACCGTGGGGGACGTGGACGAGGGCACCGTGGCCGCCGCCCTCGCCAACACGGACCTGAACGGGCAGCTAGCCGACGATATCTACTATCTGACTTCGCTGGCAAAGTTTGACGACCGCTTCGTTATCCCGCCCGCCCACCGGGAGCAGGCTATCGAGATGATGGAATTCACGGGGGACGCAAAGGGTAGCACCGGCTTTGGCTTCAAAGTCGGAACCGCGGTTAGGGGAGCCTGATCATGCATCAGTTCGCCCACTACGAGCACCTCGCGGTGCTTTTTGACTACCCGCGGCGTGACTACCCCACGTGGGTCCAAACCATCTACGACCTCCTGGCTGGTAAGTATGTTCTGGCCGCAACCCATGTAGCCGCTTTTGCTGAGGCGCTCCCCACCGAGGGGGGGGCATTCACTCCAGAGGCGCTGGACGAGGTCCAGGAGATTTTTACGCGTTCTTTCGATGTGCAGTCCATCACGACTCTCGGCGTAGGCTACGTGATGTTCGGCGACGACTACAAGCGTGGTGAGGTACTCGTAAATCTGAACCGAGAGCTCCGCGAAGTGGGGATCGACTGCGGTACCGAGCTTCCGGATCATCTACCCACCGTCCTCCGGCTGATCGCTCGCTGGCAAGACCGAGAGTTGGCCGAGGAGTTCGTACGGGAAATCCTGCATCCGGCTCTCGAGATGATGATCGCGGAGTTCGGCGAACGTCGGATGGCGGCACGGAACGGATTGTATCAGAAGCACTTCAAGACACTGATCGTTTCGTCGGCCGAGCGCGGGACGATGTTCCGCGAGCCGCTTTCCGCCGTGCTCGAGGTTCTGAAGATGGACTTCGGGCTCTCGGAGTGGATTCCGCCTGAGAAGGACAATGATTTTTTAGGCTCTATCGGGCGCGAACTCGAGATCGAAGCCAATGAGGGGCGTCCGGCCCCGTCTGGAAAGATGCTATGAACGCGCTGAACACCTTTCTTTTCGTGGCGTTTCCATACGTTGCAGTGGTGACATTCGTAGTCGGAGTCCTTTATCGATGGAGGCAGAAGGGGTTCACCGTCTCCTCACTATCGTCGCAGTTTCTCGAGGGCAAGTATTTGTTTTGGGGATCGGTTCCATTTCATGTCGGAATTCTGGTCGTCTTTTGGGGTCACGTCACCGCGTTCATGTTTCCGCGTGCCACCCTCGCATGGAATAGCGTGCCTGTGCGCCTGATTGTTCTCGAAGTGACCGCATTCGTGTTTGGGGTCACCATATTCATTGGTCTCACAGCACTCATGCTTCGCCGATTTACTAACCCCCGTATCCGTGCAGTGACAAGTAGGGCAGACTTGGCCCTAGAATTACTCTTACTCGCTCAGGTCGTCCTGGGGCTTTGGATTGCGCTTGGCTATCGGTGGGGTGTCTCGTGGTTTGCTGCTGGGTTGTCACCTTACCTGTGGTCGCTACTGAGATTGTCTCCGGAAACTGGCGCAATTTTCGCACTCCCTTGGGTCATCAAACTCCATGTCGTAGGCGCTTTCTCGATTCTGTTTGTCGTTCCCTTCACCCGCCTCGCCCACTTCATGGTGGCACCTCTACAATACATCACACGGCCTTATCAGCAGGTTGTGTGGAACTGGGATCGCAGGACCATCCGTGATCCGTCCAGTTCGTGGAGCACGACACGGCCAAAGCCAACCGAACAAAAGTGAGCCCGAAAGAGCTGTCCGAGACATCAATGGCCCTGGGCTTTAGGCTCCGTCTCACTCAGTGCACATGGATTAGGAGTACGAGTTGACCGACTTGAAAAAAGACGAGAGTACCTGGGAGCCGACTGGCAATCCAAGGGTTTTATGGACTGCTCTTATTGCATTCACCTATGGTTTTAGTGTATGGGCCATAAATTCTTCTCTCGCTCCTTACTTAAAGGATTGGTATGGTTATTCTGCGAGCGAGGTCTTACTTGTGGCCGCTATGTCCCCGCTTTTTGCAGCCGTCACGAGCCTACTTCTGGGGATAGCATCGGACCTATGGGGAGGGAGGATTATGTTCACGTCACTTCTTCTGTTTCTCCCCATCCCAATGATAGGCTATATGTTCGCCGACAGTTACTTCGCGTTTCTCTGTGTCGGTATTTTCATGGGTTTAGGTGGTGCAAGTTTCATCATTGGCAATACCCATGTTGCCGTTTGGTACCCTAAGGAAAGACAGGGAGCAGCGCTCGGGTTGTATGCTTTTGGGAATGTTGGAGTAGCAGTGGGCATGCTATTAGTGCCTTTCTTGCTCAACACTGTTCTTGGCGGTGCTCCCGGGACCGATTTACCTCCTAAACTTTCGTTGGGTCCCTTTGAGGGCTGGCGTCTTATATTCCCGGTATACGCTTTGTTGAGCCTGATTCTTGCATTTGTATACTGGACAGTGACCTCTGAGCCGCCCATCCGAAACAAAAAGATCACTTTCGCAAGCATAGGTTCAGTTTACAAATCCAGTACCCTTCCTTGGATCCTTGCCTACCTGTATGGGGCAACGTTTGGTGCACTTATGTTCAATAGTGCCTTCCTTCCTACATATCTCGTTGATCAATACGACATAGAAAAACAAAAGGCGATTATGGTTTTTGTGCCAATCTTCGTCCTTCTTGTGGCAGGCTCCAGACCCTTCAGCGGCTGGCTCGGAGATAAGTACAATCCCATAATTTTGCTTGTCTATTGCTTAGGTGCTGAAGTGGTATTGGCAGCAGCCTTATCTATGCAGTTAGCCTTCCCTTGGCAAATGTCCCTTCTTTATGCAATTGCCATATTCTACGGTACTGGGGCATCTCTCGTGGTAAAAATAATACCGCTCTATTTCAAAGAAGTGGGCGCAGTGACCGGATTGGCCAAGACAGCAGGGGCATTGACTGGTGCTGTCATGACAATCGTAATGAGTACAGCCAAGGGGGCCACCGGGGAATATTCGTATGGGTGGTTAATATGGACGGGTGCGATCGCTTTAAGTCTTATTCTCGCGTTAAGAATGCAACGTTCATGGGCTATGGCAACGTGAAGAATATGGCAGCGCTTTATCTGCAATAATTCTAAACTAAGGAGCCTCCTTGATGGATCTATCAGGTGTTCGACGTCAGCCCATATAGGACAATCCAGCTCCCTTCCCTAAGAGACATATCTACTATTCCAAGCTAGAACAGAGGAGTCTCGTTATGAGCACGTCAAACACCAGAGAAAGCAGGTAGGTCGCGGCTAGGAAGAATAAACCACCTTAGTCAATATTCTCATTGCTCTAGTGAACTGCTTTGAATAAACATACCCGGCACTCTCGGGCGACATCCCTGTGGTCTGCTGCCCGTTGGATCACACTACTGTTTACCGTCGGACTGGTAGCTTCCTTTTGGATCACACCGAACGCGTCGATTCGTGTGCTTTGGTACGTACTGATTCCGCTTCTACCCATTTCCTTCCTTGTGAACGTCAAACTATGGAGAAACGTGTGCCCTCTAGCTACGCTGAACATGTTCTCGGGCAACACAATCGGTTCTCGAAAGCTTACGAAGGCAATAGCTCGAAGGACTGATGTAGTAGGGATCATTCTGCTGAGTGTACTAGTGCCGGCACGACACTTTTTTTTCAATGTGGATGCGGTAGCTCTCGGTGTTACTGTTATCGCTGTATGTGCTCTCGCAATTCTTGGAGGCTTGCTTTTCGATATGAAGGCGGGCTTCTGTAACTCGCTATGCCCGATCCTCCCTGTCGAGCGCCTCTACGGACAGCGACCTCTCCTGCGCCTATCAAATACACGGTGCACAAGCTGTACTGCGTGTTCCAAACGATGCCTCGATCTATCACCAGCCGGATTTGCTAAGGGTTTGGCCGAAGGTAAGAATCGCGATCGTCATTGGGCGACTACCACCTATGGTGCGTTTGCACTTGCGTTCCCTGGATTCATTACTGCGTTCTACAACACCTCCGATACCGAGTGGCTGAATGCCGCGTCAGTGTACGGTTTTACAGTTCTTTGTGCTGTGGGGAGTTGGATTGTCCTTACGGTGATTTTCTTGGCGGGACGTGTCTCACGAGAGACCGCTCTTGTGGTATGTGGAGGCTTCGCGGTGGGTCTTTATTACTGGTATACACCCTTAGCGATTGCGGACCAGTTTGGGTTATCTGGAGCCTTCGTATGGACGATTCGCATCAGCATGCTTGGTTTAGTTGGTACCTGGTTCTGCGCCCCTCGTCCTGTTCGCAAGACGGTTCAGTGAGTCTTCAATGTTGAGATCAGAAACCGAGGGTATCCTTGAGTTGATGACACAAGGGCGTCATGAGGAAGTTGTTCTATGGAGTGAGCCTGAGGTGGGTTATCGGGGGATTATTGCAATCCATGATACGACCATGGGTCCTGCGCTAGGCGGCACCCGCTTCTGGAATTATAAGAGCGAACGAGCAGCGGTTCTTGACGCACTTCGCCTCTCCCGAGGTATGACGTACAAGGCTGCTATTTCTGGCCTGAAGCTTGGTGGCGGAAAGTCCGTGATCTGGAGTGAGGCGCACAATGGAGATCGTGAAGAAATCTTCCATGCTCATGGCAGGGCAGTTGAGTCTCTCAAGGGTCGCTACATCACTGCCGAAGATGTGGGGACTTCACCGGAAGATATGGAATTCGTTGCGAAGGAAACCAACTACGTTGTTGGTCTTCCAGGTAGCTGCGGCGACCGATCACCCTCGATGTGCTCTACTTCTACAGCGCTTGGGGTCTGCCATGGGATTAAAGCCTGTGCCGCTCAACGCTACGGAACGTCCGATCTCAGTTCGCGACATGTGGCCATTCAGGGGCTTGGGGCCGTCGGGTACAATGTATGCAAGAATTTGGTAACCCAAGGCGCGCAGATCACGGTGACTGATCTTGACACTAGACGTGTGCAACGGGTTGTCCGTGAGTTCGGGGCTGAGGTCGTTGAACCAGAAGCGATCTACGATGTCTGCGCGGATATCTTTGCTCCTTGCGCGCTTGGTGCTGTGATCAATGATGAGACAATCAACCGATTAAATTTCGACATAGTCGCAGGCTCAGCGAACAATCAACTCGCGCAAAGTCAGGTCCACGGTACTGCTCTCCACGAGGGAGGTATTCTTTACGCACCAGACTACGTGATCAATGCGGGTGGGCTCATCAACGTCTATGGTGAATTGCACGGGTGGTCCACCGAACAGATTAAGGATAGGGTCACAGGTATCTATGATACCCTGCTGTGGATCTTTGGACTGGCTGAGTCCGAGGGGATCCCTTCGCACGAGGTAGCCAATGAAGTGGCCGAGAGCCGTATCGCTGACGCCAGAGCGTTACAAAAGCCTTAGGCTAGGCGGTTATTGGGGGCCAGAGTACAGGTTGGGATCAAGTTCTAGCCTACAACACCTCGATTTCGAATCGGATGCCTACAGGTGTTGGGAACGAGCAAGATACCCCACCGGACGCACAGCTCCGGTGGGGTATCTTGCTGAGTCTAACTTGAGCAGTCAGCGTGACTCGTAGATCCTGCTATTGCCTTTCTGATCAAATGTTAGAACGTCGTAGGGCATCGGCTTTGACCCCTCCATACCTGGTGGGCCTACGATCATGCCTGGCACGGTGATGCCTGCCAAGCCTTCATCCTCCTCTAAGAAGCGTTTGAGCAAGTCTGCCGGAACATGGCCTTCGACAAAGTAGTCTCCAACCTTGGACGTGTGGCATCCTCTAAACTCCTCAGCGACTCCACGCTCTTCCTGTATCACCCCAACATCATCAACCTCGATGAGTGTTACATCAAAACCGTTCTCTTGTAGGTGGCCCACCCACTTAATGCAGCATCCTCAGGTAGGGGCGTGATGCACGATCACAGTGGGAAGCTCCGTCGGCGCAGGAGCGAATCCGATGCCCGTGATCCCGACAAGGGCAAGGGCTGCTGTGCCGATCCCAAACTTCGTGACTCTCCTGAAACCCATTAGCATCTCCATCTACAAGGAATAGACACACAGCAAGTCAAGCTATATCCGGACTCGAAAGAATTCCAATTAATCCGGTCAATTCCTGACAAAGTATACAACCAAAGTCCGGCCGTGGCTCTCACCTCGACCGGACTATCGTGAGGATACAATCGACCCTCCCGGAATCTCGGCATCCTCACGTTCATGGGGAGTTCAGAACGTGTAACAGGACGAGCGCCCCCCAATGGTGCCACAATAATGTCGATCTTCGTCGTGCCTGGCTGTGGGAGGAACAACGGGGTCGCGTGTAGGGAAATTCCCTACAAACTTGCGCTTCAGTATTGAAATCCAGGTAGAGGTTTGAGCCCAAGCTCAATCTCGTGGGCTAGTTACAAGAAGCGTCTGCAGGAGCGTGGATGCCAGAAATCGGATTTGTGATAGCGAGTGTCCCAGCCCTGATCACTCTCTCCTACTTCGCGTTCCGTGGTCCTACGACCAAGGGCAAGTGACCTTAGTCGGGGTTGCGAGTGGTGGCTCATGGCTTTCTATGGTGGCGCCGTTTCCTATTTGACCTCTTTTCTCAAGCTCTGAGAGAGCAGAAAGAACTGATAAATTGAAAGAACACCAAAAACAATCATGACTACCAGATCAATGGTATGTTCATCGTGATAATGTCGATTATGGTTGGCCCAATAGGCAAACATCCCGAATAAGATGGCCAATGCTAGGTGGTTGGTCCTTTTATTTTTTCTCATATTGACATAGCTCCTGGAATAGTCGTGGGATTGTCGCACGCTAGGAGCAGTAGTAGGGCTGTCAGTCGGATTCGCCTCATGCTCTAAAGATGTACTGTGCAAAGAAACTGGGCTAGAAGCTGATCGTCGAATCTTTCTGGAACTACATCTCGTAGTGTAAGTCAGAGGCATTCAGATCGACTACGTCCCGGAGGTCATTGTGTCTCAACTTTCCACTCAACCTTCAACATTGATCCCTCTTGTTGCCATTCTGGTGGGCTTGCTCCTCGTATATTCCGTCACAGCCCTGAAAAGGGGATGGACAAGGAGGCCGTCACGCTACAAGGCATTTTTCGTTATTGGCCTGCCCTGGCTTCCTCTGGGATTCATGACTGATAATTATCCCCTGGGAGTGGCGGGTGTTTGTTTTGTCGTTTATGGGCTTGCGAATAGGGACAAGTGGGAAAATGAAAAGCAGTGCCCTGAGCTTACAGATCAAGAAAAGAAGAAAAGGGCCCTATTGCTTATCCTGCTATCCCTATCGTTTCTCATCGGAGTAGCGCTCTTCGTAGCGCTCTTCAGGGAAGCACAGTGAATATCCACCCAAAAAGCGCTTCTTATTCGCTGGTATGACTCCGCACACATCGCCGCCACTGAAACGCCGTTTCCTGAAAAAAAAATGGTGGCGCTGCGCCCGGCGCCACGAGTGGCCCCCGCGACCACGGCGACCCGTCCCTCGAGATCTTTCATGTCGGCATGCGCTCCTCGGCGGTGCGCCCCCACCCTGTCGTGATCGCGAGCACGATGACGACGAGCAGCGCCCACGAGTGGACGTTGTGCAGGCCGACCTCCCAGGGGGACACGCGCGGCATGCCGTCGACGCCCGCGGTCATGCTGGCTGCGAGGATCACGGGGATGAACACTGGAAAAAGGAACGGATACGTGCACACGGTGACGTCCAGAATGTTCGAACGACGGTAGCCGTCGATGCCCGCGCCCTCTCCGACCTCCTTGGCCAGGTCGCCGACCGCGAGGATGGCCACGGTCGAGTGCGTAGTGAGCAAGGTGGCACCCGTGACCGAGCCGAAGATCCACCACTCCGCCTGGCCCGGCGTACCTGAACGCGACTGGACCCACGCCACGATGCGGTCGACGATACCGGCGGCCTCCAGTCCTCCCACGAGACCCATCAGCAGGATCGTAAACATGGACACACCTACGGCGCGACGCATGCCGTCGAGGACGAGGCCCTGGGCCACGAAGTTCTCGCGATCGATGGAGAGCAGATCCGCCGGTGTGAAGCGTCCGAGCAGGAGCCCGAGGATCGCAGCCCCGAGAATGCCGTAGACGAGCCCCTCGATCAGGTGGCGCTGCTTCATCAGCACGAAGAGCACCATTATGGGGACCGCCAGCATGAGCAGACCTGTTGCGTCGGCATCAGTGGAGGGTCCGGCTCCGGCCTGGGTCCCGTCCCCACCACCAAGCACCGCGAACACAGCGATCGACACGAATGCCGCCGGGAGCGCGTAGCGCATCCTCGAGCGCACGACGCCGTTGATGTCGGCGCCCTGAGTGGATGCCGACGCGATGGTCGTGTCGGACACCGGGGAGACGTTGTCCCCGAAGGTGGCTCCCGCCAGGATCGCCCCGATCAGGAACGCCGGGTCCGTGCCCAGCACACCGCCGACCGGGTAGAGCAGCGGAGCGCATACTAGGATCGTGCCCAGGCTCGTGCCGGTCGCGGTCGAGAACAAAGCACACACGAGGAATGCGGCCACCGCGTAGCCGCCCGAGCCGACGCCGGCTGACTGCGCGGCCCACACGAGGGACTGGACGAGCCCGCTGTCACGCAGCAGCACGCCGAACACGCCCGCGAGCATCCACGCCATCACCATCACCATGACGAGCTTGCGGCTCATGCCGTCGAGCATCGCTTCGGCGTAGCCGCGCTTGTCTTGGGCAAGCAGGAGCCCGAGTGTCAGCCCACCGAGCAGGACCGGCCAGAACCCGGTCTCGTCGGGTGCGCCGGAAAGACCGAGCCATCCGACTCCGACCAGGAAGAGCACGAACGGTGCGAGCGCTCCGGCGAGGCCGCCATGGAAGCGGAGGGGTACGCCGCTCGAGGTCGAGGGGTCCACGGCCGGTCCGTGTCAGAGGGTCGTGCCAAGCACAGCGGAAGTCTACGTTCGCCCGAACCCTTTTGAAAGGAAGCGACATGAGCGCCAACGACGAGTTCACGCTCTACGACTTGCGCGTGGAGGTCGTGGAGGAAGACGACCCGATGGTGTGCAACCATCAACCCGGGGACTATCTCGAGCTCTCCGGCGAGAACCTGAGTTTCCCGCCGGGCCAGACCTTCCCGATCTACGCGCTGGCTGCCCTGCTGCCGCTCCTGCCCGCCAAGCAGCGGCAAACCCACCCGAACGACTGGATGACGACCGACATGGAGGTCGCGTGCCCCGACCCGCTGTGCGGCGCTCGCTTCCAGATCACGCGCACCGGGACGTCGACGTTCCGCCACGGTGACGTCACTCGGGTGCCCCTATCGGGCGAGGGCGCTTGACGTCGGGGCACGATGTCGAGTTAGTCCCTGGATACCGGATCTCGAGGTTGATCCTGGGCGGCTGGCAATTCTCCGAGGGACACCGGCGGGGCGGGCTCGATCTGGACGAAACGCTCGAACTCCTAGTCGCTGCGGCAGACCGAGGCGTAACGACGTTCGACTGCGCGGACATTTACACGGGCGTAGAGGAACTCTACGGCCGGTTCCTGCAGCGGTGGCGGTCTACGTCGGCGACGACACCGGTCAGAGTCCACACGAAGTTCGTTCCCGACTTCGAAGCGCTGGCGGACGTAGACGAGCCGTACGTCCGGCGGATCATCGAGCGATCGCTCACGCGGCTGGGCGTCGAGGCGCTCGACCTCGTGCACTACTACTGGTGGCGGGACGACGTCCCCGGGATGGAGCAGACAGCACTGTGGCTGGCTGCCCTTCAGGGCGAGGGGAAGATCCGTCACATCGGCGTTACGAACCTAGACGTGGACCGCGTGCGTCGGATCGAGGACGCAGGCGTCAGGCTCCTCTCGAACCAAGTCCAGTACTCCGTCCTCGACCGGAGGCCGGAGGCGGCGCTCAAGGACCACTGTCTAGAGCGCGGGTCTGGGCTCCTCTGCTTCGGTGCTCTCGCGGGTGGCTTCCTCACGGACCGCTGGCTCGGCGCCCCTCCCCCCACGGGCGAGCTGGACAACCGCTCCCTCGTGAAGTACCGGCTGATCATCGACGAGTTCGGCGGCTGGAACGCATACCAGGCCCTCCTCTCGGAGCTGCGGTCGGTCGCGGACGAGCACGCGTCGGACGTGGCCACGGTCGCCGTGCGCTTCGTGCTCGATCAGCCGAGCGTCGCTGCAGTGATCTTCGGCGCGACGCGTCTCGGACAGGTGGAACGAAACCTTTGTGCGCTGTCACTGCGACTCACGGAGGACGATCACGCACGCATCCGGCGCCACCTCGACGCAGCGCCTGGGCCAGCCGGTCCGGTGTTCGGGCTAGAGCGGGACCGCGACGGCCCGCACAGTAGCATCATGCGGTACAACCTGAACCGCGGCGAGCTGCTGGAGGACGATGTGGAGCAGATCTGATCGTCCCGGCTCTTGGACTGGCGGGACGATCCGACTGGGCTGGCAACGGGGCACCGTGGAAGCGCGGCGGGGGGGAGGGTTGCATGGGTGACCGATCAAGCCGCCTCTTGCACTGACCGGTCACTCGTGTGGAAAGCGCCCGATACCGATCTCTCCATCAAAGAGGAGTCGATGCTGTCCTCAATCCATCCCAGCCCGCAACGCCGAGTCCGTTGGAACCAGTGCACCGCTCTCGCCCCCTCCGTGACCACGGTCCTGGCGGTCAGCGTTGCTCTGACGGCCGCGTGCGCCCCAGCCGACGCGCCCCGTGCCGCCGATGCGGCTTTTGAATTCGACCTCCCCAACTGGTCCGAGCAGGTCACGTTGCGCGAGGGGTGGCTCGAGCGTCGTCACGAGATGTTGCTCCCCATGATGCGTCAGTACGACATCGATATGTGGATCACCGTGAACGAGGAGTTCCATGACGATCCGCTGACCGAGTACATCGCACCCCCAAGACCCTACACGGGCAACCGGGACATCTTCGTGTTCGTCGACACGGGGGAAGAGCTTCGAAGCGTGGCGATCACGGGCTACTCCGAGGTGAACCTGAAGCGCTTCTTCGAGTCACCCGACGAGCCGAGCCCGGCCAGCCAAGTGCTGCCAGAGCTTTATGCGATCTATTCCCCCCAGCGCATCGCCCTCAACATGGACGGGCGCAAAGGCATGACCCGGAGCCTCACCTACGCCACGTACGGGTACCTGAGCGACATCATGGGGCCCGAGGCGACGTCGAGGTTCGTGAGCGCGGCCGACCTGATCGAGGAGTATCTAGACACCCGGATTCCCGAGGAGCTGGAAGCGTATCGCAATCTGGTCCATCTGACCGAAGTGATCGCGAAGCGAGCTCTCTCGGACGAGGTCATCGAGCCAGGGGTCACGACCATCGGCGATGTCCGACGGTGGATCTACAACGCGATGTGGCAGTACCGGGTGGGCACCTGGTTCCAGCCGGACCTTCGGCACCAACGTGGCGGAAGGCCGAACGACACGTCACGAGGCTTCCTGGCCGTGGCACCGGAGAATTGGGTGATCGAACCGGGCGACGTGCTTCACCTCGACGTAGGGATCTCCTATCTGGGGCTGGATACCGACTGGCAGAAGATGGCGTACGTACTCAGGGAGGGTGAGTCCGACGCGCCGGCCGGCCTCCAGGCGGCAATGGCCAACACCAACGCGCTGCAGGACGTGCTCACCTCCGCCGCCCGTCCGGGGCTGACGGCTGGCGAGGTGTACGATGCGACCATGGCGGAGATGGATTCCCGGCTGATCAAGGCGCAGATCTACTCGCATCCTCTGGGCAACCACGGCCACGGGATGGGGCCCAGCATCGATTTCCGGTCGGCCCAACGGGGTGAAACGGCTCGGCAGTCGAAGCGGTTGCGGGACGGCTCCTACATCTCCATCGAACTCAATACGCGGACGCCCGTTCCTGAGTGGGACGGCCAAGAGGTCTACATCATGATGGAGGATCCGGCCCACCTGGACAGTGAAGGGTACCACTTCTTCCGGCCGCGACAGGAGAGTTTCTACCTGATCGGAGGGTGATCGGATGAGAACTCCACACCCAGCACTGTTTAGCGCGTTCTGAGTTGCAGGTCTGAGTGGGGCAGAGCAGAATTAGGTCATGAAGAAAACCCTCTTATTCACCCTCGCTCTGATAGGGGTCGGTCCAGTCGCTAACGGTGTAGTGGAGGGACAAGTCCGGGTCACGTTCCGAACCGTTTCTGAGGGCACGCCCGTCGAAGGTGCACAGATAACAGCGGGTGTGACGGGATCGCTGACGGACGCACTCGGGGAAGCCCACCTACAGCTTGCTGTCGGCTCTCATGAGGTCCGCGTCACCCGCGTCGGCTACGCCTCCGTCGAATTGGTCGTCACACTGAGTACCGACGCTGACACCACGGTGGTGGTCGAGTTGACCGAGGAAGCGATTGAGACCGAGGGGATCGTCGTCGTGTCGTCTCGGACCGAACGTCGAGTCGAAGATGAGCCTCTCCGTATTGAGGTGGTCTCCCGAGAAGAGATCGAGGAAAAACAGCTCATGACGCCCGGTGACATTTCGATGTTGCTGAACGAGACAGCCGGGTTGCGGGTGCAGCCGACCGCCCCGTCGTTAGGTGGGGCCAGCGTGCGAATTCAGGGGTTGAGAGGTCGGTACACACAGATCCTGTCCGACGGTCTTCCGCTCTACGGTGGACAGGCAGGAGCGCTGGGGCCGCTCCAGATCCCTCCGATGGACCTCGGCCAAGTCGAGGTCATCAAAGGGGCGGCATCAGCCCTCTATGGGGCAACTGCACTTGGAGGCGTCGTAAACCTGATTTCGAGGCGACCTGAAGACGAACGCGAGCTACTTGTGAACCAATCCACCTTGGGTGGTACGGATGCGGTCCTGTGGCTTGCCAAGGAGTCGAGTGAACGCTGGGGGCACACGCTCTTGGCCAGCGCGAACCGCCACGGTCAGGCGGACGTGGACAACGATGGATGGGCAGATCTGCCGGGATACCGGCGGGCGGTTGTACGCCCCCGTCTGTTCTGGAACGATGGGTCGGGTGGGTCGGTCTTCGTCACCGCAGGCGGGATGGTGGAGGACCGCGAAGGCGGTACGACTGAGGGCGGCACCACCCCGGCAGGGACTCCATTTACCGAAGCATTAGACACAAGACGAGCCGATTTGGGAGTTATGGGTCGCAAGCTCATCTCCGACTCACGTCTCTTGAGTGTGCGTGGGTCAGCGATGGGCCAAACGCATCGACATCAATTCGGAGGCGTTACCGAGCGGGACCGACACGTTACGGTGTTCACCGAGGTGTCGCTTTCGGGCCAAGACGGTGATCACGCTTGGGTGCTCGGTGCAGCCATCCAGCACGACCAATACGACGCTGAGGACGTTCCGGTGTTCGACTTCACGTACACGGTCCCAGCACTGTTCGCTCAGGAAGAGTACGCGATTAGCTCTTGGCTCAGTGTGTCCGGAAGTGCCCGGTTGGACTTCCACAGCGAGTACGGGTCGCACTTCAATCCCCGACTGTCGGTACTCATCCGTCCCGGCGAGTGGGTCATGCGGGCATCCGCCGGTAGCGGGTATTTCCCACCGTCACCGCTCGTTGAGGAGACCGAGGCCGTTGGCCTGAGCGTGCTCGACCCATTTCTGGGCTTGGAGGTGGAGAAAGCCAGAAGCGTCATGGCTGACGTTGGCAGGACACTTGGGCCTTGGGAGTTCAACGCCGCTGTCTTTGGGTCTGAGATCGAGGATGCGATTGCTGTTCGTTCGGTGTCCGGTGGTCGGTTGGAGCTTTTCAATAGCCCGGACCCCGTGCGCACGTGGGGAACCGAGTTCCTCGCCCGATTCCGGGACGGCCCACTGTTTGGGACGGCGACCTATGTCTACACCCGTTCGCGGGAGACGGACCCCGAAGGGACGATGCGGCGAGAGGTGCCACTAACTCCGACGCATACCGTTGGGGTCATTGGAGGGTGGGAGTCAGAAGGCCGAGGTCGGATTGGTGCCGAGTTCTATTACACAGGCAGACAAACGCTAGACGACAACCCATATCGTTCGACGTCAGAGCCCTACGTGATCGTTGGAGTCATTGCCGAGCGTCGGTTTGGTCGCGTCAGGGTGTTCGTGAACGCGGAGAACATCCTCGACGCTCGTCACACCCAGTACGACCCGCTCGTGAGGCCGTCTCGCAGTCCCGAAGGTAGGTGGATCACCGACGTGTGGGCTCCGCTTGAGGGCGTGGCGATCAACGGTGGCGTAAGGATCGCGTTTTGACGGTTGCTGACAGCCAAACTGCGAGACACCTCAAAGATCTTTGCGAGGACTAGCGCACCTACCAACACTGTTTTGCGCGTCCGGTGTGGATAGGGAATACCCACAGGTGGAGATCACGTTCAGTCCGTTTTCACCGTGCTGAGTCGGGCCGTTCGGGATAGCAAGTACGCGACATTCGGAGGACTGGAGACCCCCTACAGCTAGAACGCTATCATGCGTGGACTGCGGCGGTAAGGTTTCGACAAGGGCGGACGTATGCCCTCATTTGCAGACAAGGTGGAGGAAGAGTGGTCAGCGGAAGGAGCGTCGATTCTTCCAAGTCTCAGGGTGGAACAGGAGCAGTACTGTGAAGATCTCAAGTCGTCCGACGAGCATGAAAAAGGAAAGGAGGGCCAGGGCTGGACTAGATAGCCAACCATAGTTATCGGTCGGGCCTACGTCTCCGAAGCCCGGACCCACGTTCCCCACCGTCGCGATACTAGCCCCGATCGCGCTGAGGAGGTCCATCCCCATGAAGGCGAGGAGGATTGCCCCAACTAGGCAGAAGATGAGGTAGAGGATCACAAATCCAGTTACGTTCGCCAACACCTCTTGCTTCACGGGGGTTGTACCAATCCGCGTTAGGAGTACCGCGCGTGGATGAAGATGCTTCCTGATCTCATTAGCGGTTTGCTTCAGCAGCAGAAGTATACGCATAGCTTTGATGCCTCCGCCGGTCGAGCCAGCCATACCACCTATGAAAAAGAAGGCGAAGAGCGTCATCTGAACCCCAGGAGCCCATAGTTCATAATCTGTACTAGCAAAGCCTGTGGTTGTGGTGATGGCAGTTACATAGAAAAGAGCATCGCGAAGGGCTGGCTCAATGCCAACTGAGGCACCTGAAGTCAGGTTGACGATGGCGATAAGAAGTCCGCCCCCTAATATCACGCAGCTGAAAAAGCGCCATTCGTGGTCGCTACCGTACACTGGTTTACCAGTAGCGGCCCTGAAGTGCAGGGCAAAGTTAACTCCGGCCAGATACATAAAAAGGATCGTCACCCACTGGATGTAGGGAGAGTTAAAGGCAGCGAGTGACGCATTCTTGGTGCTAAATCCTCCGGTCGCCAAGGTCGTGAAACTGTGGTTCAGTGCATCGAACAGGCTCATTCCTCCGATCAGGTAGAGTAAAACCTGCGTAGCCGTCAGCCCGACGTAGACAAACCAAAGGAGTTTGGCAGTTTGGGTGATTCGAGGCCTTAGCTGCTGTGGTGTGGGGCCAGGGACTTCTGCATGGAATAGTTGCATCCCGCCCACGCCCAAGAAGGGCAGAATTGCAATCACGAGGACGATGATCCCCATGCCCCCCAGCCACTGAGTCAGTGAGCGCCAGAATAGCACCCCGTGAGGGAGTGCTTCTATGTCGCTGAAGACGGTAGCGCCTGTTGTTGTAAAGCCGGACATCGCTTCGAATACTGCTGCTATAGGTGAGTCCAGCGTTTCGGTGAGAAGGTAGGGGAGGGCTCCGAAACATGCGGTAGCGGTCCACGCCAAAGTGACCATCGCGAACCCTTCCCTTGGGGTTATGTCACCTTGAAAAATGGTGGTTCGATAGATCACACCGCCCACTACGAGGGTGATGAGGCCCGAGGACAGAATTCCCCAGAAGTCACCATCACCGAAAAAGAACGCTACTCCGGCTGTGGCAAGCATCGACAGCCCAACAAACACCTGGAGTAAACAGACGACGTTAATGATACGCTGGAGCGACATCAGGCGAAAAGCTTCTCGACCTTGGGTATCGCAGAGGGGAGTGCAAACACGATTACATCATCTCCGGATAAAACCTGGTCGCCACCGCGCGGCAAGATCATATCATTTCCTCGCAAGATGATGCCGATAATAGCATCCTTCGGGAAATGCGTTTCTCTTAGTTTCTTGCTGGTGATCTCTGACCCTTCCTCGACCGTGAACTCGATCGCCTCTGCATCGATGCCTGTGAGGTTAGCGACTGCCACCACCTTTCCCTTCCGGATATAGCGAAGAACCGCGTTCACTACAGACATGCGAGGGGAGACACTGGCATCGATTCCAACCCGTGGCACGAGACGCAGATACTCGAACTTGTGGACAAGGCTGATGACTTCTTGCGCTCCACTGGTCTTTGCTAGGAGGCTGGCAAGGATGTTTGTCTCGTCCCTGGCTGTGGCTGCCACGAAACCATCAATCCCAGCAACTCCTTCCATCTCGAGTAGGTCCAAGTCCGTAGCATCTCCGTGCAGCACAAGCGCGTGCGGAAGGCGCTCTGCGAGCTTGACGCAGTGTCTCCGGTCATGATCCAGAATAACACACTCGATACCCTGACTCCCGAGTATTCGTGCAAGGTGTTCTCCTTCACTGCTACCACCTGCGATCATAACTCGGCGTAGGCCAGATGGTTCGTAGCCTGCTAGCGAAGCGATGTCGCCAATCTCTGTCGAGGGTGAGAGTAAGTAGACCAGGTCTCCAGCTCGGATCACCGAGGTTGCTTTGGGAATCTCGGTTTTCCCATCCCGAACAATTGCTACAGTGACATAGTGATGTCCTTCAAGTTCCGCGGCGAGCTGCTCCAGAGTGCGTCCCTCGACCGGTGCGCCAGTCTTTACTCGAAGCCCAATAAGCTGCACGCGACCGCCAGCCAGGGGTACCACGTCAGTCGCGATCTCACTACGCAATAGATCAAATATCTCCTTCGCACATTCCCTCTCTGGGTTGATCATCAAATCAATCCCCATCCGTTCACGGGACAGTGCTGAGTCCTTATCGTAGTATTCCGGATTAGAAATGCGTGCGACCGCGTGCTGCACCCCTAGACTCTTGGCTGTCATCGAGGCGACAAGGTTCACTTCGTCCTTACTAGTTACGGCAAGAAGCATCCCAGCGTCGGCGATTCCAGCCTCTCCAAGAACAGGTAGTGAGGCCCCATTTCCGACCAATGTCAGGACATCAAGTTGCTTGGACACGAAGTCAGCTCGGTCTGGATCTGACTCGATCAGGATGACGTCCTGAGTTTCTTGAGAGAGGCGCTTGGCGAGATGAAATCCGACTTCGCCGGCGCCTAGAATGAGTACTTTCATGGCCAGGCACTCTGGGTAGACCCTAGTTCAATGTCCGAGACGGACATTGCCGGTGAACGAAAGTTAGCTTCCTGCCATCAGAGGTACAGGTATCCGAGTAGATTCATGACATGTCGCACGTCCGGTGTGGTGCTCGCGTATAAGTTGTGGTCCTGCGGGGTGAGTTGCGGTCCTGCGGGGTGAGGGGGCAGAATTAGGGCATGAAGAAAACACTATTATTCACGAGCATTCTGATAGCAGTCGGGTGTGCTGTGAGCGATAGCGTTGGTCGAGATGGAGAGGCCAAGATGACTGGACGCTTGGTCATTGCTGGAGGTGGGCTTCAGGCAGACAATTCTGCTGTCTACCAATCCGTTCTCGATGCGCGAGCAGGGGACGGCCCGTTATGCGTGGTGCCGACAGCCAGTAGTGAACCCGTGGCCTCAATGGAGCGGGCTGTGGAGACCTTGACTGGCTACGGTGGATCCGGTTCGGTGAAAGGCCTCCTCATTTCGACAGAGGATCCATCCCAAGCCCAAGACTCTTCCGTAGTTGCTGAGGTGAGGACTTGCTCAGGATTTTTCTTCACTGGTGGATCCCAGAGCCGGATCGTTGATGTATTCCTTCCAGGTGGAGACACCACAGAGGCCTACCGTGCCCTCTGGCAGCGGTGGCAAGAGGGTGCTGTGGTATCGGGCTCGAGTGCCGGGGCAGCCATGATGAGCCGCGTAATGATTGCCGGTGGGAGTTCTGCGGATGCGGTGACTCACGGTGTTCGGCTGCCGGACGGTGACGGTGTTCGTATCCGGGAGGGTATGGGTTTCTTCGAGTCAGGGATGTTAGATCAGCACTTCCTGGCACGGGGTCGGATCGGACGGATCCTGGTGTCCGTTCTCCAGGAGGACTCACCGCAAATCGGATTGGGAATAGACGAGAATACAGCACTTGTGGTGGATGGCGATTCCGCTTGGGTCGTGGGTGCATCCGGTGTGGTGGTGGTGGACGGTCGATCGGTACAGCGAACAGGGCCACACCGTGGCTTGGGGTTGCGCATAAATCTGGTTGGGGCAGGGGACCTCTTAGATCTAAGGACCCTCACAATAGAGAGAGAGAGAAACAAGAACCCCGTGCCAGTTACTGAGGCATCCATTGAGTTTCCCGAGGATCCCTTCGCCCGATGGGCCTTTCTTCACCTGATGGTGGCCCTGGCTTCCAGTTCAACCCAAGAGGCAACCTTCGCTCTATCAGAGGCCAGTCTACGGGTCGTCGAAGATGAGGGATTCTCTGCGTCCATGACGGGACTGACCGGTGGTGTAGAGGGTACTCCGGCCGGTTTCTCTGCCGGGCCCTTCAAGGTGGATTTATTGCAAGGATCTGCCGGGAACTAGTCTCTCCTGGCGCACCAGCCAACACTGTTTTGCGTGTCCCGTGTGGTGCTCTCAGTCGTAGCTGAAAACTTCTTCTAAGGGCACTTCAAATACATTTGATATCTTGAAAGCAACTTCCAGAGAAGGAGAATATTTGTCTTTCTCTATCGCAATTATCGTTTGACGAGTTACCCCAACTTTAGTTGCTAAGGTTTGTTGAGACATTTCTTCTGCCTCAAACCTCAACCTCCTAATGTTATTGCTTAATCCCGTAGGCAACTTATACGCCCTTACGGTAATAAAAGAGTTGGGTACTAAAGTGAATCACCTCAGATAGAACAAAGAACAGCAGTAGCAGATGTGCGATGAATGTGGGAGACGTAAAGACAAGAGTATGGTAAGCATTAGACCAAAGTCCTGATGCTTCAAATAGAAGTTGCATCAGGATAAACCAAGCTCCGATACACAAAGTCCAGTAACTATTTCGATAGGATTTAGTATCTATGAGCTTATCTCTTTCATCTACTAGATCAGCTTCATCTTTCTTGCTGAAAAACCATTTAATAATACCCTCTAATATCGCGATGAGAATGATGACTCTAATGACATCACTAAAGTCGAATTGCTCACTCGGAGTCGCAGTTACATTTGAAAAAACGCCAAAAAAATACCGCCCAAATATCAGTAAAGTGACGACTAGAGAAGTGATCAGACTTTTCTCTTTATACGAAAAGTTCATCGGTATACCTATGTATAATAAATTTTACACAATGTAAAAGATATTTTACATACTGTCGAGGGCTATTTGTGATAATTGTGGTGCCTCAGTGGACTAAAGCGGGAGTGCCCTAATCAGTCCTCGGTATCCTCATGAATGGGCACCCCATGTTCATACCCGCCTTTTAGCTCGAATAAGTTGCGGTAATTCTGAGGTCAGGGGCATTTTCGGGTATGAAGAGAACCCTGCTACTCGTCCGCGCTCTTCGGAGTCCCCAGGGATGTGGCCAGCCAGCAGCGCAACTAGAAGACGGAGAAACATCATGAAGACATTCGTTCTTGGACTCACGCTGTCGGTCGCGCTTTCGTTTTCCGCCTTTTCATCGTCAGCGGATGCGCAGAATGTGCCTGCTCAGGGCGGTGATACCTGGCCGTCCGTCAGCGATTTTGCTGCACCCGGACCGTTCGCCATTCACCGGGATACCAACGTCGGTCCAGACGCCGCCTATGACATCGTCCGGCCGATGCAGCTAGGAGAGGATGGACGCAAACATCCGATCATCAGTTGGAACAACGGGACGCTATACCAGATCGATCGATATCAAGACCTGCTTGACCATTGGGCGTCGCACGGATTTGTCGTCATGGGCGGCCACACCAACAGGACCCGCGGCGGTGCGGTTCACAAGGGGGCGATCGACTGGTTGGTCGCTGAAAATGCGCGCGCCGGCAGCGATTACTTTGGAATGTTGGACATCACGAAGATTGGTGCGACTGGGCACTCCCAAGGGGGTGGTGCCACGATCACCGCGGGAGCCAACGTTCCCGGCCCGGCAGGAATCGTCACTACCATGCCATTGATGCCGATTAGTGCTTATGAGCGACCCCATTTGGCGGGGCACGCTGCATCAATGCTTATGGTCAGCGCGAGCGAAGACGGGCGGGCTAACAGGGTTGCTGATCAGGCATTCACTGACGTCACCACGGAGTTCGTCGACGCACAGTTCGTGGGCGTTCATGAGGATGCCATGAACCCTGGAATCCACGGGGCAACCGTGGCTTGGTTCCGATATCAACTAATGGGAGACGTCACCGCGAAGGCACAGTTCTATCCGCCGATGACCTGCGGTTTGTGCCGCGACGACGCCTGGATGCGCCTCCGCCACAAGAATCCCCCGCAGTAGGCGATCCTCAACAAAAGACTCTGCCCCTCCTCTCTACCTCTACCGAGACACCTTAGAGTACCTCAGAAACTGTACCCGTCCGGCGAGTATGTGACGGCCCCTGGGAAGTAGACGTTCTCAATGATGGAGCGACCCATGTAGACGGGTGATGTCGTGGTCCTGCCTCGAGCCAGTATCCGCATGAACGCGTTCTCTTCTTCCGGTACGGGTACCCCCACCTCCAGGCAGGTGCGGACGATCCCGGCCATTTCTTCGGGCTCGTCCCGCTGGGGGTAGTGGCCGGCAGTCGGCAGGACCCAGTAGCTGCTCTCCACCGACCTCTTGTCGAGGTAGTTGTACCAGATGTGATTGCCGATGCGCGGTGGGTTCACCGTGTCTTGAAGTCCCCAGATCATCGCTGTCGGAACAGGGCTCTCGCGGAGGTTATCCAGCCAGCGATACTCATTAGCCGCCCTTTCCAACAGGTACTTTCCAACGTAGAGACGCGCTCCGCTCCCGTCATTAAAAGCTTGAATGTCAGCGTTGGCGAGTTGCTGGGGTGTGCCTTCGGTTCGCCGGGGCTGGGCCTGTCGCTCCCGGGTTAGGTCGGGACCCCGCACCGCGAGCAAGGAGATCTGGGCCTGGAAGAGGTTGGCCAGGGGAAGAAAGAGCCCGCCGTTGGATATGAAGTGGTAAGTGATCTCGTATTCCTTCTCCTCGCTGGCCAGGTAGTTGCCCAGAAACGCGAAGCCGACGCTCCCGCCGCGGTCGTGGGTCAGGAGATGGAACCGAGGCAGATCCACGACCTCTCGGACGAAGTAGTCGACGAGTTTCGCATCGTCCTCCAGCATGTAGGAATAGCCATCCTGAGGCTTGTCCGAGAAGCCGAAACCGGGGAAGTCGAGGACGGTTACAAAGTAATCCTCTTCCAAGAATGGAATCATCTCTCGGAAGTCGTAACTCGAAGTGGGATAGCCGTGGAGTATCAACAGGGCCGGGTTTGAGCGGTCTCCAAAGGTCCGGTAGAAGACGTTCACTGAACGGCCTTGGTTGTTGCGAGTCGTCGAGGTCCACTCGAAGTACTGTCCGCCGCGGTACCATTCCTCGGCGAGACGGGAATAGAAGGTAAACCCGGTCTGAGAGTCGAGTGAGGGTGTACCGATAACAGCCCCATTCGCGTCGCTACCAGGGTTACCGTCCGAACATCCCGCGTAGATGGGACTTGCCAACGCCGGGCTCGCTGCAGCGAGCTTCACGAACGCTTTTCTATCCATGGTACATACCCCTTAGAAGATCATGATGTGGGCCATCGGCTGACCGGGACGCATCATATAAGGTTGAAAGGCATTCGGTTGAGTTGAGAGTCCGGTCGATTCAGGTGTGGCGTTCGGTATATAGATGACGGTGAGAGGCGATGCGTTATCAAAACGAGGGCCGCGAAGTGAGTACGCTATCGCGATATCTGGCATCGGTAAGTCACCGGACCGGATTTCCTCTTGTACTATGTCGACCGAGCCACTCACGCCTCTCAGGAACCCGAGTTCTCTTCTCCGAACCATCATTGCTTCAAGACTTTTCGGGAAGCACGACACTCTGAATTCTTCGGTTGGGTCATCTGCCCAGCAGACCATACTATTTGTACCCTGACGTAAGATAGAGCTGTTGTCATTTTCATCGAATGAAAGGACAGTCGCCCCATCTCGGAGCGCTTCGGGCAGTGCAGCGGTGGCTTGAGTGATTCTTTCCTCAGCACTCTCTTGGGCTTGTGAGGGAATCGCCACAAGCAATGTCGCTGTAAGCACGAACAGTGATCTCATAATCTCTCCAAGACCTAGGGTTAGTGACTTCTTGACGAGCACTTCTCAAAACATAAGAATCCAGCTTGGCTCCGCTAGCCGGAGGGGAGGGGGTTTGGGCATCCCTATCTCACCGCACCCACCGCTGGACTATACGACACTGTTTTGCGTGTCCGGTGTGGTGCTCCCGTATGAGTTGCGGTTCTGAGGTGTGAGGGAGCAGAATTCAGGGCATAACACGCTACCGAGAACGTTCCTAAAGAGGTACCTGACATGACAAAACAGACCACCCGTCGTGAGATGCTCAAGGAAGGCATCGCTCTTGCGGGATTGGGCGTCCTCGGCGGCGCCCTCGCATTTTCCTTCACCGCTGCCTCCCTCACCGCACAAACCCAGCTTCGCCTCGACGTCATCCTCGTTCAAGGCAATGTCTACATGCTCCAGACGGCCACGGCCGGGGGGAATGTGGGGGTGCTACCTGGCCCCGATGGAGTCCTAGTGGTGGACAACCAGGTGCCGAACCTTAGTGAGAGCGTGGTCCGGGGGGTGCGGCAGATCACCGACGAACCGATCCGCTTCGTGGTCAATACGCACGTGCACGTGGATCATATCGGAGGGAACCAACTGATGGCCGGCATGGGTGTGACGATCATCGCGCAGGAGAACGTTCACCAGCGGATGCTCAGCGAGCTCCGCATCCCCCGCGGGGGTGGGCGCTTCATGCCGCAGCCGCCTGAGAGCGCCCGGCCCGTCATAACGTTCGACAGGAGGGCTATCTTCAGGATGAACAGCGAAGAGGTCCAAGTCTTCCACGTCCCGCCCGCCCACACCGACGGCGATAGTTTCATCTACTTCGTCGATTCAGACGTTCTCCACATGGGCGACGTCTTCCGAACCAACATGTACCCGATCGTCGACGTGTATAACGGCGGCACGGTTGCAGGCATGATCAGGGCGATGCAGATCGCTGTGGACCTGGCGGGCCCCGACACAAAGGTGATTCCCGGCCACGGTTTCAGCTTCACGGATCGGGACGGACTCGTCGAGGTGCTGGACATGCTTACGGACATTCGGGACACGATCCGAAAGATGGTTGCCGGGGGTCTGCGGCTCGAGGAGGTATTGGAAGCCGGGCCCACGGCCCCGTACGATGCGCGGTGGCGGGGGTCCGAGTCATGGACCGAACAGGACCTGATCCCGATCATCTACAGCGAGGTCGGCGGTGCGGCGCCGACCGTGCGGCGGGAGTAGGCGTAAGCTGGCGTAAGTACAAGACATTCAGAGGGCTGGAGTCGGCACATATCGTCACCACTGAAACGCCGTTTCCTGAAAAATATTTGGTGGCGCTGCTTAGTCCGGTGTGGTGCTCCTTGTGCGTCGGCCGGATCACGTGATTGTTAAGTATGTGGCGTATATCTTTAGTACTCACTTCAGCCCTGATTGTACTTGGGCAACTAGGTGATCCCTTCTGTACCATGGAGGGTGGTTCGTCCGAATCACCGCATAAGGTTGCTGAGGGCCATCATCAGAGTGATGACTCGCCCCATTCGCAGAGCCCGACTTGCTCAACGTTCATAGAGTGCAGCACGTCGGGGATCACGACGGCTTTAGTGGCGTCCGTAGGATCACCCCCTTCTTTACTAGCAGTCGTAAAGTCCTACATAAAGGGTATTTCGGCTCCTACACCAGACATTAAGAACCCACCACCGCGCGCTCTCATCTGAGGGTTTCTGCACCGGTTCCCGGTGCCTTCTTCAGACAAAGTCCAAAACAGAGAGAGCGTCATGAATGTGCTCCGAATCATAGTAGCCCTGCTGGGGGCTATGAGTCTGTACATATATCCTATCCATACCCACGCTCAGATGCTGCGTATTCCCATCGGTGATAAGTGGAGCTTATCGGGCATGGGTCAGGTTATTCCTGCAGTCACGGCTCCACTACTGGGTGGGAAGGGTGGTGATCCTGTTCGCCTGACAGGTTGGTATCTAACACAGCCAGCGGTGATGGCTAATGTGGAACGTGAAGGAGGTCGACTGACGTTGCGCACAACCCTCAACTTTGAGGGCGTTACCCAGAGAGACGGCGAACTAACTTACGGTGGATGGGGTGAGGGTTTCATAGACAAGCGACACCCCCACACTCTTTTTCACGAATTTATGCTCAGTTTCAATAGTTGGAATGTTCGTGGAGCCGACTTTTCTTTGTCGGCTGGTAAGGGATTCGCCCCGTACGGGACAGACGATCCGATGGCTCGACCGGGACTGAAGTACCCCACAAACCACCATCTCTCACAGATCCTTGAGCGTTGGACAGTCAACGCGGTGTTGTTGAAGGGAGGCTGGAGTGCAGAAGCCGGGATCTTCGGTGGTACTGAGCCAGTAGGTCCTTACGACCTTTCGAACATTAAGAGCTTCGGTGACTCATGGTCAGTTCGGTTAGCGCGACGCTGGGGTTCGGGGTTTGGACCTATGGCTGAATGGGAGGCGTCTATCTCGTCCGCTCAGGTCGTGGAGTCGCATGACCGTGAAGACTACGTAACCCGCCTATGGAACCTTGCGGTACGCCATTCCGGGATGGTCGGTAACGGGATGTTTTATGGCCTAGTCGAGGCATCACGAAGTGAGCCAGAGGAGTACGAAGGCCACTTTAGTGTCCTTGGCGAAGTCCGATGGGATAGGGTTGGACATCAGCCTTACTTGCGTGTTGAATATGCTACCCGTCCGGAGTATTCCCGAACCGGAGACGCCGGTACCGACGGGTTCTTTCGCTACACTCACGACTCCGACCCCTTTGGTGCGACCCGGTGGCTGATCAGTACAGTGGCCTACGCTTATCAGTTGACGGATGATCCGTGGAGCATTCGTCCTTTTGTGGAATTCCAGTATCACCGGGCTCATAGCGAACGCGGAGGCATTGAACCACGTACTCTATTGGGAACAAGTGCTTTCTCGACTGTTTCCGTGGGGATGAGGATATTCTTCAAAGGGGGTCCAATGCGGATGGGTAGCTATGGAGTGCTGGACCCCATAACAGCGATGGGTCGGCGGATGATGCGATGACATCACTCACTCAAAAAATTGGTGGGGCTGCTCAGGCCAGTGTGGTGATTTTGCCTACGTTGCGGTCCAGCGGGGTGGGGGAGCAGGTTTAGGATATGGATACTGACAGACGTAATTTTCTTAAGAAGACCGCCGTTGCTGGTGGGGCATTAGCCCTGGGCTTCTCTGCTTGTAGTCCTGCACGAGAGGAGACGATTACCGGAGGAGAAGGATCTCTGTCAGAGGCTGGGCGTTCTCTGAAGATCCTGATTTTGGGAGGAACCACCTTCACTGGCCCCCACCATGTGCGCTATGCAATCGAGCGTGGTCACGAAGTCACAATCTTCACGCGAGGCCGAAGCCAGCCCGGGCTTTTTCAGGACTCGTTTGAACAGGTGGAGCACCTGATTGGTGATCGAGGGGAGGACCTTTCAGCACTGCAGGGACGAAACTGGGACGCAGTGATCGATGCTTCTGGAAGGGATGTGGAGTGGACGCGAAATTCGGCAGAACTTCTTCGCGACGCAGCGGGAACATATCTCTATATCTCCTCGACAGGGGTCTACTATCCCTACCTGACTACGGAGATCACTGAGGACACGGGCCCGGTACTTGAGGAGTCCTCCACAGGCCGGGGTTCAGCCTCCTCATACGGTGTGATGAAAGCGCTCTCTGAGATAGAGGTCCATAAGGCTTTCGGGGATCGGGCGTGTGTGGTAAGACCCGGGTATATCGTGGGCCCGCTGGACATGACGCATCGTGGTACATACTGGCCAGAGCGTTTCCGTCGGGGTGGCGAAGTCCTAGTGCCGGGTAAGAAAGATGATTTGGTTCAACAGATAGATGTGCGGGACCTTACAGAGTGGATTGTTCATCTCCTGGAGAACCAGATCCACGGGGTATTTAATGCTACTGGTCCGGCTTCACCCCTGACCATGGAGGTGTTCATTGATGGGATGAAGGCTATAACTTCTGCTGAAGTGAGTTATACCTGGATTGAGGATTACGAGTTTCTAACTGAGCATAACTTCACTTTTGCGATTCCCTGGATCATGCCGGTGGGAAACAACTTTGGATCCCAACGAATTTCTGTGGCTCGAGCCAAGGATGCTGGGCTTACCTACCGCTCTATTGCCGTCACGGCACTGGACACTTTGGAGTGGTATCACTCAGGTGCTATGACCGATGAACAACGCGGCGATCCACCAATGCCTGTATCACCAGCCCGCGAAAGCGAGATCCTGAGTGTTTGGAAGGCCCGAGCTTCTCTATGATCCGACTGTTTTAGGCAGAGGGACACCAGTTCGCGATTCAGCGGCGCACCACCGCGACTGAAACGCCGGGTTTCTGAAAAAAATTTTGTGAGTTGTTCCCGGCTACGTTGTGGTCCTGCGGGGTGAGGCTGCTCATGCGGCTCATTTAACAGAATGACCTGGTTTAGCCTCTGGAAAATGTGATCAGAAAGGTCCGCTCTATAAGAGAGTCGATATTATGCTGAAGCTGAGGTTGAAAAGAGCCACTTATTCTGGCTCGCCCCCACACCTGCTTATCTTGCTACCGTTTATCATCGGATGTAGCGAATTGCTCAGCCAGGATTCCGAATCCCCCGGCCAGGGTTCCGCCGATCTCTCGGAGTATTTCATCAACCCCGAGATCTGTAAGGATGATGTGGGTCCTAATTGTACCCAGCTTCGTTTAGGAGATTCACAACTGACCACCCTGGCTCCAGAACGAGGGAAGCTTTATGCCTGCATGCCAGGGAACCCAGGGGCACCGGGAAGTGACCGGAGTAAAATCACTTGGATTGATGAGACTAACAGCACCTGGAACCTGTTAGTGAAACCTTTTCTTCCAGAGGGGTCGTTCTCCCCACCTATCGGCACTTCAAGCGTTATAGAATCAGGATCAAATCGCACAATTTCCGGGAATAATTTACCGGTCGACGGTAAGATTGGAGACTGGCCGATGACTGATTATCCTGCTCTCACTGCTATCGATAGGAACCCTGGGATTCCAGCTGAAAATAATTTCAGTTTCACTCTTCAGCTTAATCCCACTGAAGCTGCGACCCCATCTTGTGTCTCTCTTGGTCCAATCGGTATGACACTCAACGGCGTTGTGTTCTATGACGCAGTGGACGGCCGCGGAAACGACGCGCTCGCCCACGAGATTGTGGACGTGTATGGTGGGCATCCAGCACAGTCAGACTACCACTACCATTTCGTTCCATGGAGACTCGATGGGGTGCCTTCTCTGGAGGATGGACATTCAGGATTGGTGGGCTATATCCGTGACGGGTTCGGAATCTACGGATACAAAGGAATCGGTGGGGCAGAGCTGAGTAATGAGGATCTAGATGAATGCCACGGACACTCTCATACCCCGATTGGTTATCATTACCATGCCACTATTGAGTATCCTTATACGATAGGTTGCTATCGAGGGACACCGATCTAGAGCATGTGGCGAATCCGAAGGACGACCTAGGAGTTGAACAGCCGAATCTGGGGCCATTCGGGGGCGGTTGGCGCGAGTCAGCAGGTGTTGTCACGTCACAGCATACACACCACTGTATTCGTAGATCTTCTCAAATCATGAGGAATAGCATGGTCTCCAGACGAAACTGGCTTCGCATGACCGCTGCCGGCGGCGCGGCGCTCACTCTGAACCCACGCATGCTTGAGGCGCTCCAGACCGGTGCTGTGCGCACACGTGCAATTCCATCAACTGGCGAGCAGGTGCCTATGATCGGACTGGGCGGTCGGTGGATTTCGATGAATTCGAATCCGGAAGAACTCGCCGAGCACCGAGCCGTACTCCATGAACTCGCAAAGGATGCTGAGGCTTCGGGGCGAGTGTTCGATAGCGCGGCCGGCTACGGGGGTGGCGGTTCTGAAGAGTACGCAGGCCGCTGGGGGGACGAGGACGGATTCGCCGAAAATATCTTTTGGGCAACCAAGGTTAATGTCGCAGGCCGCGGTGGTGGCTCGGTTGACGCGGCCCGCGTTCGGGATCAGATCGAGCGCTCGTTCGAGCGGATGCGAGTTCCAGTGATTGACCTGAATCAGGTACATAATATGGGCGATCCGCCCACCCAGCTCGGCGTACTCCAGGAGTACAAGGAGTCTGGCCGAATTCGCTACACCGGCATGACAACGACGAGTGCAGGCCAGTACGGAGCACTCGCGAGGGTTATGCGGGAGTATCCCATCGATTTCATCGGGATTGACTACGCCATCGACAACCGTGAAGCAGAGGAGGAGATCCTCCCGTTGGCTCTGGACAGGGGGATCGGCGTCATCGTGTACCTGCCATTCGGTCGCAGCCGGATGTGGAGGCGCATCGGTGACCGAACACTACCCGACTGGGCGCGAGAGTTCGACGCCCATACGTGGGCGCAGTTCATGCTCAAGTTTGTGATCGCGAATCCGGCGGTCACCGTGGCCGCACCGGGAACGGGTGATCCGGAGCACATGGTGGACAACCTCGGTGGTGGACGCGGACGTTTGCCTACTGCGGACCACCTGCGCCGGATGCTCGAGTTGGTGGAAAGCCTGCCGGGCGGCTAGGCGGCATTACGGAAACACTTATGGGGAAGGATCATCCGATGAAGAAGTGCCCAAGACTCCTTAGGGTCGCATCTTGCCTTTCGACGATTCTCGTCGCCGGAGGCTGCGTGAGTGCTACGTTCGTACCGACCCGAAGTGCGCCGTATCCGTCCAAGGGCATGTACTGCGAGATCGAGGTCATAAGTTCTGGGGTTCCAGAAGGTAAAGGGTATGAAGAGCTAGGTATCGTGGAAGCGGAGGGAAGCGCGTGGAAGTCAGATTTGGAAGACTTATTACCTAAGATGATGGAAGAGGGGTGCTTGGCTGGAGGAGACGCCCTCATCATTCTTTCGAGTGACACGTACTCAGAGGGAAGGGACGGAATTCCAGTCCAACGGATCTCCGCCACCGTGATTCGATGGACGACGGAGTAGCGGCACCTCTGAAAAATAGATTTGGTAGCTGGGTCGGATCACCTTTTCCGATTGCTCCCTTATTCCTACTCGCCTCATGTGGCGGGGACGTGACCGGTCCGATAGACCCAGGCAGCGACCCCAACTTCACCATCGTTGCGCATTCGGATCAGGGTTTCACAGAGACTAATCGAAAGGTGGAGGTTTTCGGAGTACCCATCTACGCGTATGCCACGGTAGAGGACGTGAAGCTACTACACGCCGCTAACATCATGGCTCAGTATTTGGACAATAATGAAGATGGTATTGTCGATAATTCAACTTTACTGAGTGCTCTGATATCTAACAACGCAGCGCTATACATGTGGAAGCAAGAGAGGCAGGCAGGATCAATTAATGCCCAGGATCTAGGTGCAGATGAGTCAATTCCTGCTTGGCATACCAACGGGCACACAGGCCGATTCGACGCTGCCCTGGAAGAAATTTGGCATGTAATCACACACTCTGGGTTTGCCAACGCCTATCCAACTGCCTTGAGCGAAGAGGCTGGTACATCTCTGGCCAACGCAATGGACATCGCGAGAGGTGGGCACTTCCAGTCGATTCCAAGCCCTTATCCGGGAGGAGCGTGGTACACTTATGACGACCAAACGTGTGATTATGGCTGTATGGCCGGCGAGTACATCTACTGGGCGATGACTTCAGTCTTAGGGGCCCAAGAGAATCGCGCAGGAGAGATCCAACAGGAATGGAAGCTGAATACTGAAGCTAAAGTACGGCAGACCGACACGGCCGTATATGAATTATTGACTGATCCCGAATATGTGTTTCCGACTGCATTGCCAGACGGGACATATAGGAGATAGAGTAGGAAACGCTGCAGGACCTGGAGGATGGTCAGATGATGAAAAGACTGTGGTTCACATTCGCTGCCGTAAGCGGGTTCGGGCTGCTTCTTGGTCTATGGGTGCTTCCCAGCGGTGCCGGGAACCCCACAGGAAGCTCTGGACTGCTGATAGCTTTGGTCGCTTTGGTACCCCTCTGTTTGGTCACGATGCATCGGCTCAGGAAGAAGGCATTTAGGGGGGAATGATGGGAGTAGATCATGAAAACCAGATAACTGCATATAAGAGAGTTTTAGCTTATGTGGAATATCTGGAAGACGAGTTAGATAAAGTAAAACCCAAGGTCGAGCTACTTCCCGCTCATATATGCTTCTTTGAAGACCTTGAGTATCTCCGCTTAGAGGTAGCAAGATTGGAAGAGCTAGAAATAAAAAGAGACGACGACGATTAGTGGTCTGGGTCCCTCCCGGTACCCCTGTCCCCTTCTCAATAACAGCTCCTTCTAGCGTACCTACTGACTACGAGCGATAGTCTAGACGAATCGATCGTCACGTCGCATCGGCGGCGTCATTTTGCAGAGCCGGGGCAGCGTTCCCGGCGTCAGCTTCTCGGAGGTTCCATGGCAAAGTTCCGCGCTCTCGTTCTGTCACTCGCCGCAACCGCGGTCCTAGTGTCGCCTGGACTCGCCCAGTCCGGCTCATTCGGTAACTCGCTCGTCATCGACGGCGACGCGCTGATCATCGGGGAGCCGAACAACAGCTTCCGTCCCGGCATGGTATATGTGTACCGTAAGAGCGAGGGCGATTGGATCGAGTCAGCCCGACTGACCGCACCAGGTGCGGAGCGAGCCGACGGATTCGGCGCGGTGCTCGCGCTTAGCGGCAGCACACTCTTCGTAGCCACGAGAGGAGGCAGTCTTTACACCTACGAGCGGTCCGGCGCGACATGGGCGTTCTCTAGCACGCTTACCGCAGAGGACCTCGTTGGCCTAGATCCTCAATGTAACTACAACGGTTACTGCGGCGTCGACTACGGCATCTCCCTCTCGGCGGATAAGGATTGGCTCTTAGTAGGACAGGCCCGGATGGCGACCGACGCGAGTCGCATGCGAACACGGCAGCGACGCGACGGCGAGAGCGTCCCGCTACCGCCGCCGGGTACGGTGTACGCGTTCCAGCGTGGCCCCGATGGCCGATGGACCGAACGGCAGCGCATCGAATCGCCTGTCGCGGCTCCGGGGGATGCCTTCGGCGCGGCGGTCTCGATTGTTGGCGATCGGTTGCTCGTGGGTGCACCCAAGGCAGCCAGGAACGGAGGCTCGCTTGAGGGAGCGGGGCGCGTGTTCGAATACCGCCTCATGGATGGTTTATGGCGGGAGGGAGCAGAACTCACGGTCGCTGGTGAGGCGGAGGCATTGTTCGGGGCCACAATCGTGTCGAGTGATGGGCGCGCCGTGATCGGGGCCCCCTTAAGTGGTTTGGGCTTCGGTGCAGCTTTTATCTTCAACCTAGACGCCACAACAGGTACGTGGTCCGAACGCGCCCGGCTCGACGCACCCGAAGCCCTCGAGGGTGACGTGTTTGGTGGCTCCGTGGCGCTGGATGGCGATGACGTCTGGGTGGGAGCGCCCGTCGTGCGGGGACTGGAGACCGGGATGGCCTTTGTCTTCTCGGATGGGATGGTAACCGACATGCGCTTCACAGAAGAAGAAACGAACACGGAAGATTCGTTCGGCCACAGAATCGTAGCGGGCGGGGGTATTGCGGCAGTGACGGCCTCAGGGCTCGACCATCAGGCCGGCGGCGTGTTTGTCTACGAACGTGACGACAATGGAACGTGGCGGCAGGGAGACGTTCTCCTGAGCGCGCCTGATGCTCTGGGTGCCGTCTTCGGTGAGGAGCGCCGGTGCACGGAAGGGACTGTGGAGTCCTTCGACTGCAACGACATCGAACTGCTAGCCTACATCCCGATCTCGTTGCTGACCGCCCCTGAAGCAGCGCGGGGAATCAGAGCGAATGACAACTGGGGCTGGACCGACTCCGAGGCCGGGCGCGAATACGCTCTCGTGGGAAGAAACGACGGTACGTCGTTCATCGACATCACGGACCCGACGAACCCCGTGCTCATCGGCGACCTCCCGAAGACCTTGAACACGCCACGCTCACAGCTGTGGCGAGATATCAAGACCTACAGGGACCACGCCTTCATCGTCGCGGACGGAGCAGGCGCACACGGCATGCAGGTTTTCGATCTCACCCGTCTCCGAGACGTTGCGGATCCCCCAGTCGTCTTTGATCCAGACCTCCTTTATAGAGGCGACGGACTCAATGTGGTTGAGAGCAGCCACAATATCATCATCAATGAAGAGACTGGTTTCGCGTACCTGACTAGTCGAGGCTGTGCCGGTATGCACATGGTCGACATCAGTGAGCCGATGGAGCCTACCTTTGTCGGCTGTTCGGAGCCGGGGGGCACACACGACGCCCAATGCATCGTCTACCGCGGTCCGGATGAATCTTATCGCGGTCAGGAGATCTGCCTGAGGATGTCTGGGAATCGGTTCCAGATCTCGGACGTGACCGATAAGTCGAATCCGGTCGAGTTGTCGACCGCGTCACATCCCAATCCGGCTTACATGCACCAGGGATGGGTGACCGAGGATCATCGGTATTTCATCATGGATGACGAGAGCGACGTGATCGCCGGCAACGTTGAGACGACACGCACCCTGGTCTGGGAACTCGACGACCTCGAAGATCCCATCCTCGTGAAAGAATTCTTTGGATCACTGCCAGCCAGTGCGCATAATTTGTACGTGAAGGGAGACTTCACTTATCAGGCCAACTACAGGTACGGGCTCCATATCCTCGATATCTCGGATCCCTTGAACCCGGTTGAGGTCGGCATGTTTGATACGTCTCCATTCGGGACGGGGCCGGGATTTGGTGGAGCGTGGAGCACATACCCATTCTTCGACAGCGGCACGATTCTCGTGACCAGCATGCAAGAGGGTCTATTCATGCTCAAGAAGAGGGTCCGTCCGGTGTCGTAGGACACGCGCACCCTTCTACAGAAGTGTCCTAGCTCCTCACAGAGCGCTGACACCCGCACGGTGTGTTCTAGTCGTGCGTCTGAAGGCGATTGTAGCCAAGAGGCCCACGATACCAAAGGCTGCCACCGATGCGAACACGTGTTGGTGGCCCAGAACACCCGGCGAGCTGTCGAGTAGCACGCCCATGAGTGGGCCCATGAAAACATCCGGGGTGAATCCCACGAAGGACACCACACCGATTGCACTCCCAGTGAACGTCAGGGGCACTGCGCCCTCTGCCAGTAGCGCGAAGTAGATGCCTCGGATCGCGTAGATGCCAACGCTGGTTGCGACGATCGTCGTGATCAGCATCCAGGCGACCCCCGGGACGACCGCACCCGACGCAATCAAGAGGCTCCCCGCAACGAGGATAGAAAAGCCCCATGCGATGACCCTTGATGAATCGATGCGGTCTCCGAGATAGCCAGCCGCAACGGCCACGATCGCGCGAATCCAGAACGACAGTGTCCCAATCCCCGAAGCGGCCACCTCGTCGAAATCAAGCACATCGTGGGCGAGGAGTGAGAAGTCGTCCGTTGCCTTATAGCCGACGTAAGCGCACACGACGATAACGGCTTGAAGCCACACGGCGGGCATCCGGCATACCCCGAGGATGCCATTGAGCGAGAGCTTCTGCTGGTTCCCTCGATCGTCTTGCGGAGTGATGTCCGGGACCACCACCCAGACGAGCAGGGCAATGCCAAGGACAAGGCCGGTAAAGACCCAGATGACGGTGCGGAAAGCGGCCGCCCTTTGTTCCGGCGTAGCGGACAAGACGTCGCTTGGCAGAGCCAAGGCGAACACGAGCACTGTAAAGGATGCAATTAGCGCTGCAAGAAGACCTCTCCCACCATCGAGCAGGCCATAAGCTCGACCCTGGCGGGTGGCTCCTCCCCACTCGCGCGTCGCCCGTAGCATTGCCGCCCAGAACAGGAAGATTGTGGTCAGCCCCCAGAAGGCCCACAGGAAGTTCATCACCCGAACCGATGGGATTCCCGTGAGGACCACCCCTCCTAGACCTGTCGCGAGGAGTGCGGCAGTCATGAGTCGACGGGCGGAAAACCGATCCGCCAATGGCCCCCCGGCGAAGTACGACACCATGGCAACGATGCCGTACAGGGAAAATGCAGTCCCGAGTTGTAGGTTTGTGACCCCGAATACGTCGAGGAACGTTGGGCGAAAGACGCGAGCTAGGACAAAGGGCAAGAGAAAGACTGCCTCACCCGCAGCGATAAGGGCCGCTAGGATCAACCCACGGTGCAGGCTGGACGTCTCGGATGCGTTTTGCTTCATGGAGGCTTAGTCGTTATTCGGACTTGGCGGACCCGAAGATGTTCGGACTACCCCCTGAGATTGAAGAGCTTCGTGTATTTGATCACCAGCTGACGTTGGCGGGGTCCCGATCGGAAACCTAGAGGATCGATGTCACCCAGGAACTCCGTGTCGTTGTAGACAATGAAGAGCCCGGTGCCGGCGGTGTCGAGCCAACCTAGCCGGATGTTGCTCCCGAGGTTCTTCGAATCGTCGTTATACTGGAGGTTCGCCTGGAGATATATTCGGGGCGTGAAGGAGTATGAGCCAGTGAGCCTGACAAGCGAGGTTGTGAAGCTTCCTTCATCCAGCTCCACGTCGAAGTAGTTCATACTAATTGAGGTCGTGAGCCGATCACGAAAGCGATAGGAAACGCTCCCGTACGGTGAGGACCGGGTGCCGGAGTAGAAGCCACCAAAAGTCACTCCTGCCGAAACCGAAAGCGGCGCACTTCGGTTCGTGTTTGCCGTAAACAGGAGTTCTTGGTTGTTGTATGTGCCAGCTGGGATGATGATAGGTCCGCGCCCGCCGTCCGGAAGGTCGCCCTCGTTCCGGATCTGGAATGGAGCGTCGAGTCCCTCGCCCGTGAGATTCCAGCCCGGAAGATGAATTTCGGCGCCGTTCTCAAAGGCGAAGTGGCTATCGATGTGGACGTAGTATGACTCGTTGAAGCCTCCGAGTGACCAGAAAGAGTTTCCTGAAATGTGCGGGCGAAACTCTCGGAACCAATCGACTCCTTCCGTACGGAGGTGATACAGGACTCGGCCGCTGATGTGGCGGTACGCACTACGATTCACGAAGCCGACCTCGGGATTGAATTCGCTACCGATCTGGCGATAGCCCCCCGACATTTCCCAGTCGCGGGTGACAAAATTCCCGGTGCCGGCATAGCCGTACTCCCCGTTGTTGAACCCCTCACGAAGATCAGGTGTCCCGGATGGGAGCGGCGTGGTGGTCAGGCCGGCCCAGCCGTCGAAGGTCAGGTTCTGGCCGATTCCGAGTCGGCCGTCGAGTCCGTACGTCAGGTTGTAGTCAGTCGGCGAGTTCGTGTTCAATCGTGACACGAATATCCCGCCGATCCGGGACCGGTTCTCCCATTCCCGGAATGCTCGTACGACACCAAAATTGTTGTTGGGAGCGACCAGCTGGGTAGTGCCGGTCACCGCGCTGTGCACGCTGAGCCCCCCCGTCTGAATATTGAGCAGGCCGAGTTGCATATTTCCGACCTTACCCGTCATCCTCGCCCCTGCATGGATGGGAACCTCCTGCCCACTGGAAAGGCCGATCCGACGGCTGAAGAAGAGCTCAGCTGATCGCCCTGAGCCCACCGAGAACGTCCCCGCGTTCTCAAGAAAGAAGGCACGCTTCTCAGGGAAGAAGAGCGAGAAGCGTGTCAGGTTGACCTGCTGGTCATCAACTTCGGCCTGCGCGAAGTCGGTGTTGACCGTTAGGTCGAGTGTCAGGCTCTGATTCAGACCGATTTTGGCGTCGATGCCAACTTTCGATCCAAATTCCGCGTCTGGTGAGGTGACGGTGTAGTCCTTGAAGCCGTTGCTCAGCACATAGGGATTGACTGTGGCTATCCGCGTGGACGGTGCCGCAAGATCTAGTGTCCCCGCGAGCGAGACGCGGTAGAGGTTGAACTGTCTAGGGATCGGCGCCCAGACGGCTTCTTCGCTGTTGCGTCGGATACGCCGCTCGAAATTCAATCCCCATGTTTGGTCGCCCCCTGTCCCGTAGCGCAGCGTCGTGAAGGGGATACGCATCTCAGCGTACCAGCCAAGCGAGTCCGTGCTGGTCGCAACCTCCCAGCTCCCGTCCCAGTTGAGGTTGAAGCCACCGCCCGATCCCCTTTGTTGTCGGCTGCCACCACTACCTGGTCGTCCTCCTCCTCCTCCTCCTCCTTGGCCCTCGTTCGCGACCTGGCCGTCATACTCGATTCCCGCGGGCGTCGTCCCGAATACGAATCCATTCTGGCGGTCGAGGTAGGTATCGAGCACAAGGACAAACGCATCGGATTCGTTGAGCGAAGCGTCTCTGAGCGTTTGGCCGAAAACGAGCGAAGTTGGGTCGCTGTCAAAGAGCCACGCACCTACGTAGAGCGCCTCCTCGTCGTAGGCGACCCGAACCTCAGTGCGCTCCGAGACCGGTTGTCCCTCGCTGGGCTCTCTCTGGATGAATCCAATGAGGACCTGGGCTTCTGCCCATGCGTCGTCGTCGAGTCGGCCATCAATGACAGGTGCACTGGCAATCGCGGACGCGCTTGCGGCCGGAGCCTGCTGAGCCTGGACGTCAGCGCAGACGGTGAGGGCGTAGATTAGAACGATGCATAAAATGCGGTGCATGAATCCTCTTACTGCGTTGTCTTGTTGAGTGCCAACGCTGACGTGTGGAAAGACCGTCTCCAACTTCCTGGAGACCCCCTCGATCACGTTTCTTGACCGTAAAAAAAACGCACTTAGTGCTTCTGCGTGCAAGTTACTGAAAGGAGACTCGTAGAGCGCCGGTGGCTACAGGGAAAATACGGCCTCGAGTTGGAGATTTGTGACCCCGAACACGTCGAGGAATGTCGGGCGAAAGACGCGAGCCAGGACGGAGGGAAGGAGAAAGATTATCTCGGATGTGTCTTGTGTCCTGGATCTCCCGTCGTTTTCCTCAACAGACAGAGACAAGTGCAGAGTATATGTACTTGTGAAAAACTATCACTCAGTCAGGGGTTTCAATGCGCGGTCTGCCGTTCGCCATCTCTATGCTTTTAACCCTCTTCGTCAGCATCAGCCCTCCGGTGAACGCTCAAGCGCCGGCTCGGGATGGATTCTTTATTGGATTTGGAGTGGGAGCTGGTTCCCTCGGATTCGAAGATGATAGCGAGCGCGAGGTTGGGGGTGCGGGCTATTTCAAGATTGGTGGAGCGCTCAACGATAAGGTCCTGCTTGGGGCGGAGGGTGGGGGGTGGTCAAAAGAGATGCGAGAAGGAGGAGGAAGCGGAACAGTCACATTTTCAAGTCTGAATGCGGTCTTCTACGGGTACCTGAATCCAACTGGAGGCTTCTTTATCAAAAGCGGGCTAGGAGTAGCAGTGCTGGGGGCCGAAGCCAATTTTGGCGGCTGGAGCTATTCGGAAAGCGAGAATGGAGTCAGCTTCACGGCGGGTGCCGGCTACGATATCGGTTTTGGTGGTCGATTCGGACTGACACCGCATGTGGATTATCACTACGCAGGCTTCGAAGATGGCCGCATCAACCTCATCCGTATTGGTCTCGGCTTCAACTGGTACTAATTGCGGCCCGGATGAAGCTGTGATCGTAACAATGTCGGTACTTTGGTTCTAGGGAATTCGCCCCACGACACCCCGCTATTTCAACACACACCGCCAGTGTTGGCAGGCATACTTACCTAATAGGACAAGACGCTAGGCACCGGCGTACCAGTGCCAGTTAGAGTCCGAATTGATGCCGCCAGTTCCCCCGCGAATCCCTTCCATCGATGAGACGACATTTATGGATTTGAGGAACTTGAGGTTCTTATAACCACAGGCCCGTTCAACCCGGAGTCGAACGGGGGCACCATTTCCCAAAGGCAGGTCTTTCCCATTCAGACCGTATGCGAGGATGGTCTGGGGATGGACGACATCAAACATGTCGTAACTTTCATACCAGCCGTCAAAGGTATCCACCACGACATAACGTGCGTCATCAGCTACGCCCCCCGCAGCCCGCAGCACTTCCAGAAGAGGTGCGCCCGTCCATTGACCGATCGCGGACCAGCCTTGCTCACATATATGCATTGTAATCTGTGTGCGCTGAGGAAGGCGTTTGAGGTCTTCAAGCGAAAGAGAAATCGGACGATTTACTAGTCCGTTTACTGGAAGACGCCAGTCAACAAATTCGCCGCTAAGGAGACCCTGAAAGTCTTCTTGTCGCGGGTTGGTGTTGCCCCATGTCGGAAAATTCTTAGTGATTTCGCTGACATCATGCTCTTGAGCCAAAGGTTGTCCCGACAGCATAAGTCTTTGGGTTGCCATGGTTAGCACATCGGAGACACCCATCAACCCGCCTCTTACCTTCGGTGGCAGATAGACATTGGCATCGCAACCAACCAGTAGAAGGCTGCCGATTGCACCGGCACCGGCAAGAAATTCTCGACGGGACACAGGATTCTTCACTCAGCATCCTCCTTGGGGACCAAATATTTGCCTGTAATCATCGAACGGATTTGATTCACTGCCCCGGCCACAAATACTTCTACGACGTGAACAACCAAGAATAAAATCATCCACAGCATACAGACTACATGAAGTGTTCGTGCCGTTTGCCGCCCGCCGAACAGATCAATCAATTCAGGCGAAATTGCCGTAAAAGCAGGCATTTGAGCAAGCCCGCTCAGGATCATGAATGGGGACAAGATAAATATGACAATCAGGTATGAAATCTTCTGCAAGCCGCTATAACGGCCCACCGATGCCCCCTCAGGTGCGCGAAGCCGCACATGGTCAACGAAATCAGTCTTGAGGCTTTGCCAGCTCAATTCATTTCGGTCTAGGAACAAGTTCTTGTGGAAATATTTGTTCCACAGGTTCCAGCCTACGTAAATCATTCCATTAATGACCGAGATCCAGGCAAAAAGAAAATGGTAGTTTCTGCCCCATCTGCGATCACCCATAGCTCCTGCTTCATCCCAAGAGATCCCCCAATCTGAAAGCCTGAACACGGCGTCATAACCTCGGAATCCGACTTTCCCCCAATAGAGTTCAGGGAAGTCGAGAAAGATGTGAACGCCGCTCACCACGAGATAGCAAAAGGCAACCACATTGATCCAATGGCAGATACGAACATTGTAGTTGTACCGATACAGCTGTTCCGTAACCTCTGTTTTGGTCCCTTTATTCAATTGCTAATCCGTTCATCGTCCCTTGGATCGCATCCTGACGCTGCTACTGAGCGGCAAGGATAGGCTGGGGGCGACAGTGCGCCAAGGCGATTAAGCGGCATGGGCCACACTCCTTGGTGAGGTACCCGAGGGGATCCATCCTCAATAATGAGGCTCTAGCCGACTGGTCGATTCGGTTCCGTTCGTGTACGATGCGACTACAGGGACTCCAGTAAGATCCCATTACACTTAGCACGGGTTAGTCATGAAGAAAGGTATCCTCACCCTCCTGTTGGTATGTGTGGCATGTGCGCCCCAAGAGACCAATGTCGAGGTTGCGGCCTGGGAAGCACAGGCTCAGAGCGTCACGATCATCCGTGACGACTGGGGCATCCCACATATATATGGCGAAACCGATGCGGATGCTGTCTTCGGCATGATCTACGCACAGGCAGAGGATGATTTCAACCGGATCGAGGTGAACTTTCTCAACTCTCAAGGTCGTCTCGCGGAGGCCGAGGGTGAGGATGAGATTTGGCGTGATCTTAGGATGAAGCTCTTCATCGATCCCGCGGACATGCAGACCCAGTACGACGCGAGCCCGCAATGGCTCAAGGACCTGATGGATGCTTGGGCCAGCGGTCTCAACTACTACCTCTACACTCATCCTGAGGTGCAACCGAGAGTACTCACCCACTTCGAGCCGTGGATGGCGCTTACGTTCAGCGAAGGGAGTATCGGCGGAGATATCGAACGCGTGAACCTTGGTCGCCTCGAAGCGTTCTACGGCCAACCGAGTAATGCGCAGGCGGTTCTCGATCGCAAACCCTCGTCCACGACCCTTGCCATGGTGCCCTCCGGGCTCAACGAACCGGATATGAATGAGGAGCCTACTGGGTCGAACGGCATTGCCATCGCACCTACTAACACATCGGCGGGTAATGCTTTGCTTCTCATCAATCCCCACACCTCATTCTTCTTCCGCGAAGAGCTCCACATGGTCAGCGAACAGGGACTCGACGCCTACGGCGCCGTGACGTGGGGCCAGTTTTTCGTGTACCAGGGATTCAATGAGAACGCCGGTTGGATGCACACATCGAGCGGTGTCGACAACATTGACGAGTTCCTCGAGACAGTCGTCGAGCGAGACGGGACGCTCTACTACCGTTATGGGGACGAGGAGCGTCCTGTGACTGCTCGGCAAGTCACCGTCCCATACAAGACGGACACCGGAATGGCGGAGCGCGAGTTTACGGTCTACCGGACGCATCACGGGCCCATCGTCCGGGAGGTTGATGGTGCGTGGGTAAGCGTTGCTCTGATGGAAGAGCCAATGGATGCGCTTATTCAGTCATACATGCGGACTAAGGCACAGAGCTACGACGAGTACATCGAGGTGATGCGCACCCACACAAACTCATCTAATAACACAGTCTTTGCGGATTCGGAGGGCAACATAGCCTACCTCCACTCCAACTTCATTCCAGTTCGTGACACTCGCTTCAACTATCTGCAGCCGGTTGACGGAAGTGACCCAGCGACCGACTGGCAAGGTGTGCACAGCATTGAGGAAACACCGAACGCTGTGAACCCTTCGGTCGGATGGCTACAGAACACGAACAATTGGCCGTTCTCCGCCGCGGGGCCGGACAGCCCCAGGCGTGAGGAATTCCCGGTCTACGTTCAGCGCAGTGGTGAGAATGCTCGCGGTCTTCACGCGATGCGTGTCCTCGAAGGCAAGACCGACTTCACACTACAGTCGCTCATCGATGCGGCGTTCGATAGCTATCTAACGGGGTTCGAGGAACTGATTCCCGCCCTCGTAAGGGCCTACGATCAAGCTGACGCGTCCAATCCTCTCAAGGCAGAGCTCGCTGATCAGGTCAGCATTCTCCGAGACTGGGATCTTCGTTGGTCAGTCGAGTCAATCCCGACCTCGCTTGCCATATTTTTTGGTGAGGAAACACGTCGCCTGGACGCCACAGAGCGTGAGGTGCCCCAGCAGCTGCTCCAAGCACTCAGTGCGGCTTCGGCCAGGCTCGAGGCTGACTTTGGGAGCTGGCGCACGCCCTGGGGTGACATCAATCGCTTTCAGCGCCTCACAGGAGATATCGTGCAGCCGTTTGACGATGCCGGGCCCAGCACACCGGTCGGTTTCCCCTCTGCTCGGTGGGGATCGCTAGCCTCGTTCGGCGCGCGAGCCTATCCACAGACAAAGAAGTGGTACGGTACAAGCGGCAATAGCTTCGTGGCTGTCGTCGAGTTCGGAGACGAGGTGCGCGCCCGCGCGGTCACCGCTGGTGGATTGGACAGTGACCCATCTTCACAGCACTTCAATGACCAAGCAGAGTTGTATGCTACCGGTGACCTGCGAGAGGTTTACTACTATCGGGCAGATGTCGAGGGCCACATAGAAAGGGAGTATCACCCAGGGAACTGACTGGTGTCTAGTATAAACCCTCCCTATTTCATTGCATTTTAGGGTAGTGATGACAGGAGACACTAAGCATTTCCTGTACAAAGCCCTGGTAACCGTTCAGATAGCGGGTTTGGCAATCGCTAAAGCACTTGTGATTTTGTCATTCATTTCATGAGGAAACTCAGGCTTGGATATGGCCTGTTGCTCTCTTCGCTCTTACTGAGCTTATTGGGTTACCTGAGTTGGTCTCAGGGACTTATTACGTTCCTTCCGGGTCTTCTTCTGATTTACATTCACAAGAAGTAGGTTTTTACAACTAGCTATCATTTTCATTCCTTAGGCAAGGATAATGACTGTGTCCGGTGAATCCGATCTCGGTGGGGAACAGCTACTTTTACCAGGTAGGCTTGGTGATCCCACTAGAGTCTTGAAGACGGATCGACGGGCTGATCCTCGAATGGTCGCGGCTATGGCGGAGCTCGGTTTCGACGTGGCACCTGAGCCTATGCCTGTGACAGCTGAGTCGCCGATTGAGGAAATACGGGAATTCATCGCGATGATGGAGCCAGGCTACCAGGATGCCTTCGAGGTGTGGTTCGCTGGCTTACCACCTATCGAAAATGTGGAAAGGCGTACGGAAGTGATAACGGGACTAGATGGTAACGACATCAAGCTATACATCCACTCGCCCAGGAACGCTTCCGGGTCTCTATCATGCGTTTATCATGTCCATGGAGGCGGTATGGTCATCATGTCCGCTGCAGATACGCCCTACGTTCGTTGGCGTGATGAGCTGGCCGCTATGGGCATGGTGGTGGTAGGTGTGGAGTTTCGGAATGGCGCAGGAAAACTCGGTAGTCACCCGTTTCCTGCAGGCCTAAACGACTGCATGAGTGGATTACAGTGGACGTTCGACAACAAGACTGAACTTGGGATATCGAGGATTGTTGTCTCCGGAGAATCAGGGGGTGGCAACCTCTCTCTCGCCATGAGCCTTAAGGCCAAGAAAGATGACAAGCTCGCCCAGATTGATGGGACCTATGCACTGTGCCCGTACATCTCCAATGCATGGGCTCACAAGATTCCGGAGCTTCCATCTCTCTACGAAAACGACGACTACTTCCTGAGCTGTAGCGCGATGGGCATGATGGCAGTCGCATACGACCCTGACCACGAGAATGATCAGAACCCCCTCTGCTGGCCATACCACGCCGACCGTGAGGAACTTGAGGGGCTGCCACCGCATGTCATATCAGTTAATGAACTGGATCCGCTTCGGGATGAAGGTTTGGCATACTTCCGAATGCTCAGCGCCGCCGGTGTACCTGTGTATAGCCGGACCGTTAATGGCACAGCTCACGGTGCGGACGTGATCTTCCGCGGAGCGCTCCCTGATGTGTTCGCAGCTACCGTTCGCGACCTCAAGGGTTTCGCGGACTCGCTCTGACCAGATAGCGGCAACTCATGTTGTTAGGTGGCAGGCACTAAAGTGGTTAGGACCTACCTGCTTTAGCTCCGGTGTCTCATGGGCACAGATGGCCTCCGCACGGGGGCATCTGCTCCGGAAGACACACCCCGAGGGAGGGTTGATGGCGCTAGGGATATCCCCACTCAGGACCGTTCGCTTCTGTTGATGTCCCGGCTCCGGTACAGGGACGGCTGAGAGGAGTGCTTCGGTGTAGGGATGATTAGGGTTGTCATACAAGGAGCTAGAGGGAGCGAGCTCCATGATCTTCCCGAGGTACATCACAGCCACGCGGTCGCAGATGTGCTCTACGACAGCCAGGTCATGGGCAATGAAGAGCATGGTAAGGTCGAGCTGGTCCTTGAGATCGCTTAGGAGGTTGATGACTTGGGCCTGGATGGAGACGTCGAGTGCCGAGACGGGTTCATCTGCGACCAGAAAATCTGGGTTTACCGCCAAAGCCCGGGCGATCCCAACTCTCTGGCGCTGACCTCCAGAGAACTCATGAGGGAACCGGTCCAGTTGGTCCGGGGAGAGCCCCACCTGCTCAATGAGCTCGACCGCACGTTCACGTCTGCTCTCCGGCGTGCCAATGCGGTGGAGCGCCAGGGCATGTCCGATCACCGTTCGGACCTTCTCCCGGGGATTCAGGCTGGCGTAGGGATCCTGAAAGATGATTTGCATCCGCTTCCGGAAGCGGCGCATCTCTTTCTTGGGGAGTTCCAGGATGTTGGTCCCGTCGAAAATCACCTTCCCTGCGGTGGCCTCTTCGAGACGGAGGACCAGCCGTCCTATCGTGGTCTTGCCGGAGCCACTCTCCCCCACAAGCCCGAGAACCTCTCCACGGCGTACCGTAAAGGAGACTCCATTCACGGCCTGGACATAATTAACTACCCGGTTCAGCGCCCCCCCACGGATGGGGAACCGCTTCACCAGGCCCTCTGCGCGGAGCAGGTGGTCGGTCACGAGGTCTGCTCCGTAGCCAAGTCCAGTTCCTGCCAGCGTATGCAGCGCACCTCGTGCCCGTCCGAGATCAACTCCAGCTGTGGCTGCGTCTCCGCGCACTCAGGATGGGCGTGAGGGCAACGGGTAGAAAACCGGCACCCCGACGGTAGCTCTGACAGCGAGGGAACCTGCCCTGGAATGGTTCGGAGGCGCTGTCCTCCTCCGGAACTCCCAAGGCGTGGAATCGACTCGATAAGTCCGGCCGTATAGGGCATTTTGGGATGACCGAAGATTTCGGCTACAGGGCCGGTTTCAACCACTTGCCCGGCGTACACCACCACCACCCTGCTAGCCATCTGGGCGACGACACCCAGGTCATGAGTAATAAAGATGATGGCCATCCCAAGCGTGGCTTGGAGCTCCTCCATGAGATCAAGGATCTGGGCCTGGATCGTGACATCGAGGGCGGTCGTGGGTTCGTCGGCAATCAATAGGCTCGGACGACACGCCAGCGCCATAGCTATCATGGCGCGCTGCCGCATGCCTCCAGACATCTCGTGCGGATAGTTGTCAACGCGCCGACCCGGCTCCGAGATGCCAACGGTGTCGAGCATTGATATGGCCCGCTCCCGGGCCTCCGAACTAGAGAGGCCTTCATGTTGGATCAGCACCTCAGCGATCTGTATGCCCACAGTGTGAACCGGATTCAGACTGGTCATGGGTTCCTGAAAGATCATTCCAATTTCTTTGCCCCGAACGGTTCGCATCTCCTCCTCAGGCAGTTGGGTGAGATCTCGTTTCCCGAGGTGGATTGATCCCCGGGTGATCCTTCCGACCCTGGGCGGAAGGAGGCGCATGATAGAGAGTGCAGTCACCGACTTGCCCGATCCGCTCTCACCCACGATGGCGAGTGTCTCCCCAGGGGCGACAGAAAATCCTACTCCGTCCACTGCGACTAACGGGGCACGTCCGCCAAGGGTAAAACTGGTTTGGAGGTCACGTACCTCTAGCAGCGGTGGGGTACTCAACTACCCACTCCTGTGGGGACGGATCTCTTGAAGCTCACTTCTGACCCAGTTCGTCGAGGGCCTGTGCCACACCATCAAGGTGGGACAGGTGCATCGAAGCGTAGTTGGGAGCTAAGACCACCCCATGCCCACCGGCCCGGTAGGTTGCCAGGACTGAGCGGTATACGATGTCCCGCGAGCACTTAGCGGTTTCGGGCAGGGTGCGCGGGGCGTCCACCCCGATGCCCATGTATACCTTCGCCTTTCCATCGACGCCCCGGAGGGCATCTGCGCACTGTCCATGGACGTAGCTGTCCGGATCCATCCCGGTGGCTACCAGTTCCGCGAATGGGGCTTCGTTTAGGCCCAGAATACGGAACAGCGCACGGGTGGCTTCGTCCGGCTCAAAGTCCCTTAGGATCGTTGTACGAAAGAAGGAGAGTTCTCTGGACCAAACTTCACCCGCCTGGTGCTGGTAGGTGATGGGTTTCACGAAGTCGGCGTAGAGTGTCTGTTCGGCCCACGGCCACTGAGCGCGCCGGATCGGGTTGAAGTGATTTCGGTTCCACACATTCAGCCCAAACGGAAGTTCCGGCTTGCACCATTTCACCAACCCGTAGAGCTCTCGGTCTAGGTCCTTGTTCCTCTCAAGCCAGAACTTCTCCCATATGAGGGCTTCGGGGTTGTCCAAAAGCACACGAAGGAAGGTAATGAGCGGACCATCAGGGAACTGTTTACCGGCCGCTGCCTCCTGCATGAAGTCGTAGAGGTGCAGGAGAGCTTGCCGGCACCTTTCCACGTCGATCCCCCGTTCCGCAGCCTCTTTGCGTGCTGGTTCGGAGAAGTCGCCGGGTGCGCCTCCCTGAATCAGCGTGTCGAGGGGAGAGTTCCGCTCATTACACCACATGACTCCGTCTATGGGGTGATTTCGTACCTGGTCCTCAATCATGGAGTGTATCCAGCGTCTGTACCCTGGATTCGAGGTTGAGGGGTCACTACCCAGACGACCAAGGAGGTCAACCTCCATGGCTTGGGCCAGGGTTGGGATCTCTACAGTTCCAGCTGAACCATGCCCGGAGTACTTGAAAAAAGGTTCCATCAACTCGATGTAGACCTTCATCCCCCTCTCGTGTGCCGCAGGGACCACCATCTTGAGGATGTCACGCCCACTGAACTCGGGATCACGGCTCCGGAAGTCAGCCATGAAGGTATCGGTATAGTACCGAGGGTCCGGATCGAAGTAGGCACCTCCGCGCATCTGGTAGGGTTCCGGGACTCCGTGATCGGGCCACCCGTCGAGTTCATGGCTGATCGAACGACCTGACTTGAGTCCCAGCCAACTCACCGTACCCAGCATCAAGACGTTGATCCCCACTCGGTCTTTAAGGGTGTCCAAGACCGTATCCACGCCCTCATCCACAAAGCTTATGGGACTGATTTGGATGCCGACGAAGCGGCCCTCGGATTCTGGCGTGGTCATGTCACGGATCGGGTGCGGGAGGTGAAGGAAGCGATGCGTTCCATCGCTTCCTGGATCAATGGTAACGGTTGGAGATAGCTGATCCGGATGTAGTCGGTGCTGGTGTCCCCGAACATGGTGCCGGGGAAGAGCATTACTCCTGTTTCTTGGAGGAGCCGTTCGCAGAACAGTGGGGATGGGAGTCCCGACGACGAGATGTTTGTGTAGATGTAGAAGGCGCCCCCAGGATGACCGTAGCTGAAGCCGACCTCATTCAGAGCTGGCATGAGCCAGGCCCGACGTTCGGCGTACTCTTCGATCATCGCGTCGACTGGTTCCTGAGGGCCTGTGAGTGCAGCCAAAGCAGCATACTGGCTGATGGTGCAGGTGTTGATGGAGAGTGTGTGCCGGGGCTCGGTCAACATCGACACCAGTTCCTCAGGGGCAGCGAGGTACCCGACCCGCCAACCTGTCATAGAGTATGTCTTGGAGAAGCCATTAAGTGTGACAGTCCGTTCCCTCAGCCCTGGCAGCGTTGCGATGGAGAGGTGCTCGTTCGGTGCGTAGATCATCCTCCCGTAAATCTCATCAGCCACGATGATGAGATCATGTTCAATAGCCAGTTCAGCGATCGCCCGAATGGCTTTTGGAGGTGTAACTGCCCCAGTGGGATTGTTGGGGGAGACCAGGACGAACATCCGGGTGCGGGGGGTTATACGTTTCTCAATTTCTGTCACGTCGAGCGCAAAGTCGTCCCGCTCGAAAGTCGGGACCGGGATAGGTGTGCCTCCGCAGAGGCCAACTGCCGTATCATATGTGGTGAATCGGGGGCTCGTGATGAGGACCTCGTCGCCTGGAGAACAAAGCCCAAGCATAGTGAGCATGATGCCTTCTTGGGCTCCAGCCGTCACCATGATCTCGTCTGCACCATAATCGAGTCCGTACCGGGCTCCGAGATTGTCCGCGATGGCCTCTCGCAGTGCCGGAATTCCGGTGGGTCCAGTGTAGTGGTGATGGTTCGCGTCGAGAGCGGCTTTTGCGGCCTCCACGATATGTGCAGGCGTGTGGAAGTCCGGGTCCCCTCGGCCCAGCGCGATGACATCGGTTAGACCAGCAGCGATATCGAGCATCCGGGTACGGAAGGCGCCGTCTTCCTCGACGATGCGCGGGGCCAGGCGGGAGGTCAGGAGGCTCAACCGTGCATCCTCCGACCGCCGACGAAGGTTGTGGTCACCTTTTCGAGAGCCCCTAGCTCCTCGTCGGGGCGACCATCCACCACGATGAGGTCGGCAGCCTTGCCCACCTCCAGCGTGCCGACAACATCCTCCATTCTCGAAACCCTCGCCGCCCGGATAGTGATCGAGGCGAGGGCGTCCATATTGTCGGTGCACACCCCAGTCTTCACCATGAAGGTGAGTTCCGGAGCGATCACATCGTGCTCAACTGCCGGGCTGCCTGCGTCTGTCCCGAAGACGATTGGGACTCCTGCGCGCGCAGCCCTAACCAGCCCCTCGTAGCGTTCTGGGTTGGCCACGGCCTTCTTCCGCTCCTCGATTTTCCATTCCGGGATACCGAATTGGCGAGCAATCTCAGGTTGGCTCTGCTGCACCAGGGGCGCGAAGGTGGTGACCACCGGGATCTCTTTCTCGATCAGAAGTGCGACGGTGGAGTCCGACATTGAACCACCATGTTCGATGCAGTCCACCCCGAAGCGTGCAACTCGCTCGATGCAGGCATCGTAGGTAGCGTGTGCGGTGATGGGAAGGCCGTTCCGGTGAGCTTCGTCGATGACGGCCCCTAGCTCCTCGTCAGTGAACTCGAGGGTGTCATGGCAGGCCATGATTTTGATGAGATCAGCTCCTCCCCGCACCTGTTCCCGGACCGCGCGCCGCATCTCATCCGCGCCGCTGGCCTCCCGACAGACCCAATAGGTGTGCCCTCCCGTCTGGATGATGGCTGCTCCACAGACCTTCAGTCTCGGTCCCGGAAAGATTCCCTGTTCAACCGCCTGTTTGGAAAAGAGGTTCATCTCGTGGAACCCGAGGTCCCGGACCATGGTGACTCCCGCACGCAGGCTCTTGAGCATGTTTCCGGCAGCTTTGAAGGCCGAGATAGGGCGTGGGTCGTCCATGGATTGGCGAGCCAGGTCGTGAATCCCGTCCCAGTTTAGGTGTGCATGACTGTTGATGAGCCCCGGCATGAGAGTCCCACCGGTTTCTTCGACCGACGAAGAATCCCCCTTCAGATCGTTCAGTGGACCCAGCGCTACGATTTTTCCGTCCTTCAACTCCACAAAACCGTTTTCCAGGACTTCTCCTGCCATGGTTAAGATCCGTCCCGTCAGCACGAGGTGCGGGGTCGGAAGGTCGAACATGGGCTTGGTGATCTTCTGATATCGCCAGGCGGCGGGTTCGGGCATTCTCCAACTCCTCAGCAGGGAAGGGTGCGTGTCTCGAAAGGGTGGTCTGTCTGGAAGCGGCTCGCTAGATCCACCCCACCCGAGCCTACCAGAAGCGTATCGATGGTGCGCCATCCGTCTGTGCCAGGACGGTACACGCCGGGTTCGCAGGAGAACACCATTCCAGGGGTGGTTAGGGTGGAGTCACCAGGGGCTAGCCAGGGGGCTTCATGCCCTTCGACGCCCATCCCGTGCCCGATCCGATGGCGGATGGTATCCGCCAACCCGGCATTCCGTATGGCGTCTAGGGCGGCCTCGTTCACCCGAGAGCAGGGCCACCCGCGCTCAAGGGCGTGAACCGTGGCAGCACCTGCCTCGGCCATCGCTTCCATGACCCGAAGTTGTTCGGGGCGTATCTCCCCTAAGACGAGAGTCGCACCGCTCTCGGCATGGTATCCGCCCAAGCTGCACCCGATTCCAGCCACTATGGGCTCTCCAGGTTGAGGTTGGCGGGCCGTAACACTCCCGTGGGGCAGGGCGGCTCGGGGGCCAGAGTGGATGGAGGCTGTGATGCTTGTCCGTGTCCCCTGGAACGCATCACCGTGGGTGGCCAAAAGGACTTTTCCAACGTGTTCTGTGCAATCGGTCAGTAGGTCTTGTTCCGTCCCGCCCTGTCCTATGATGTCTCCTCCCACTTCCAGCAATCGCTCGAGCACTAGGTCAGCGAAGCGGGCGGCCTCTCGGATCAAAATAAGCTCAGCGGTTCCCTTCACGGCGCGCTCAGGCCTAGCATGGTCGACGAGTTCCAGTCGCTCGAGTTTCGCACGGGCCTCTGGTAAGAGCTCTGCCCCAAGTGTATCCACAGCCATCCGCCGAGCACCGGCCTCCTCGATCATCCAGAGGATGGGTGGGCGCTCACCGGGGAACTCCTCGTAGGTCCGGACCTCGACTCCAGGAATGTCCATCGCATTCTCTAGCTCCAGGTGCGGCACCAGTAAAAGCGCCTCTTCGTCGACCGGGAGCCAAAGTCCCATGGGGCGCTCATTTACAGAAAAGTGCCAACCTGTAGCGTAGGCCAGATTCCCAGACCCGAGCAGCAGCAGGCCGTCCAGTCCTTCTGCTTGGGCCCGCTTCCGGAGTCGCTGGCGGATGTCTTCACGGAAGCGGGGCGGGAGGGGGTTCAAAGGGCATCATCCTCCCATGGTCCTACGACGATGATCTCGGCTCCGACGCCCAGTTCCGCACCCAGCGCTCGAAGGTCGTCTAGCACCGCGTTCTCTAGCGGGATTCCCATTACCGATTTTCGGGTTACCCGTCGGGCTTCTTGTTCACCGGGGATGAGGACTTCAGTGAATCCAGGCCTGAGGGCCCTGGACTTCACCATGTCCGTGAAATCGTCCATCCTCTGGCGGAACTCGTCGAGCGGCATGAACCACTCGATGTCGATAGCGATGAGTGTGTGGCTCACGTCCCATTTTTTTGGGTCAGCGTAGGGGGTGAGTCCGTAACCTCCACCACCGATGACACCAGTCAGGACGTCAGTCATGAAGGCCAGGCCGTATCCTTTGTATCGCCCGATTCCAAGTAGGGCTCCAGCCATCGCGGCTTCTGGATCATCCGTCTCCTCTCCCTCGGGGGTCAGTGCCCAATCCAGTGGTATCAGCTGTCCCTCGTCCGCATGCCAGCGCATCATCCCTTTGCCAGCGGTGGTGAGTGCGATATCAAGAACCGCAGGGAATCCGAGCCCTGTCGGTGCGGCGATCCCCCAGGGGTTTGTGCCAACGGCACCTTCCCGGGCACCCCAGGGAGCCATCTCGGGTCCGGCGTTCGTGAAGGCGATCCCGATACATCCTGCCTCTGCGGCCAGGCAAGCATGTACAGCGCTTGAGCCAAAGTGCGTGGAATTCCGAACCACTACCTGCCCGATGCCGCAGACCTTTGCTTTCTCAATGGCCAGCTGCATGGCTCGAGCTGCTGCAACCGTACCAAGTCCGTTATGGGCATCGACTAGCGCTAGGGCCGGGCTCTCTTTCACAACTTCCCAGAGGGCGCCCGGGTCGAAGAGATTTTGGCTGAATCGCTTCTGATAGCGTCTCAGTTTCTTCACCCCTTGGCCGTGGCCAGGGTGGAAGCGTAGTTCAGAGAATATGAGAGCGTTGCCAAAGATATCGGCGTCCTCTCCGGAGAGTCCCATGGCTTGGAGGACCTCCACCACAAATACCCTAAGGCTCTCCTGGGTTACAGCGGTCATAGGAATCAAGTATCAGCCCTCTATCCCCAGGAGTTGGACCAAGTTTGTGTCGGTGGACTCGAAGCTTCCGAGTTGCCCTGCCGGGGCTGTCATAAGGATGGCGATGCCAGGGCCGTAACCAGCTCGGGGACCGTCCGTAGAGGCCACCACGCCGATTGCTCGTGCGCCCCGGAGGTATCCGTGGTTGTAGCGACTGTCCGTGTCTTCCAGGGCTACTAGGTCCCCTAGGCGTAACTGATCCAGACCCAGCTCCTGCAGGAGTTTCCGGTCGGTGGACTGCATATGAAGGCTTCCTCCCTCAGACGTCAGCCCGAGGCCGGCTCCCACTAGGTGAGCGGGAACCTGAGCAGTGACTCCAAAAGCTATCTGAGCATCACTTTCTTCAGCAGGCAGTGCGGCCAGAAGCCCTCCGGAGATTCCCTTGAGGGATACGTCCGGATGATCTATGAGGCTCATTCCCACCCCTTCAGCCCGCACCAAGACTTGGTCTCCCACGGTCATACGGCTTCGAGCTTCGTGAGGAATGTGCACGATCACCTGTTCCGAAAATCGTCCCGATTTCCCGGTGACCACTCCTGTAGTTCCTGCCGCCTCACCGCTCATAACCCGGGCCCGGTTACCCACGCAAGCGAAGACGTTCAGACCTCGGTTCCAGTTGCCGTCGGCCTGGCCTATGCTCACGCCGGGATGGATGCAATCCGCGGCCCAACCGAATGCCCGATCCCCCACGGATACGTTGTAGACGATCCCCCCATAGGTTGGGAGCAAGAAGGGGGTACCATCCGCGCTGAGCCGATATGGTTCGGCGGGTAGGCCTGGAAAGCCGGGGTGTGCAACTGCTCCGGAGACAGAGACGGCGACGAGATCGACTTCGTTGGTGGCGACGGTATTCCGTTGGTTCATGCCATTCCCCGGATGCCGAGTGTGTGGGCGATGTTTGCGGTGGGGTCCATACGGAAGTCCAGGAGGTGGGCCGGACCAGTGATTAGCGTGAGGATCCCGGGGCCGTGGCCAGTCATCACTGAGTCTCCGTGGATGCAGAGGCAAACGGCCACCCACCCCTCCCGGTAAGAGCGTCCGAATCGATGGTCGACGTTACGGATACCGATCAAATCCCCCAGGCGCATTTGGTCGATTCCCAGTTCATCCATCAGGGACCGGTCTCCGGACATAAGGTCCTGGTCCACAAACTCGGCATTGAGCTCGGCCCCCGAGCCCATGATCCGGGGCGGAAGCTCCATGGCCACTGGGCAACTCACCCGTCCGTCCTCCACTCTGAGGCCCAGCGCTCGGGCGAGAGCGGGGCTCATTTTTTTGAACTCGATATCAGGATGACTTTCCAGCCTTAGCCCACGACCCCGAGTCCGGATCTGGATGGTGTCCCCGACCGTCATCTCGTCCAACACATCCGGGGTGAAATCAACCAGAAGACGGGCATGCTCGCCGGTAACCACACCCTTTGCTCCTTTTGCCAACCCAGTTACCACTTCGGCTTCATTGCCAATGCAGGTCAGGTAATGCAGAGCGTAGTCAGCAAGCTCGTTAGGGTTGGCAATAGACACACCTGGTTCCACGTGGTCCCCAGCCCAACCGAATGCCCGATCCCCGACTCGTGCGTTATAGGTGATTCCGTACATCCCCGGCAGAACCTCGCCAACCCCGTCTGGCCAATGGACGTAGCCACCCCGACGCACGGCAGGTTGGCTCACCTGACCAGTCACTGCCATTTCGACAAGGTCATCGAAGTTCCAGAGAAACCCTTCGTTCATGCGCCTCCGGGGTTGAAAAGACCAGTTTCATGGGTGGTGCCGAGAGTGCCTTGGCACATGCTTGACAGCCCTGCTCGACGGAGGCCACGTTGCGCTCTCGCCTGTCGACAACGTACAGACTACCGTGCCCCTGGGCCCGGTGCAAACCCGTCACTCCGACGGGCTTCAAGAGGCCAAACGCATGGGATACAGCGCTTTTTTGGAGCGCATGGGGGAGGTCAACGATCTCCTCAACGCCAAATCGATTCTCAGTTGGGACGCCAAGACCATGATGCCTCCCGGGGGAGCCGATACACGAGCGAAGCAATTGGCCACCCTAACTGTCTTGGCCCGGGACCACCTTGTGGCGGACGAGACTCGGCGGCTCTTGGAGCAGGCCGAAGCTGAGACCACTACTCTTGCTTCGGACAGCGTGGAACGGACGATCTGTGCACAGGTACGGGAGGCGATTGAGTATCACCTTCGCATTCCTGCGGCTCTGGTGCATAAGCGGGCCGAAGTAGGTTCTATCGGCCAGCACATCTGGGCGAAGGCCAGGGCAGAGAACGATTTCGCCGCCTTTGCGCCGGTGCTTGAGGAGACGATTGAGCTGAACCAGGAGATGGCTGAGTGCATCGGATATGAGGAGCATCCCTACGATGCCCTTATGTCCCGGTTCGAGCCCGGCGAGACAGTGAGATCACTGCAGCCCCTTTTCGCGTCGCTCCGGGAGGGACTCCTTCCTCTAGTAAAAGCCATCGGCGAGCAGGAGTCGCCGCGCGTAGACTTTCTCGAACGATCTTTCCCTGTGGAGGCGCAGCTTGCCTTTGCCATCAAGATGGCGAGTAAGCTAGGGTACGATACCGATCGGGGACGTCTGGATCTCACCGTGCACCCGTTCGAGGTCTCCTTCACCAGAAACGACGTCCGCATCACCACCCGGGTCAACGACGAGTGGATGCCGAAGAGCCTCTTTGGCACGCTTCACGAAACAGGGCACGCGCTCTACGAACAATTCTGTGATCCCGCCTACACCCGCACCCCTCTGGCCACTGATCTAGTCGGTCTTTATGCAGTGGGCGGGGTTAGCTTCGGGGCCCACGAGAGTCAGTCCCGCCTTTTTGAGAACCACGTTGGTCGAAGTCGTGAGTTCTGGGAGCTGAACTATGGGGAGCTACAGGCGACCTTCCCGGAGCAGCTTCAAGGGATTGATACCGAGACCTTTTGGCGGGCTGTGAACCGGGTTGAGCCGGGGCTGATCCGGGTAGAGTCTGATGAGCTGACATATGACTTCCACATCATGCTCCGAGTGGAGATTGAGGCGGCCCTGATCGATGGAAGCTTGAAGGTGCCCGAACTTCCGGAAGCTTGGAACGCAAAGGTTAAGGAATACCTGGGACTGGAAGTTCCGAACGACCGCCTCGGAGTGCTCCAGGACGTCCACTGGTCGTCGGGGCAGGTTGGAACCTTCTGCAACTATACAATCGGTAACGTGATGGCAGGTCAGCTTTTCGCTTCCGCGACGGAGGACGGCAGAATCCGAGACGGGTTAGCTACGGCGGATTACCTACCGTTACGCGAATGGATGACCGAACATGTTCACCGACACGGCCGCCGCTATACTCGAGACGAGATTTTAGAGAAAGCTACCGGGCGCGCACTCGATCCGACTTTCTATATTGAACACCTCACCCAGAAATACTCGGACATCTACGGGATCTAAATCTTCCATGCCAAACGGCCCTAGCCGCCTCGCCCGGCGCGTCAAGCTGACGGACAAGCACATCGTAACCCGTATGATGGATATAGCTGCGGAGTTGCCTGATGTAATCAAGCTCGGGAGAGGGGATCCCGACCTAGACACGCCGGAACATATTGTTCGGGCCGGCCAGGAAGCCTTGGCTTCGGGAGCGACGCACTACACACACCCCATGGGGCTTTCTGAGCTCCGCCAGGCGATTGCTGACAATATCGCAACTCATGGCGGTGCCCGGTACGAGCCGGAGGACATTGTTGTTACGCCGGGTGGGCAACAGGCGATGTTTATTATTGCCTTAGGGCTATTGGACCCGGGTGACGAGTTGCTCATCCCGTGTCCGGGGTACAACCCCTATCTCCAGGCGGCTGAACTCACCGAGGCCACGCTTGTGAGCATCAGGACGACGATGGCGACGAATTTCACCCTCACGGCGGAGTTGGTTCGTGAGCACGTCACACCACGCTCGAAGCTTTTGATCCTCATCAACCCTGGTAATCCGACCGGGACCGTGATCCCACCGGAGGAGGTAGCCCGGATTTGTGAGGTTGCACAGGAGCACGATCTGATGGTCGTCTCAGACGAGATCTACGCACGTCTGACCTATGACGATCACCATGCACAGCCGGTGTCCGTGCTCCCCGGCATGCAGGAGCGCACCTTCACTCTTTCAGGATTGTCGAAGGCTTATGCGATGACGGGCTGGCGGGTGGGTTATTTCGCGGGTCCCCATGACCTTATGCCGGCTCTGGCTGAGATCCATCATGCCTTCGCCATCTCCACCGCGGCAGTGAGCCAACACGCGGCGCTTGCCGCGCTCACGGGACCGCAGGAGTGCGTAGAGGAGATACGCAGCACATTTGACCAGAGAAGGCGGGTGCTCGGCGATGGTCTCACCGAAATGGGGATTCCGTTCGCTGAACCCCAAGGTGCCTTCTATGTCTACGCTAAGGTTGCAGAGACTGGAGTCAAAGCCACTGAGTTCTGTGAACGGCTCCTTCGGGAAGGGCAGGTCATGATTTTTCCGGGGAGGATCTACGGGGACTACACAGACGATTACGCCCGCCTGTCCATGACCCAGCCCGTTCCTCGTATCCAAGAGGCGCTAGCTCGCATGGCCGGTGTGGTCGCGACCATCCGGCAGGAACGCTCTGTGGCATAGAGATATCACACACGAGACTAGACTATGAAATCAGATAATCCGAACGTTCTCGGGATCAAGCACATGGCGTTTGCCGTCCGGGATGCGGCAAAGGCACTGGGCGCATATGCGCGCTTCCTCCACGTCCCCGCCTCGACCGAGATCAGCGTATATCCCAAATCGAAGAATCGGGTTGCACTCTTCTACCTCGGGGGTATCGAGTACCAGCTTTGCGAATCCATGGAATCCGATGGAAGGTTTGCAAAGTGGATCGACGAACGGGGTGCCGAGGGGCTACACCACATATGCTATGAGGTGGACGACATCGATGCGGCTCTGGCCCACGCTCAGGCCGAGGGAGCCAGCCTTCGGATCTGTCAGGCATGCGAGCTTCATGGCTCTCACCCCCATCCTGAGGGATGGGTCGCCTTCCTCGACGACGAGGCGGGGGGCATCGAGATTGAGTTCATGCAAGTCTACACGCCGGAGCAGTTGAAAGAGTACGAAGACTTCAAGGGAATCTGAGATGACATCCGCTCGCACCGGGACCTGGGGCTGACATGGAGAGCCAGCGCGACTTCGTGGGCTACGCAGACAGCCCTCCGAATATCCGTTGGCCAGGGGGCCAGCGATTGGCTGTCAATTTTGTGTTGAATTACGAAGAGGGTTCGGAGTACTCTATCGAGGACGGGGATGGTCGCTCCGACGCCACGCTAACCGAGGTTACACAGCCTAGAGTTCCGCGGGGGAGCCGGGACCTTGGGGCCGAGAGCATGTTTGAATACGGGAGTCGCGTCGGGTTCTGGCGGATCTACCGGCTCTTCAGGGACCAGGGGCTCCCACTCACGGTTTTCGCCTCGGCTCTGGCACTGGAGCGGAATCCCGCTGCCGCCAAGGCAGTTGCCGACAGCGATTGGGATGTCGTATGCCACGGCAGGCGCTGGATTGAGCACTACCTTCTCGACGAGGCTACGGAGCGCGATGAGATTGCTCAGGCATTCGACTCGATCCATCGACTTGTCGGCCGTCCCCCCGAGGGATGGTACTGCCGCTACGCACCGTCTTCTGTTACCAGGAAGCTTCTTGTCGAACACGGTGGCTTCACGTACGACTGTGATGCCTACAACGATGAACTTCCTTACTGGGTGCAGGTGGAGGGTCGGCCCCATCTAATCGTTCCGTACTCTCTGGTGACCAATGACGCGAAGCTCGTCGGTAGCCCTCTGGTGACTGGGCGGGCTTTCGGAGAATTCCTCATTGATTCCTTCGACGAGCTCGTCTCGGAGGCTACGGTGCACCCACGGATGATGTCGGTGGGTATGCACGCTCGAATCCTTGGGCACCCTGGCCGGATCCGGGGTCTCCAAGCTTTTCTTGCCCACATCCAGGATCGAGATGACGTCTGGGTTTGCCGCCGCGGGGACCTCGCCGCCCATTGGCGTGCTGTCGTCCCTCCTGGGGAGATCCCCGCGTGACTGTGAAGCTTCAGGATCCAGACCCTAATGTGTTCGCACCGTTTGGCGCGTTCCTTGAACCGCCGGCTGCAGTAGGCGATCGATCGGTGTTCAGTGAATGGCTGGAGCCCGTGCCGGGTCTTTCACAGCAGTGCCACTTGAACCGGGTAACTCCATCGACCCTTCCCCTGACTGTGGAACAGGTGGAACGCCACCCCCATACCGCCCAGCTCTTTCTCCCGATAGCGGTGTCCCACTACCTGGTGACCGTGATGCCCTCTGATACGGCCGGGTCCCCTGACAGCGCGCATGCTTTGGCCTTCGTCGTTCCCGGCACGCTGGGAGTGGTCTACCATCCGGGGACATGGCATGCAGGTATCGCTGTGTTGGAGGCTGAGGCAAGCTTCGCCGTCCTGATGTGGCGAGGCCAGGAGGACGATGACGTCTTTGCTGCCATTCCTTCCATAGAGTTGCAGCTCGAGCATACCAAATTCTTCTCGGAGTCCGCTTCCGCGACCATCACCAAGTACCCGCAATGAAAAGGAGGCAGGTTCTGGTGACTGGGGCAGGGGGCTTTGTGGGAAGATCTCTGGCGCTGGGTTTTGCCGACCTCGGCTGGCGGGTTATCGGACTGGACCGCGCATTCGACGAGAGACGGGAGAGTGATAGCATGCATCGCTCAACTGCCGAGTTGGCTGAGGGAGTACCCTTGGATATACCCGACGTGGATCTGGTGGTACACGCGGCCTGGGTAACTACGGACCCGGTGACACTTGGGGTCACCACAGCGGAGTATATCGCGCTTAACATCCGTCCTCTGCTGACGATGTTGGAGTATGTTAGCCGTACCTCCCCGGCCGACTTCGTATTTCTGAGTTCCTCCGGGGTCTTTGCGGCGACAGACACGACTGAGGGACTGAAAGATTCCTATTCACCTACAGGGACGTCTCCCTACGCAGTCGCGAAGCAAGCAGGGGAAGCGCTGGTCCGATCAGCCCTTAATTTGCAGACAAAGATCCACGTTGTGCGTCTTGGCTACCTCTTCGGTCCTGGTGAGGTAGCTCGACCCAGCCGGGTTGGCGTGTCCCTGGTGGCCGGTTGGCTGGCTGCGGCCCGGCAGGGACAAGCTCTGGCGGTACGATCGGATGATCCTCTTAGGGAGTGGACGTTCACTTCCGACCTTGCCGTGGCGCTGGAGCAGGTGGTAGACGGTCCTCCAGTAGGGCACCCGGTCCATCTGGGGAGTACCCACGTGAGTAGGGATAGCGCATTCGCTGCCCTTATCGCCTCTGAACTTCCTGGTATAGAACCGGTCACTGTCCCCGCCGAGGGACCGGTGAAGCCACCGATGGTCCCTAGCGACATTCCTGCCCTTCGTGACTTTGGTTGGACCGACCCGACTACTGGGCTGCGGGTTCTCTTGGCTGCTGAGGTCGTGGTGTGACTCCGCTTCGGTTTATCCTCGTGGGAATGGGCGCCCGGTCACGTGTCTGGCGGAGAGTGTTAAAGGAGCGCCCGGACTGCCGTCTGGTGGGGTTGGTAGAGACCGATCCGGTCAGGCTTGCTGAGGCTGCGGCGGAAACACCCAGTGCCGTGAAAGGATTTTCTTTGGACGAGGTGGCTGCCGGCGTTGAAGCTGATGTCGTGCTCCTGTGCACCCCGCCGAGTAGCCGGCACTCTCAGGTGGCCGCCGCATGTGCTGCCGGCCTCGGCATTTTGGCTGAGAAACCGCTTGCCGACACGCTTGCCCACGCTGAGGCCCATGTGGCGACCGCGACCGCGGCTAGGATTCCGCTTGCTGTTGGGCTTAACTTCCGCTACCTAGCGGTGACACAGGCGCTGAAGGCCCTTTTCTCGCCGGACCGGCTGGGCCCGCCAGAGTTTGGCCGATTCACCTACGAACGATGGCGGGATGGGCGGCTGCCGTACCTGAACAAGTATCCCATGTCGATGAAACAACCCATGCTCTGGGAGCAGTCCATCCACCACTTCGACCTAATGCGGTTTGTCTACGGTGTGGAGCCGATCCAAATCTCCGCTCGGACTTTCAACCCGTCATGGTCGATGTACGAGGGCAATGCCAATGTCAGCGCGCTCATCACCTTCACGGGGGGACTAGAGGTCACCTACCAGGGAACATGGGCGAGCAATTGGCAGAGGATGGGCTTCGAGTGGAGAACCGAGTGTCGACGGGGGATAGCCCTCCAGGAGGAGATGTTTGGGGCGCTAGGCTACGCACTCAGAGACGACCCAGAACTTACTCCGGTCCGGCTTCCCGAGAGTGAACCTTGGGTGGACGATGCACGTGGCCTCCTCTCGGACTTCATCGGCCACTTCCGGGAGGGCATGCCCCTCCCATGTCCGGGGACGGATCACCTAAATTCCCTTCGCATGGTGGAGGCTTGCATCAGATCTTCAGAGGGCGAGGGGGCCGTGAGCCTCTGCGAACAGTAGGGATGACTACCTAATGAAACTTAGAACTCTAGGGGCCCGCTCAGCTGCCGCCGGATTTTTCGGGGCAACCGTAATGGTTGCTGCGTGCTCGCAGCTGCCTGAGGACGCCATCGTGGTAGGACTCAGCGCCGACATCACGACTTTCGAACCGGGGATGATCTCCAGTCGGGACAACGCGAATATTGCCCGGCATATTTTTGCTGGCCTGTTCTCACTGACCTCCGAAGGGGATCACGTTCCAAACCTCGCCCACACCCTGGATATCTCCGAGGATGGGACGGCCTACGTCTACACGTTACGGGAGGGCCTGACTTGCCACGATGGTGAAGCCCTCACGGCCGAGGATGTGGCGTACACCTTCAATCGGATCGCAGACCCCGAGAACCGGTTTACCGGGAACTCTCCCGGTTTCGTATTCACATCCATAGGCTTTCAGGACGCGGTGGCGCTGGACGACCTCCGAGTGCAGATCAACCTCGCCCGGAAGAACCCCATAGCATTCGGTCTCATCACAGAGATCTACATCCACTGCAAGGATGCCTACGAGGCGATGACCCTGGATGAGGCTACTTCCAACCCGATTGGGTCGGGTTCGTATCGGCTGGCTTCTTGGACCCGGGGGTCAGAGGTGGTACTGGAGAAGACGCGCGAACCAGGCAACTTCCAGAGGATTGTGTGGCGCATCATTCCCGAGGCGTCCACTCGGACCGCCGAGCTCATCTCCGGGAATGCGGACATCATCACCAATGTGGTTCCGGAGCAGATTGAGGCGATTAATAGATCAGGCCGTGCGGAGGTACAGGTAGTGTCAGGGACTCGGCGGATGTACCTGGGCTTCAGTTTGTCCGAAGGCTCCCGTCAGATGCCGGGAGGGGAGGCAATCCAGGACCCCCGGGTCCGGAGAGCGCTTCAGTATGCCGTGGACGTCCCCACCATCTGCCGCCAACTCCTCAGTGTCGAATGTGAACGTGCAACTGGACTAGTGAACCCACCGAATGACCATCCCAATCTGACGCCCTATCCGTTCGATCCCTCCACTGCGGAAGTGCTTCTGGACGAGGCAGGTTGGTCCCGGGGAACTGACGGGATTCGGTTTGCTATCCGCCTCCAGGCGGGGCGGGCACGATACGTGAACGACGTCAACATTGTCCTAGCGATCAGCCAATACCTACAGGACGTGGGCCTTGACGTAGAGGTGGATCTCATGGAGTGGGCCTCGGTTTACACCCCTCTCCTTCATGCGCGTAGCATGGGTCCTCTCTTCTTCCTTGGGACCGGTGGAGGGCTGTGGAGTCCGATCTACGACATGACCGATTTGGCGGAAGTGGGCTCCAGCACCAACTACACGCAGTGGGATGACGACCGCTGGTTCAGCCGTTGGACTGATCTGGCAGATGCCAAAACGCCCGAAGAGACTCGTTCGATCATCGACGAGATGCTCCAGGTCTTCTACGACGATGGGCCTTGGCTGCACCTATACTTTCAGCCGGACTTCTATGGGGTATCGAACCGGATCGACTGGAAGGCCCGGCGCGACGAACGAGTGTTCCTCTTCGAAGCGAGGCTCAAGTGATTCCGGCAGCGTCCTGAGCGGAGGGCCGACTCATAGGATCGTACGTTCTGCGTAGGCTGCTTCAGAGTGTCGTCGTGGTCATTGGAGTAACCCTGGTCAGCTTCCTCGCGCTCCAAGCTGGTGGTGACCCCACGTATCTTTTTGTCAGTGAGCGGGCCTCCCTGGAGGAGATCGAGGCAACACGTCAGGCCCTGGGTTTCGATCGCCCCCTTCATGAGCAGTACCTGAGCTTCGTAGGTGACCTCGCCCAGGGTGACTTCGGACAGTCTCTCTCCTACCGGCAGCCTGCGATGGAAATCGTTCTTGAGGCTCTGCCTGCCACTATCGAGCTCACCCTCTTCTCAATGGCGATAGCCCTACTTCTAGCGATCCCTCTTGGTATCTTAGCGGCCATACATCGAGGGACTGCATGGGATGGATCCATCACCACTCTCGCCATGTTCGGGCAGTCGGTCCCAAGCTTTTGGTTGGGGATAATGATGATCCTCTTCTTCGGGCTCTATCTGCGCTGGCTGCCCATCTCAGGACAGGTTCCCTTTCTCGTCCCTCTGATGGAAGGCGACTTCGGCACAGCTCTTGGAAACCTACCCCGCACAATTTTCCATCTCATCCTCCCCGGGATCGCCGTGGGGACGTACTCCCTGGCGAGGAATACCCGGCTCGTTCGCTCTTCTCTGCTAGAGGTGCTAGAACAGGACTACGTTCGGACTGCCCGATCGAAAGGGCTGCCCGAGATACGGGTTCTCGTCCACCATGCTCTGCGCAACGCCTGGCTTCCGGTGGTGACCATCATCGGTCTGGAGTTCGGCTTCCTCTTGGGTGGAGTGGTGGTGGTGGAGACGGTCTTCAGCTATCCGGGGATCGGTCGTCTCCTGTTTGCGGCCATTAACCAGCGAGATATCCCCCTCGTGCAGGCGGGGGTCATTCTGTTGGCGGGGATCTTCATTCTCCTCAACCTTCTAGTGGATCTCATCTACGTTCGTCTCGATCCCAGGATGAAGCTGGCGGAGGGTCGTGGATGAGAGATCGACCGACCGAAGGGATCGTCACCACGGACCCCCGGGAGACTCAATTCCGACGAGAGCTACGACGGGCTGTCCGCGTCATGGTTAGGGCCAGATGGCCCGTCCTCGCTATGGTAATCCTATTGGCCACAGCGATCGCGGCTGCTTTTGGCCCAGCGTTGGCACCGTTCGATCCAAACCGACAGAATCTCATTTTACGCCTGGCGGATCCTATGTCGTCAGGTCCGGATGGCTCAGTATTCTGGCTAGGATCAGATGTCCTCGGCCGGGACGTTCTCACCCGCCTCCTCTACGGAGCCCGGGTCTCCCTTCTGGTGGGGATCGCCGCCATCGGGATAGGGGGGACCATTGGGATTGTGGCTGGACTTCTCTCCGGATACTTCGGCGGATGGGTAGATGACCTGATTATGCGTTTGGGGGATATCCAGCTTGCGTTCCCCTTCATCCTCTTGGCAATCATGTTCTTGGTGGTGCTGGGGTCCGGGATCTGGAACCTCATCCTCGTCCTGGGGGTGGGCCAGTGGGTGACCTATGCGCGTATTGTGCGGGCTGACACCCTCTCTTTACGTGAGAAGGAGTTCGTGGAAGCGGCCCGGGCCTTAGGCGACAGTAACGCATCCATCATCTTCCGCACGATCCTCCCAAACATTCTGGCCCCCCTAACCGTCATCGCCTCGTTCAATGTCGCGAGTGTGATTCTCTCCGAGGCAGCGCTCTCTTTTCTGGGCCTTGGGGTGCCTCCCTCGGTCCCTACCTGGGGGAGCATGCTGGCCGAAAGCCGGGACACTCTGGTCGCCAACAAGTGGTGGCTTGCGGTCTTCCCCGGTGTAGCCATCGTACTAACGGTGCTGAGCTTCAATATCCTAGGAGATTGGCTCCGGGACTTCCTAGACCCGCGGTTGCGGGAACGCACCTGAGGAGGAGTACATGAAGGTGGGGATCATCGGGGCGAGTTTCGCACAAGCCGCGTACCTGCCGGCGCTTCGCCACGTCATTGGGGCCGAAGTGGTGGCTATGGCCTCCGCGCGGATGGATAATGCTCGGAGTGCGGCCTTACAGTTCCAGGTGCCTAACGCCTACGATGACTGGGAGAAGATGTTGGCGTCCCACGAATTCGACCTGGTTTGCATCGCAACCCCGACGTTCCTCCACGAACCCCAGACTCTCGCGGCCATTGCAGCGGGAGCGCACGTCCTCTGCGAGAAACCCACCGCCATGGATACCGGTGAGGCAGCCCGGATGCTCGCAGCGGCAGAGGCGGCTGGCCGAGTGCACATGATCGACCACGAACTCCGCTTCAACCCCAACCGCGCTCGTATCGCTGAACTCATTTCTGAGGGATCCTTGGGGGAGATCCGGCACGTGAATATCTCCAACATCGGGAAGAGTTGGGCGGACCCTGGCGGTCGTCCGAAAGGGGATTGGTGGAGCCTTGCGGAGAAGGGAGGTGGAAGACTGGGTGCCAATGGGAGCCACCAGGTGGATCTTCTGCGATGGTGGCTGGGAGAGGTGGCGTGGGTGAGTGGGGCAGCGCCGGTCATGGTGCCGGACCGCTTGGACCCGGGTACCGGAGAGCATTGGACGGCGACCGCAGACGATGCGGCGTTTTTCACCGCGGAGATGGCGTCCGGGGCCGTGGCTCAGGTGTTCATGTCCGGGGTCGCCGCCCACGATATGGGGAACGCGACCCGAATCTTCGGTTCCCAGGGAACCATCACCCTCTCTAATGACGATGAGAAACTCCTCTTCGCCCCTAAGGGAGAGGACCTCCAAGATATCACCGTCACCGACCCTAACGCGGACCTTCCGGGAGTGAACGCTGGCATCTGGAACGTCTCCGTCGTAGCCCTCATGCAGGAGCTTGTCTCCGCGATCCGGGACAAGAGGAAGCCCTCGCGCGGTGCCACATTCGCCGATGGGTTGGCAAATCAAACAGTCCTGGACGCGGTACGGATCTCCGGTACCGAGCGGCGTTGGGTCCGGCCGGAAGAGATTCTTGCCGGCTCTTGAGGGCCAGACGATCCTGGTCACCGGCGCGGCCTATGGGCTAGGTGCCGCCATCGCCCGGCACCTGCACGGGTTGGGTGCGCGTCTGATCCTGCTTGACCGGGACGAGGAAGGGTTGGCTGACATAGGGGCCACCTGCCCGGGAGCTACCTCCGCCGTGGTCGACCTAGCCGATGCTACGGCCACGGAGCGGGCTATCAACGAGGTGGTGACCGGTCCTGTGGACACCCTAATCCACAACGCCGCGATCCTCCGGGTGGAGCCGTTAGAGGCTGTGAGCCTCGGCACCTTTCAAGCGACCCTCAACGTGGGAATACAGGCGGCCTTCCAACTGACGAAGGCGGTCTGGTCGGGCATGAAAGAACAGGGTGGTGCGCTCGTCTTCGTCTCCTCAAGATCCGGCGTCGAAGGATTCGCAGGCGAGACCGCCTACTGCGCCGGGAAGCACGCTCTGGAAGGCTTCTCGAAGTGCCTGGCTCTGGAGGGCGCATCCCACGGAATTCTCTCAGTGACAATCACACCGGGTATGTATATGCACACGCCCATGTCTAAGACCACCTATCCCCCGGAACTCCGGGAAAAGTGGGTCGACCCCATCCTTCTTGCACCTGCGTTCTCGTACCTCGCTACTCGTCCCATGCAACTGTCCGGTCAACGGCTGAACGCATGGGACCTCTCCCAGGAGCAACCTGCACCGTGACCATGCAACCCATCTACGATTGGATCGATGCCCACGCCGAGGAGTGTGTTGGGGACTTGCAGCGCCTAGTCCGGCAGCCCTCAATCTCCGCCGCGCGGGTGGGGCTGAGGGAGTGCGCTGCTTTAGTCCGGGATATGATGCATGAAGATGGGCTCCCGGCTGACTTTCACGAGCTGGAAGAGGGACCCCCTGTAGTCTTCGGGCACCTCGAAGCCAGGAAGCCGGCAAAGACCATCCTGTGCTACTCCCACTACGATGTACAGCCTCCTGAGCCGCTAGAGGAATGGAGCCATGGTGGTCCCTGGTCTGCTGACATCGTGGATGGAGTCCTTTATGGGAGAGGGGCTACAGACAACAAGTCGGGGGTGCTCGCCTTCAATAAGGCCGCCAAAGCCTTCCTGCAGGTTCGGGGAGAGGTGCCGGTGAACCTCAAGTTCCTTATCGAGGGCGAGGAGGAAATCGGCTCACCCAACCTGGCCACTTGGGCAGCCCGGAACAAAGACCTCCTGGCGGCCGACGGGATGCACTGTCTGGATGGGCCCATGGAGACAGGGACTGCTGTTCCGGACGTCTCGTTGGGCCTCAAGTCAGTACTCTTGGTGGAACTTATTGCCCGTGGAGCGAAGATGGACGTCCACTCCCTCAACTTCCCACTGGTGGAATCCCCGGTATGGGAACTGATCTGGGCGCTAAACACCATCCTCGATCGGGATCGTCGGATTCTCATTGAGGGCTGGGAGGAGGGACTCTGGCAACTCGGTCCCGAAGACGAAGCTCAACTGGCCGACAAGGCTGCCCGGGTAGACCTAGAGGCCTTGAAGGAGGAGTGGGGAATCTCCGAGTTCGCCCTCGGGAGAGACGGGGTGGACGCGATCCGGGCCCGCACCTACGAACCAACCGCTAACATCCAGGGGATGGTTGCCGGATATACAGGCCCTGGTAGTAAGACCATCATCCCCAAGGAGGCCAGGGTCCGGATGGACTTCAGGTTGATTCCCAACATTCAGCCCGCGGACGCGATCCGGAAGCTGAAAGCTCATCTGGAAAAGCACGGCTTCGGCCATATCGAAGTCAAAGCCTTTGATGGCGCCGAGCCACCCTACAAGATTTCAGTGAAGGAGGACATCAGCCAGGCGATCATTGCAGCTGCCTCTGAAGTCTACGGTGAACTCCCGGTGGTGAATGGAGTGTCCGCCGAGGGAGCTGTCCTGCGCCACGTCTGGATCCCGTGCGTCCTGACGGGTTTTGCTAACCCTGGGGCGAATCTCCACGCTCCGGACGAGAACATCCACCTGGACAAATACATCCAGGGGATTAAGTACGCGGCGGCCATCATGGAGCACTTCAGCAGAGCCTAGGCATCAGCCCCCGCCAACACTGTTTGGTGCCCTCGACTAAGTTGCGGATCTTCTGAGGGCAGGGGCATCTTTCGAGTCAGCCTTACCGGACTTGGCGGAGGACCATCCGAATGAAGAAAGCCCTGTTATTTGCTCTCGCTCTTCTCGCACCCCTGACAGCGGTTGCCCAATCGGTGGCAGACGACGCACACGTTGCCGAGGCTCTGGAGGTCGCACGCATCTGGCTGGACGCACAGAAGGACTACGAACGATTGCCATCCGTCGCCGCTGCGATTGTACACGACCAGGAGCTTGTTTGGAGCGGTGCGGTCGGCATGGCCGATATCGATGCCGGCAGGCCAGCAACCTCGAGCACGCTATATTCGATCTGTTCGATCTCCAAGCTTTTCACGAGCATAGCAGTCATGCAGCTCAGGGACGAAGGACACCTTGACCTGCGCGATCCCGTCCAGAAACACCTGTCGTTTTACGACCTCGAGCAGGAGTATGACGAGTCGACACCTGTCACTTTGGAGGGACTACTCACGCACTCGGCAGGTTTGCCTCGCGAGTCGGACCATCCGTATTGGAGTGGACCAGAATACCCTTTCCCGACAAAGGACGAGGTCATCGCTCGACTTAGCGACCAGAAAACTCTCCATCCTTCACGCACCGAGTATCAGTACTCGAACCTTGGGTTATCGTTGGCCGGCTACATCGTAGAAGAGGTGTCTGGGACGCCCTATGACCAGTATGTCCGAAGCCAGATTCTGGGCCCACTTGATATGGATGACACCTATTCGGAGATGCCGAGGCAACACATCGGTGGCCAACTCGCCATGGGGTACACAGACCTTACTCGTCAGGGCGGTCGGAACGAGGTCCCCTTCTTTGAGGCAAAGGGCATCTCGCCAGCTGCCGGGTACGCTTCTAGTGTTGACGACCTCGCGAAGTTTGCCATGTGGCAGTTTCGCTTGCGGGGTGACGCCGAAGAGCTTGTGCATGCGTACACACTCGCCGAGATGCAACGCGTGCACTTTGCGCGGCCGGGTTCGAACACGATGAGAGGGCTGGGCTTCCAGGTCTCGGCCAGAGACGGAGAGACATTCGTCGGCCATGGGGGGAGCTGCCCCGGCTTCCGTACGACACTTTCGTTACAAAACGACAGCAAGATTGCCACGGTGGCGATGGTCAACGCGATGGTCAATGCCGGCAAATACTCAACTGGTGTCTATAACCTCGTTGCTGACGCCATCAAGAGTGCCACCACCGAGGACAACCAGCACGCAGTGACAGCTGATGCGAACAGTAGCGGTGGCGACGGGCAGTCGACCCCCGATACTCAGATTGACCCAACGCGCTACATGGGGACCTACACTGGGGGCCTCGGTGGCTCCGAGACGGTGGTGGTTCGCTGGAAAGGTGGCATCGCAACCTTGAGTCTACCGACGGACAACCCGCGTCAGTCGCTTAGCGAGCTCACGCATGTTGAAGGAGACACCTTCCGTCGCCGTGGCAACGATGGTGAGTTGGGGACCGAGGTCATCTTTGAGACCAACGAACAGGGTCGCATATTCAGGATGCGGACCCCGCTCAACTACAGGACGCGCGTAAATTAGAGAGACTTCCGGAGTGACGCTCAGCCTTGATCGGAAAGGAAGATACTGATGCTCCACCCAACGATGCATCAAGGGCGTTTGCCGACTTCTTGACTGCAGTAATTGAGAAGATCTGGCGGCGAGTGGACCAAAGAGACGCGTGGCTGACGCCTGAGGACCGTGAGGTATAAGGACGTCATCTGGACGAGGCGCTGACTCGATTGGCCGCAAACTAGTCCCGGAAGTGGTAAGCTCAATTATGACATGGATTTAAGTGATTATGGGATCGATTGTTGATCTTAATTATCTATTGACACAGGTTGATCGCGGACCGCAGTATTGGGGAGCTTAAACACCAGGTAGTATTTGAGCTTTAGATTGGACTACTCCCGCCACGTCGGAGGCACCGAATGGCACGCACTACAGCAGTATGCAGCGTTATCTTGACCCTGGCTTGGTTAATGGCGCCACGCGCAACGCTATCACAGATGCCTGACCATGCAGACCAAGGGCACAGCCATGCAGGTGAGGCTGTGAGCTGCGCAACGCTTGGCTCGCCGCCGTGGACTGGATTGCCCAACGTGGATCGAGAGCAATTTGCTGCACTTCGGGAGGCAGTTTCAGGCCTTAAGACACCGGAAGCTGCTCGTGCTGCTGGATTCAACCCCGCACTGGGTGATATCCCCGGGATGGGCGTGCATTACGTGAACTCAGCCCGCAGTAGGGATGGTGTGCAGCGTAATGCACCGGACCATCTGCTGTTCGTCGAAATTGATGGTCGGGAGCGGCTTGTAGGTGCGGCATATGCGTTCGTCGATGTACCGGCAACGGAAGTTCCCATTCCGTTCGAAAGCGAGCTTGCCAAATGGCATGATCATCCAGAGTTCGCAGACGAGGGTCGAACTCTGCACATGCTGCACACCTGGTTTATCCCATCTTCGAACGGCCCATTTGCCGGTCTGAACTTCTTGCTTCCGTACCTTACCGCAGGCATCGCACCACCAAGTTCGTGCTGGATGGCCGACGAAGCGGATGCAGATCGGATTCGGAATGTCTCGTTCGCACTCGTGCCGCCCAGAGCGCGTCCGGGTCAACCAACTCCTCAGGCTACCGAACCTTCTGCGGAGCGGGTCAAAATCCTAGCCGCATTGGACTTTGCTGCTCGTGCCCTCGATCACGATGGTTGGGTCGAAGCTGCAGATAGCTTTCTCGCTGATTTAAGTGAATCGGAGCGCATGAGGGTTGCACTTACTTTGCGTGCGTTAACACAGGCTCAGATGTCGTCAGCTGAACGTGGTGGTGGCCGCGACTAGAATACGTCGCCATTTGCCAAACAAGGCCAAGATACTACACGCCACCTAAGTTGCGATTGTATACAGTCACAAGATGGATGAGTTGCTAACAGGAAGCGCTTAAAATTATATTTCACTCACGCACTGTGGTCCAACGGACTGCGGTGCGTGTTGATCTGGAGTACTCAGTGTTCAAATCATTGTGGAGGATGGAATGAGATCTGTTCCGTGGTTGGCACTCGTGGTCCTGCTTCTAGCGTCGCCGCTTCAGGTAGATGCTCAGCAGATCACGGGTACTGTCCGAGACCAAGCTACCGGTTCGCCAGTAGCCAATGCCCAGGTTTTCATTGAAACACTCAACCTCGGAGTGCTGACCCAAGCAAGCGGTCAGTATCTCTTGTTGGGGGTTCCAACGGGCACGCATACGGTAACTGTGAGCTCACTTGGCTACAGGACTGAGACGAATGATGTCGCGGTCAGTGAAGGTGGGACAGGTGTTCTAGATTTCACTATTAGTGCTGAGGCTCTCCAGCTAGATGAGATTCTCGTGACAGGAACTGCCACGGGATCGAGAGCTCGAGAGATCGGGAACGCTGTCGGGCGGCTGGATGCCAGCGTAGCTGAGGTGCAGCCTATCACCAACCTGTCTGACCTCCTGCGTGGTCGGATGCCTGGCGTAGTGATCCAGCAAGGCGCGGGTGACGTCGGCACCGCTTCGACAATCAAGATCCGCGGTAGTTCCACCATGCGGCTAGTGAACGATGGGCCGCTCGTCTACATCGACGGGGTGAGAGCAAGCAACCGCATGGAAAGTGGGGGCAGGGATGTCTCCAGGATTGACGATCTCGATCCTGCGATGATTGAAAGTCTGGAGGTGATTAAGGGTCCGGCAGCTGCCACGCTCTATGGTACAGAGGCCGCCAACGGCGTCATCAATATCACGACGAAGAAGGGCGCTGTCGGTGAGGCGCAATGGAACTTCACGATGCGCCAGGGAAGCCAGTGGTTCCGCGACCCAGCAGGTCGTACTCCGACCAACTGGGGAGTGAATCCCAACACCGGTCAGATTGAATCGCTCAACATCCTAGAGAATAAGGCTGAGCGGGACCTGATTTTCAGCAATGGTCACACTCAATATTATGGAATAGATGTTTCTGGTGGCTCTGACCGGTTCCGTTACTTCGTCGCCGGGTCAGCCTCGATGGATGATGGCGTGACCGAGAACAGCTGGGCGAACAAGTACAACGGTCGAATCAACCTCACTGCTCAGCCGAGTGAGAACATCACGCTGAGTGCGAACGCTGGTCTCGGGCTTATTCGTATGCGGATCCCTAGTGACTATCCGTATGAAGAAGCGGTCTATGCAGGCCCAGCCGATTGTGCTCGCGTTCCTGATCGTCGCTGCTACCGCCGGGGCATCCCGGAGGCTCGAGTCGCGAGGGACTTTGATTATAACAATGCGAACCGCATGACTGCGGGGTTCACAGCAACGCACACGCCCTTCGATTGGTTAACGCACAGACTGACTTTCGGTACTGATCTGACGAACCAGGCCGAGGATAACTTGGATGCGTTCTTGGCAGGTACTTTTGCGGAGTACTATAGCTCCAGCTCTGCTGCTGGAGGGAGAAGGATAAATCGGGAGTCGGTCTCCTACACTACGTTCGACTACGCCGCGACTGGTGAACGAACATTAACGGATGACCTAGCCTCGACCACGTCGGCTGGTTTCCAGGTCTATACCAAATCCGTCAAGGATTTGACCGCATCCGGGAGACGTTTCCCGGCACTGGGGCTGACAGCTGTTAGTGCTACAGGTCAAGATGTGACGGGGTCAGACGGTCTCGTCGAGAACAACACCGTTGGCGTGTATCTCCAGCAGCAGTTTGGCTGGAAGGATCGTTTCTTTATTACGGGAGCGGTCAGGGCTGACGATAACAGTTCGTTTGGTGAAGACTTCTCTCTAGTCTATTACCCGAAGGTCAGCTCATCATTCGTGGTGAATGACGCCTTACGCGTTCGGGCTGCATACGGCGAATCCGGCCAGCAACCTGATGCATTCGACGCTCTTCGGAGCTTTACCACCCGTCTCTCACCCACTGGTGGCGCGACGGTGACTCCGTTGTCACCAGGCAACAGTGAGCTTGGACCGGAACGGGGCGTGGAGATTGAAGCGGGATTTGATGCCACGCTATTCAATGGTCGTGTGACCGTTGATTTCACGTACTACGATCAGAAAACCAAGGATGCGATCGTGGCTCGGTATGTTCCTCCTTCCACAGGGTTCACGGGTCGGCAGTTTGTGAACATCGGTGAGATCCAAAACCGAGGCATCGAGCTTGGACTCGGAGCTCGGATCATCGAAAGCGAAGGCTTTGACTGGGATCTGGACCTCAACATGAGCACCAATAAGAATGAGGTCACAGATCTTGGTTTGAAGGAAGGCGACGATGGTTACCTGTCTTTGGGGTGGTCAACACGACATGAAGTGGGCTATCCAGTCGGATCGCTTTTCGCTCCCCAAGTAGGTTACGCTCAGTTCATAGCTGGTACTGACAACATCGACAAGTCAACTATGACCTGTGATGCTTCACCAGGACCGGGCCAGGGGCCAATCGCCAATGGTGCGGGAGTTCAGGTTGCTTGTGATGAGGCTGCATGGATCTATCAGGGACACCCGGATCCTTCGCTCGAAGCTTCTCTTGCCAGCTCCTTCTCAATAGGAGACCGGCTCACGATATCGAGTTTGGTTCAGGCCAAGATGGGTCACACAAAATATGACCTACAGGGTTGGTGGAGGTATGCAGCATTCCACCAGACGCGGATGAATCTCTATCCACAGGAGTACGATCCCAGGCTGGTTGCTGAAGCCCAGTTCGGTTCCAGCGGCGAGTTCGCGTTATGGGTCAATCCAGCTGGATTCATACGCTGGAGGGAGTTATCAGCGACGTACCAGATGCCGAGTGCATGGGCTCAGATGCTTGGCTCAAATCGTGGTTCGATCACCCTCGGTGCACGGAATCTAGGGATGATCTGGACTGAGTGGCAGGAATGGCCACACCACGATCCAGAGGTCATGGATCCCAGCAATACGTTCAGTGGAAATAGGGAACCGCAGGAAGACTCTGCAGTGCCACCACTGACGTCTTTGGTACTCACCATCCGCCTGAATCGATAGGGGGATGACAATCATGAAAAAGACATCAACAAACTTTAAGCTAGGAGCATCCCACATGAGCAGAAGTGCATGCGGGTCCAGGCCAGTAGTCCGTTTCACCGCCGCTCTCGCGCTTGGCTCGGTTCTCGTTTTAGGAGGATGTGACTCGCTTGATTCTTTACTCAGCGTGGATGCTCCATCGAGGGTCGTAGCAAGTGATTTGACTAAACCGACTGCGGCTGGACTGCTGGTCAGTAGTGTGGCCAACGAATTGCGCTGCGCTGCTGCCTGGTATGCAGCGGCGAGTGCTCTTACCGGGATGGAGTGGGCTGACGCCTCGAACAACTCCGTCACAAACATTTGGGACTCACGGAACCACGACACGAGTGGTTACGGGGCGCAGTACGCGAACGCTGACTGCGGGAGTAGCCAACCGGCGGTGTACAAACCCCTTTCAAGGGCGCGTTGGATCGCTGACTATACGTTGGGTAACCTGACCGAGTGGGATGCGGCAGATGTGCCTGAAAAGGCAGCATATACAGCTGAAGTGTCCATGTATGCAGGATATGCATACACGCTCTTTGGTGAAGCCATGTGTTCCGTTGCCTTCGATGCCGGACCTGAGCAGAGCAGAGCTGATTCCTGGAATCTTGCTGTGCAACGCTTTGACGCCGCAATTTCAGGGGGCAGTGGAGATATTCAGAATGCGGCTAGGGTTGGTAAAGCCAGGGCGCTTCTAAACCTTGGTAAGAAGAGTGACGCTGCAAGTGTCGCTTCTAACGTACCAGCTGGCTTTAAGTTCGAGTTGCAGTTCTCCGCCGACGCCAGTGTTACGAAGAACCCACTTTGGTTACAGAATCACGACTATAACAGTGTGACGATCGCGGACACGCGTAAGGACCAGATGGTTGGAGGAGTAGCTGATCCACGGATAGCAGTGACCAATTCAGGAGTCGCACACCCGACCACGGGCATTGTGGTGTGGACGGCAGATAAGTTCCCTGCTGTGAATAGCTCTCTTGAGCTAGCTACCTGGGAAGAGGCACAGCTTATCAAGGCTGAGGCCGAGCACGCCGCTGGAAATCTTGCAGCTGCGGTTACGATCATTAACACACTGCACACGAATGCAGGCCTGCCAGCGTTTGCGAGTACTGATGCCCAAGAAGTTATGGATCAGATCGTCTACGAGCGGTCGGCGGAAATGTTCTTAGAGGGCCATCACCTCTACGACATAACGCGCTACAGCATTCCGCTTGTCCCAGCTGTCGGAACGTATTCACCGTTTGGAGACACTTTCGGAAGTGACCTATGCTTCAAACTTCCGGCTACCGAGTTCCAGAATAACGAGAATATCGGTTAGGGAGAGTGATCTGATCAGCGCCTAGGTTGGCGTAAGAATCTCGAGGTCAGAGGTTCTTTAGAAGTAGTGAGTGGGGGCAGACCCGGATGCGGGTTCGCCCCCACACTTCTATGAGCCCCAAGGGGGTCCGAGGATCCCCGGTTGGTTAACTGCCCGTCAGGATGTGGATTGCTCCAGCCGTGTGTCCAGTACCCCAACGTATGCTCGCGTCGATGCCTCTTACAAACTCTATTCTCTGTATCTGGCTCGGCCGGATCTGGTGCAGTGTCATGAGGCCTCCAAACAGAACATCATTCATGTATACGAGTGCATAAGATGCCTCTGGAGATCCCAAAGAAACTTGACCTCGGGCTCGAAGCCAATTGGGGCGCAGACGTTGTATTAATTCATATGCGGTTGGGTCTGCTTCACCATCGCTAAGGATCTCTTCGCGCAAGAGCTCATCCGGGGATGTTCGCCGCTCGCCATCATTACTCGCCGGTGATGGTGTTTGGCTGAATAGATTCGGAATGATTGAGCATGCTCCAAGACAGACTAACATTGCAAGGCTGAGTGCGTTGACCGTGCACCGCATGGGGTAAGGCAACCGTGATCTCATAGCCTTATGCTCTGGGAGTAACCTATCGCAGTTTAGCGTACGTCTACTGCCTCCGCATCTTATCTCGGCTATCCTCCGGGTACCGGTACCTTCGGCAGGGACGGTTCTCCAGGATCTACTCCTCCGCTGCGATTAGTGGCCCAGCGGGTCCAGATTATCATGGTCCCTACGATGCTGGCCGCGAATACGATTGTTTTCCGAGCGCTGAAGCGTCTTACCTCGAGTCCGCTCACATCTTGTGATGCTATTGGCACCATTCCAGCCGCAGTAGAAAAGATGGAGTCATTTCTCATTAGAGGGTTCATGACAGTCATCGTATCTCCATCCGGTATCCTGAAACGCACCCCGGACGGACTTTCTTCGAGGATGACGGTGCGTGGACTGACGGTCGTAGGTTGCCAGCTATGGCAACCTGTTAGCAGCGTGATAAAGAGTGCGGCTATGAGCTGCTGTGCTACAGGGACCCGTGTTCTCATCTAAGATTTTCTCTCACTAGGCGTGTCTTTTGGTAATCCTGTTATTCCTGAATCTACTAAAATGGTTCCGTTCCCAAAGACAGGGCTGCTTTACTAACCGAACCCAAAGACCACCGGTAGAAAAAACGCTACGATGGCTGCCCAGGCACTATAGATGGGGAGGTAATTCCCAACGACGCGATCCATCGCTTCAATCCCGACTTTGCGTCGGACCAAGCCAATGTAGGTCGCCAATATCCACGCGAGATGCACTAGCGCGATTACATTGACTCCGAGCACGGCCACGCGATTTGGTGTGAATCCGAAAGATGTGATTCGGAATAAAATGGCCGACAGTGCGACGACATTGATCACGAGCGTCAAACTAATGAGCGCAAGGTTGATATAATCTATCAACCCGAGATCCGCCCCTGTCTTGCGTTCTACCAATGAAAACATGGAGATACCGAGGACTAGCAACAGCAGACCATTGAAGGTGATCAAAGAAGATCGATCAATGAACGGGTTCGCTCCTTGCACTAAGGTGACTATCAAATACGTAGTAACCATCAGGAGAAAGAGAGGTGCGAAAACGTGAGCTAGCACGGGTGCGATTGCGGTGCGTCGATCGAACACGGCATCGAATAGATATGTTGCGCCTACTGGTACAGCGACAGCACAGAAAACCCCAACATTAGGGAAGTACCATTCTGCGATTTCGAGGTCGATCAATAGAAACAGGGCGGCCGTCAGGCCGCTGAGGACCATACCGCCAAGCCCGACCACGCTGGTGAGAATAACCAACTCGCCATTGTAGCGCAGGAACTGAACCCGCGCGCGCGCATCTCGCCAAGAATTCCCTAAAAAGACCAACCCGAGATAGGACCACAATGCAATCGGTAGGTGAATCAGCGCCATGACTACTGAATCAGTGTAGTACCAATCCTCTCCTAGTCTGGTAGCTGGTAGCAAGCTGACATAACCGGTTGCTGTCGCAGCTAGGATCACACCGGTCATCAGCAGTGCACGATCGGGCCGCCTGACCAAGAAATAGCCAGCGAGCCCCAGGATGATCCATAACGGTCCAAACCGCGGGTAGTACCACCACTCCTCGAACGCGATAGCTGGGAGTCGGACAAGTGCGCCGACCGCGAGGCAGATGCCAAGCGCGTACCAAAGCTTAGTTCCGTGCTTAGGATCTAGTACCGTTTGGTTGTATCCAAGGCGTGCCCTCCAAACGTGCAGCACGATCGAATCGGGCGAGGCATGAATTGCTTCCTCAACAGCTTCTCGAAATGCTTCCGGATCTTGCCTATATAGTGACTCGAGTTCTTCCGGATCGTGAAGATGATTTAGGATGAGGGAAGTGGTTGTTGTCATCGCGCCATGAGTTCGGTGTTTGTCGATATGACCGTTCTGGCTGCAAGATGTATTCCGCATCTTCATCCACGGCAGGGAAGTGACCTGCAACCTGGTACACTTCCAACTACGTCCTGACCTACTCGCGAGGTGAGCGGGTCCAAGATGCGCTTGCTTCGTAACCCCTAATATACACGCCCGATCATGATCACAAATTTTGTACCCGGCTCATTGCGGACCTGAGGGGTTCCCAAGCAGAATTAGGTTATGAATAGAACTTTGATTATTGGGCTCGTCCTAATATCGGCGGGGTCGGTTGGTCTAGACGCTCAAGAGCCGATGAATCTCGTGAACTTAGTTCAGAGAGGTGATGCCTATCTGACGCCGGGAACGCTGGTGCCGTACTCTGGCCCCGCGTTCTCAGTATTTCCTTCAGACTCTAATCGGATCAGGGAGCAGGGCACTCTAAGGGGCGGTACGTGGGAAGGGCTCTATGAGTCCTTTTATTTTAACGGACAAGTGGACTCTAAGATCGAATACAGGGACGGCGAGTTCGATGGTTCGTTCGAGAGGTACTACTTCGATGGTAAAGCACTGGCCAAGGGCAACTACAGCATGGGTGTAAGGTGTGGCGAATGGATCGATGAGGGTGGCCAGCCTACTCAGATGACGTACCCGCCTTGCTCAAATGACTGAGGACCCAAGTGGTCCCCTGCTTGATCCATCAGTCTGAACGGGAGTCGACAATGCGGCGCTGGGTCGGATATGCGAATTCGATGCTATCGGTTCGCTCGACAACTTGTAGTATCTCCTCCCAGAGCTCTTCACCAGTCCCTCGGCGTTCACGCGGACGGCAGAGGTAGCGCACTGTCAACAACACACCGCTCTCCTGCACGGACGTGTAGACTGCTGGAGTGAGGGTGCGGTAGTGGATCAGGAAGCGCTGGTCTGCTTTCTTGCTTGGGCCTTCGGCCTCGGCCACTACATTCTTCATGATTTTTGTGGTGATATCTTTGAAGAGTGACTTGGCTTGCTTCCAATCACTTTCGAACGTCAGCAGTACTTCTAGCTCGTTCCACAGGTAAGGAAACCCGGCCGAGTAGTTGGCGAGTGGTTCCAGAAAAACA